>Ga0181573_10001956_pt1 | contig 19640 bp, 20 predicted proteins | sample 101ome_25_FD_148643 | JGI IMG/M metagenome (GOLD analysis project Ga0181573, IMG submission 148643) | Coastal salt marsh microbial communities from the Groves Creek Marsh, Skidaway Island, Georgia - 101409BT metaG (spades assembly) | ecosystem: Environmental > Aquatic > Marine > Intertidal zone... | reverse complement strand
CGACGCCGGAGCCAGCCGAGTGCTCTTCTCTCAACCCGGTGAGCCCGACGTAGACGCGACCATTGTCTATGGCGTCAACGACGATGCGCTGACGGCAGACATGCGCGTGGTGTCGGCCGCATCCTGTACGACCAATGCTGTGGTGCCGGTCCTTGCTACGTTATCGCGTGAGTTTGGCATCGAGGCTGCCACCATCACCACCATTCATTCCCTGATGAATGATCAGCCCGTGCTTGACGCCTATCACCACACCGATTTGCGTAAAACGCGCGCGGCATCCCAGTCCATTATTCCCGTGGATACCGGCCTTGCGGTGGGGATCGAGCGCATCTTGCCGCACCTCGCGGGCAAGCTGTCGGCCCACGCGCTACGGGTGCCCACCACCAAGGTCTCGGCGATTGAGTTGACGGTCGCTACGGAGCGCCGCTGTGATCGCGAGCAGGTCAATGCAGCTTTGTTGTCGGCCTCTCAAGGCCCGTTGTCCGGGATTTTGGATTATTCGCTGGAGCCATTGGCCTCCTGTGATTTTGCGGGCGAGGCGGCTTCTGCCATCGTCGACGCCAAACAGACGCAGGTTGCGGCGGATCGGTTGGCCAAGATCCTGATCTGGTTCGATAATGAATGGGCTTATGCCAGCCGGATGGTCGACGTGGCATTGGCGTGGCAGCAACGCATCGCAGAATCAACCCCTCCACTGACGGGGTCTGCAACACAGGAAGCTATTCGGTGAAATTAATGGCTGGTCTGGACCTCAATGGTCGCCGCGTACTGATTCGTGAGGATCTCAACGTGCCGCTGCGTGATGGCGCCATCACCAATGATGCGCGTTTGCGCGCCGCTGCGCCATCGATTACTCAGGCGCTGGCGCAAGGCGCTGCGGTTATGGTGATGTCGCACCTGGGGCGACCGACGGAGGGTGAATGGACCGCCGAGGCCTCACTGGCACCTGTTGCCACGCGATTATCGGAATTAATCGGGCGAGACGTGTTGCTTGCAAAGGAATGGCGCCACGTGGCCCCACTGCCCGGCGATGTCGTGCTGCTGGAAAACGTGCGATTCAATGCGGGCGAATCCGCAGACGACGCGGCGCTCGCCAGCGCCTATGCGTCGTTATGTGATGTTTTTGTCATGGATGCTTTTGGCACCGCCCATCGTGCTCAGGCCTCGACACACGGGGTTGCCCGGTGCGCCCCCGTTGCCTGCGCTGGGCCTTTGCTCGCTGCTGAACTGACGGCATTAGAGCGTGCGCTGACCTCGGCACAGAGCCCAATGCTGGCGGTGGTGGGTGGCGCCAAGGTGTCGACCAAGTTGGAGGTGCTGGACAGCCTCTCCAGCCGCTGTGACAGTCTCATTGTCGGTGGAGGAATTGCCAACACCTTTCTGGCGGCGGCAGGCTACCCCATCGGAAAGTCCTTACACGAGCCCGATCTGATCGATACTGCGCGGCGCTTGATGGACCAAGTCGAGATCCCTTTACCGATTGATGTGGTGGTCGCGCCGGGCGTTGACGAGGGTCGTCGCGCAAGCGTGAAGCTCGCCGCGGAGGTATCGGCTGAGGATATGATTCTCGACGTCGGTCCCCTGACAGCGGCAGAGATTGCCGAGCGGGTGGGAGAGGCGGCTACGATTTTATGGAATGGGCCGCTCGGGGTTTTTGAACACGACGCGTTTGCTGAGGGCACCCGGGTCCTTGCAGAGGCGATCGCCGACAGCGAGGGTTTTTCGCTTGCCGGTGGCGGTGATACCTTGGCAGCTATCGATCAATTTGGCATCGCTGATCGTGTGTCGTACATCTCCACGGGCGGCGGTGCTTTCCTGGAGTACGTTGAGGGTAGAACGCTGCCGGCGGTGGCGGTGCTGGCAGAGCGTGGGGCCGATTGAAGCGTAAGCCGCAAGGATGCGACCTTTGAGCGCGGCAATCGATAAGCGCATACAATCAAGGGAATTTTGAGCAGACGCGAAAACCAATAACCAATAGAGGCGTATCGGCATGGCGTTAATAAGTTTGAGGCAATTACTGGACCACGCAGCAGATCAGGGTTACGGCGTGCCGGCATTTAATGTCAATAACCTTGAGCAGACCCGAGCCATTATGGAGGCGGCTGACAAGACGGATTCTCCGGTCATCATGCAAGCGAGCGCGGGAGCCCGCAAATACGCAGGAGCGCCCTTTCTCCGCGCGCTGATGGAAGCCGCCATGACCGAGTTCCCTCATATCCCGGTGGTGGTGCATCAGGATCACGGGACATCCGCAGCCGTGTGCCAACGATCGATTCAGCTGGGCTTTAGTTCGGTCATGATGGATGGCTCTTTGGGAGAGGATGGTAAAACGCCCATGGATTACGACTATAACGCGGGCGTTACGCGCCACGTTGTAGAGATGGCCCACGCCTGTGGTGTTTCGGTGGAGGGGGAAATTGGCTGTCTTGGTTCGTTGGAAACCGGCGAAGCGGGAGAGGAAGATGGTATCGGTGCGGCGGGCAAATTGAGTCATGACCAGTTGCTGACCGACCCCGAGGAGGCTGCGCAGTTCGTGGCTGATACCGGCGTTGATGCGCTGGCCATCGCCTGCGGCACCAGTCATGGCGCCTACAAATTTACCCGCCCACCCACCGGCGATATTTTGGCCATGGATCGCATCAAGGCCATACACGCCCGCATCCCCGGTACGCATTTGGTCATGCATGGTTCGTCTGCGGTACCCCAAGACTGGTTGGCCGTCATTAACGAGTTTGGGGGTGAAATTCCCGAGACCTACGGTGTGCCGGTGGAGCAGGTGGTAGAGGGCATCAAACACGGGGTTAGAAAAGTCAATATTGATACTGATTTGCGCTTGGCCTCCACCGGCGCAATCCGGCGCTTTCTTGCCGAGCACCCAGCAGAGTTTGACCCCCGCAAGTATTTCACCGCAAGCCTCGATGCGATGAAGGCCATTTGCGTTGACCGTTACGAAGCATTTGGCACGGCGGGTAATGCGTCAAAGATTCAGCCGCTGTCTCTCGCGGCAATGCAGTCACGCTACGCGGCCTGATAGCCGCCGCCGTGGGCCGGCATTTTGCCAACCACTGATCGTGTGTTGGTTCCTCTAAAGCCTTATGATCAGCAGCTTTTCGGTGGCGCGGTCAGCTTATGTCACAGGCCTATATTAAAAGGATACTAAATGCGCGCGTGTACGACGTCGCGCGCGAGACGCCGCTGGATGTCGCGCCGTTACTGTCTGCACGGCTTGGCAACTCCGTTTTTTTGAAGCGCGAGGACTTGCAACCGGTCTTTTCTTTCAAGTGTCGCGGCGCCTATAACAAGATGAGCCGTCTTGGTGCCGAGGCCCGTCAGGCCGGCGTTGTCGCCGCGTCAGCCGGTAACCATGCGCAGGGGGTCGCGCTGGCTGCACAGACCTTGGGTATCAAGGCAAAGATTGTGATGCCGGTGACAACGCCGGCAATCAAGGTGGATGCGGTCCGTGCCCGCGGTGCATCGGTCGTCCTGCATGGCGATTCCTTTGACGAGGCGTCGCTGCGCGCGCAGGTGCTGGTGAGGCAGGAAGGCATGACCTTCATTCACCCGTTTGATGATCCCGATGTGATCGCCGGTCAAGCCACCGTTGCCATGGAGTTAGTGCGACAGGCGCCCAATCCGCTGGACTATGTATTCATTTGCTGCGGCGGAGGGGGATTACTTGCAGGGATGGCGGCTTACCTGCGCTACGTTTGGCCACATACCCACATTGTTGGCGTTGAGCCGGAGGACGCTGCCTGTGTTCGCGCTGCACTGGACCGAGGACGGCGCGTCACCTTGCGAGAAGTGGGTTTATTTGCCGACGGATGTGCAGTAGCCCAAGTGGGGAAAGAGCCATTTCGATTGATCAGAGAATACGTAGACGACGTTATCACGGTGACGACTGACGAGATCTGCGCTGCAGTCAAGGATATTTTTGATGATACCCGCGCCATCGCCGAGCCTGCAGGTGCGTTGGCGGTCGCGGGCATGAAAAAATTCGTCGAAGAACGAAAATTCACAGATCGCGCTATGGCAGCCACGGTTAGCGGTGCCAATACGAATTTTGATCGTCTGCGTTATATCTCAGAACGCACAGAGATAGGGGAGCGTCGTGAGGCTGTGTTCAGCGTGACGATTCCCGAGCGTGCGGGTGCCTTTCGGGCTTTTTGCAGCGCTATCGGCAAACGCAATATCACCGAATTTAATTATCGCTATGAGAGCGAGGCGCGAGCGCGCGTTTTTGTGGGTTTGACGATGAGCCCCGGTGGTGAGGGCGTGGCTGAATTGCAGCAGACGCTAGAAGAAAAGGGTTATCAGGTGCTCGATATGACCGATAACGAGACGGCCAAGCTACACCTACGCCATCTCATTGGCGGTCGACTCTCTAGCGATATTCAGGATGAGATGGTATTTCGTGTGGAGTTCCCGGAACGTCCGGGTAGCTTGCTACATTTTTTGAATGCGCTGGGTAACGAATACAGTATCACGCTCTTTCATTACCGAAATCATGGTGCTGCCTACGGTCGCATCTTGGTCGGCATGCAGGTGCCGCCGGGCAAGCGCGCCGCACTGCGTGGCGCACTGAGTCGCCTCGGCTATCGCTTTTGGGAGGAGACCGATAACCCTGCTTACCGCGAGTATCTGGGTCGATCCGCGACTTGACAGCGACGTGCTATCAAGGGAGTCTTGGCCGCGATCGTTGCGGTAACGCAAAAAAAAGTCCACAGACCGCTCAGATAAATAACAGTTCGGATGTATGCGGGATGGGGCAGGCTGGCTTGGGGGGCTGGTGTGATGCGTAGAAATCGACCTGATCTCATTTGGGTGCTGGCGGCAGTGGTGGTATTGCTGACGTTGGGTCTGCAATTGGGCGAGCCACACAGGCCCTCTCTCTCTCCGCAGCAAGCGGGCATCATGGTGCAGTAACGGGCGCTCGATCGCGCGCCGGCTAACCCCTCTCTTATGCTCGGGCCGCAGTGATCCGCACAGGGTTTTGACGCGTTCCGGGCTAGCGTAGGGGGCTGAATAACTCCAGCCGAGATTCACTCAGAAACCCCTCCAGCCGTTGGTCGTGTTGCTCTGTTTCCCAGCGATCAATCCGTTGCAGGGAAAATCCCACCCCCAATCTGAAGCCCTGCGCTTCGCTGAATACTCGGTCGTAATAACCGCCGCCGTAGCCGAGCCGAATACCGTTGTCTCCGCAGGCCAGCATCGGGGTTATGAAAAGATCTATTTGGCAGAGAGGGATCAGGGGGCTCCCGGCGATCGGCTGTTTTATCCCCCCGATCGTCCCCTCCTCAAGCGGGTCGCCACTGCGCCACTGATGGAACTGTAACCCTGCTGTCGTGACACGGGGGTAAACGAGGGTGGCACCGCGCGACTCCGCATCCCGGGTCAGACACTCGGGATTAAACTCTGATTGGTCGGGCATATAGCTGGCGATGACAGCGGCTTTCCGCCATGCGGGCCACCGGCGCAGCAATATGAGGGCTTGGGCTTCTGCCGTTTCGCGCTGCGCCACGGAAAGTGCATTCCTCAATTGGCGCAGCCGTTTTCGAGAGGAGGTTTTGTCAGCAGCCACAATGCCCCGGAGGATTAAGTAACGACCTTGAACACACAGCGCCCCTCACGTGGGGAGATTTTTAACTGTTTTGCCCAAACCCCTGCCCCCGCGGATGGCGGCATGGTGCCACTGCAATGTGCAAGTGAATGAGGAGTGGCCCGTGGCACCGCTGACGAATAAGCCCTTGAACCCTGCGGCTCAAGGTGGTGACCACCTCGCGGCTTCAGGCTTCCCGGTTCAGGCCAGGCTTGCTCAACCACCGCGGAGGTGCTCTCCGGGTACTGCATTATCGGCTCGAGGACAAATCGTCTGGCAAATACTTCAGGCCACGTGAAGTATAGCGAATTCCCGTCGCTAGTTAATCTCGAGCTGCCGCAGCTGATACAGCACCTCATCCAGCTGACTGTTCAGCGCTGAGAGCCTTTGTTGGTCTTCGCTGGTCTCTGCGGTGCTACCCCCGCCCTTGAGGGCCAGCAGCTCGTGACTGATGTTCAGCGCAGCCATAATCGCCACGCGTTCCAATCCAATCACCTTGCCGGTAGATCGTATGTCGCGCATGTGCTGGTCTAAATAGCGTGCCGCGCCTGCCAGCGCCGCCTCCTCGTCAGGCGGACACGCGACTTGGTATTCCTTATCGAGAATATCAACGCTGACGGTGTTGGGCCGATTCATACGCTGCCATCCAGAGAGCGAAGACGGGCAAGCGAATTTTCAACATGCTCGCTGGCCTGACGCTGCCTCTCCAGCAACTCGCGCCGTTCTCGTTGTAACTCGGCTGCTCGAAGTTTGAGCGCGCGGTTTTCTCTGTTCAACTCCCGGCTCAGCTCGATAAGGTCATTGACTTTTTTTTCCAGCGCCTGAATCAGGTTGTCGGCCACGGACGTTACACTGCGTAAGATGCGAGACGGCACTATAATGCGCGTCGTTTCCTCGGGTCAACGTGCTCGGTGGCAGGCAGCCTGGGCAGAGAGAGTCCCAGAGAGGGTCGCGGTGATCTTGCGGGTCAATACCCCAAGCGTTGCGCCCTACGGATATTTGCTAACAGAGGAGAACCCATCGGTGTTATTGGATACCCTGGGCGCGTTTGAAGAAATGCCCTCGTGGGAAGAAGCGGCAGATGCGCTTTTTCATGCCGGACACACATTGAACCCCTCTACCCTGCATGGTGCGATGGTAGGGCTATTGGGCGCGGGTTTCAGTCCGCACAGTGAGCACCATTTTTCCGCCACGGTTGCGGCCCTTGAAAAAGCGCTTGCAGTAGATCTAACGGGAGAACTGGTAGATTTTATCTCCCGACTCAGCCTCGCCACACTCTCTGCCATTATGGATGCAGATTATACGTTTCAGCCGCTTTTGCCTCCCGATGACGAGGCGATGGAGGATCGCCTCACGTCAATTTCGGAGTGGACAGCAGGATTTTTGTCGGGTTTTACCCAGGGCATCACTATCAGGGAGGCAACGAGTGAGCCGATTCCGACATTGACTGCCGAGGCGCTCAAGGATATGGCAGCGATTGCGCAGGTAGACACCGCCGAGGCGAACTCGGAGGATGCAGACCGGCAGCTCGAAGACATCATCGAATACATTCGTTTCGCCGCAATTAACATTGTGGGCGAAGCTCAGTCAGTACAGGAAGCTAACAGTGAAGATTTCTAAAGCGGAATTTACGCGACGACGCAAGAAACTCATGGGCATGATGGACAGGCACAGCATCGCGATTGTGCCTGGTGCTCGGGAGGTCACCCGGAGTCGAGATACCGAGTACCCTTTCCGACAGAATAGTGACCTCTTTTACCTCACGGGTTTCGAGGAGCCAGATGCCGTGCTCGTGCTCATACCCGGTCGCAGACAGGGACAGGTGATCCTGTTTTGCCGTGAGCGAGACCCTGAGATGGAGCTGTGGAATGGTTATCGAGCGGGCCCAGAGGGAGCAGTGGCCTACCTCGGGGTGGATGATGCTTTTCCGATAGATGATCTCGATGAAATTCTTCCGGGCCTGATCGAGGGAACGCAACGCATTTATTACTCCATGGGTCATGATGATGTGTTTGATCAGCGGGTCATGGGCTGGGTCAACCAGATACGCCGGCTTGTCAGGACGGGCGCTGCGCCCCCTGCCGACTTTACGGATCTTGCTTTTCTGCTGCACGAGCAACGGCTCATCAAGTCCACAGCAGAAATTCGGGTCATGCGGCGCGCGGGCGAAATCAGCGCCGAGGCGCACTCCCGCGCCATGCGAGAGTGTCAGCCGGGGCGTTACGAATATCACCTCGAGGCGTCCATTCAGCATACCTTTGCCGAGCATGGGGCTCGCTTTCCCGCTTACAGTTCCATTGTGGGTTCGGGCGCCAACGCCTGCATCTTGCACTACACCGAGAACAACGCGCGCTTGCGCTCTGGCGACCTTGTGCTGATCGATGCCGGCTGTGAATTTCAGGGTTACGCGGCAGATATCACCCGCACATTTCCTGTCAACGGCCAGTTCACGGCTGAGCAGCGCGCCATTTACGATCTGGTGCTCGAAGCGCAGCGGGCAGCCATCGCCAAGGTCAAGCCAGGTAATACCTGGAACCAACCTCATGATGCGACGGTCAGAGTCATTACCCGGGGCTTGATCAAGCTCGGGCTCCTCAAGGGCAAGGAACGCGACCTCATCAAAACCGGAGCCTTTCGCGACTTTTATATGCACCGAGCGGGCCATTGGCTGGGACTCGATGTGCATGATGTAGGTGATTACCGTATTGCTGGTCGTTGGCGTCAGTTGCAGCCTGGGATGGTGCTGACGATCGAGCCCGGTATATACATCGCGCCCGACAATACGCGAGTCGCCAAACGCTGGCGGGGGATCGGCGTGCGCATCGAGGACGACGTCGTGGTCACGGATACTGGCTGTGATGTGTTGACCGCCGGCGTGCCCAAACGCGCTGAAGAGATCGAAGCGTTGATGGCCGCTACGGCGTGACAGCGCCCCCGCGTATTATTGTACTCGGTGGAGGTTTGGCGGGCCTCGCATTCGCAGTGGCCATCGCAAAAGAGAGCAAGACGGTATCCCATGGCGCTCCCAGGGTCACCCTGCTCGAGGCGCAGGCCTTTAAGGCCGGCACCCCCAATTTGCTCGATACCCGCGCGTCAGCCCTTAATTTGCATTCAGCTGCGCTGCTGGAGGATTGGGGCATTTGGTCAGCGTTGGCGCCTGATTGCGGTGTGATTCGCGATATTCACGTATCTCATCGCGGGCACTTTGGTAGTACGCTGATGCGATCTGAGGATCTGGATACCGATGCCTTGGGTTTTGTCGCGGAAAATCATCACCTGGGCCGGTGTTTGTTGGAGCGAGCACAGGCATTGGGCGTGGAGGTTCGTGCACCCGAGAGGTGCACTGCGCTACTCACGGGTGGGGATCGACCGGCGCTCAAAACCGAGGATTCAGAAGTGCTGGATGCTGACCTCATTCTGCTGGCCTCCGGCGTCACACCAGGTTGGTTTGATGCCCTCGGCATCACTTGTCAGCAACGTCCCACTGGAACCCACGCACTGGTCTTCAACGCCACTTTCCCGGGTCGGCAAGCGGGGTGTGCTTTCGAGCGGTTTACACAGCACGGTCCTTTGGCCGTCTTACCCCTGATATCAATCGGCCGTCACGAGCAGCGGTATAACGTGGTGTGGTCTGTCTCCGACGAGATGGTTGAGGCCCTTGGCAACGCGAGCGATAAGCAGTTTTGCGCAGACCTCCAAAAGGCCTTTGGTTGGCGGCTTGGCGCGGTGGCTGCGGTAGGTAAGCGGAGTCAGTGGCCGCTGGTGCGTACGCTGGCCTCTGAACAGTTGCGCGCCGGATTTTTGCTGGTGGGCAATGCGGCCCACACCTTGCACCCGGTTGCCGGGCAGGGCCTGAATCTCTCTTTGAGAGAGGCAGACCTTCTGGCCAAAACACTGGTCACTGCAGTGGAGGAGGGGCAGCCCCTGGCCCATGCGGGGAGTCTCCGTGGTTATCTGAACGAAGTGGTGGCCGAGCAGACCTGGGTCACTCGCAGTACTGACTTGCTGGCGACGCTGTTTAATCCGCGAGGTTTATTGTTCGATGGTCCGCGCAATGCATCGCTGGCATTGCTGGATCTGGTACCCAGCGCACGGGCGCAGATCGCGCGCGTCGGAACGGGGTACCGTCATGCCTGACCAGGGCCGGGCCGACAGCGCTGGCATACTGATTATCGGCGCGGGCATCGCCGGCCTGTCGCTGGCAACCGGCCTCGGGCGTCAGGGTTTCAAGGTCACTGTTATCGACGGGGCCAGCTGTCCCACGGCGCCAGAATCCGGCACTGGCCTAGCTGATTGGGATCTTCGGGTCAGTGCCTTAACGCCCGCCTCAATCCGTTTTCTGACAGAAATTGGCGCTTGGAAAGGGGCGTCAGTTCATCGTGCAGCGCCCTATGGATCCATGCGCGTATGGGACGCGAACGGCCGTGGACGTATCGGTTTTAATGCGGGTGAAGTGGACGCGCCAAGCCTCGGCCATATTGTCGAAAATCGGGAGATCGTGCAGGCTCTGGTGCAGTGCGCCCATGCCATGCCAGGTGTAGAGTTAGTGTGGGAGGAAGCGCTGGAGACCCTTTCGCCGGCCGCACCGGGCTGGTTGATAACGGGCTCGAGCGGCCGACAATTCGAGGCGGCACTGGCAATAGGCGCAGACGGCGCGCGCTCAAGAGCGCGGCAACTGCTGGGTATGCCCACGCGGGAGTGGAGCTATGACCAAACGGCGCTTGTCGCCACAGTGGGTTTGGCCTCGGAGCACGCGGCGACGTGTTGGCAGGTTTTCCTCAAGTCGGGCCCCCTCGCGCTGCTGCCATTGGCAGATCCCCTAAAAGTTGCCATTGTCTGGTCTTTGGATAACGCGACACATAGCCAGATTGCAGATTTACCAGACGCCGCATTTGTCGAAGCTCTCAACCGCGCTATCGGCCCCTCTGCCCCCGCGGCAGCGGCCGTGGGGCCCCGTGCCAGCTTCCCGCTGTCGCAGCGCCACGCGGTGGACTACTGTGACGAAAGTTTTGCCCTCATTGCCGACGCTGCCCACAGTATTCATCCGTTAGCGGGTCAGGGGATAAACCTTGGACTGACCGATGTCGCCGTGCTGACAGCGGAGTTGCTGGCTGCGCGAGAGGGAGGGCTTGGGCTCTCAAGCTCGGTGCCGCTGAGGCGCTATCAGCGGCGTCGGAAAACCGAGAACTTGGCAATGATGGCGGCAATGGAGGGCTTCAAGCGCGGTTTCGGCACACTGAACCCCCTTGCTGTGGTCGGCAGGAACCTTGGACTCGATCTGGTCGATCGGCAAAGCTGGATTAAGCGCTGGTTTATGCGTCATGCTATCAGCTGAGTGCGTCGCTAATGCATGAGCGACAGGGTTATTAACAGCAGGAAGCCATCATGAGTTTGCATCCAGAGGATTTATTTTACGCCGAGACCCACGAGTGGGCGCGACAGGAAGACGATGGATCTGTCACCGTGGGTATTACCGATCATGCGCAGCAAGCTTTGGGTGACGTGGTCTACGTGGAGTTGCCGCCCGTGGGTACGGCCGTGCTTGCCGGGGCTCAAACCGGCATTGTGGAGTCCGTCAAAGCGGCATCTGACATTTTTGCACCAGTGGCCGGCACGGTCATCGATATTAATGATGCGCTGGCCGAGGCCCCCGAACAAATTAATGAAGACCCCTACCAAAAAGGCTGGTTTTATCGGCTGATGCCCGACGAGCTGCAGCAATTGAATGGGCTCATGAGCGCGACGGCTTACCAGGCATTACAGGCCTCCCAAGACTGAGGCCGTTGCGCCCCTTAATTGCGCAAAGAGAGGATCGGCCAGCCGCTGGCCTCGGCATGTTGCTGCAGCGGGGGATCCGGATCCACGGCAACGGGATGCCCCACCGCACTGAGTAGCGGCAAGTCATTGTGTGAATCGGAGTAAAACCAGGTGTCCGCCAGATCGGGCAGTGGATCTCCCGCCCCTGGCCAGTCTGCGCGCCATTGCTCAAGGTGAATCACCTTGCCCTCCTGAAAACAGGGTTGTCCCTCTGGATCTCCCGTGTAGTGGTCGTCATCGATGCCCACGCCGCTGCACAGCCAATGCTCGAAGCCAAGCCGCGATGCGACGGGGTCTGCTACCACCGCGTGGGTGGCGGTCATCAAGAGAAGAATATCACCCGCGATTCGATGCTGATTCAGTAATTCGAAGGCCTTATCCAATAGCATGGGTTCAATGCATTCGCAGATAAACTGGCGCTGCAGCTCGCGAACTTCATCACGGCGCTTGCCCCGCAGTGGTGCCAACACAAAGCTGAGATAGGCGTGCATATCCAGGGCGCCCGCTTGATAGTCGGCATAGAATTGATCATTCCTGAGCCGATAGTCGTGGCCTGATGCCCACCGCTTCTCACAAAGGAACTCCCCCCAGCGGTGGTCGGAATCGCCCGCTAACAGCGTGTTGTCCAGATCGAATATCGCGAGTGACATGGCCAGAGATCGCTTTTCCTAAATAAACATTGCCCCTTGAGTGCCGCCAGCGGGGATGTGTGGAAGAATACGGAACGGGAGCTTGCGCCAAAAAGCGGCGCTACTCAATCATCAGATTAAGGTTTGCCATTTTGGATCCACAACCTGATAACGACCGCGTGATCGACAATGAGGGATTTAGACCCAATGTCGGCATCGTCATTTGTAATCACGACGATCAGGTGCTCTGGGGGCGCAGGATCAATGGCAGGGACTCCTGGCAGTTTCCCCAGGGTGGGGTGCATCGCGACGAAAGTCCCGAGCAGGCGATGTATCGGGAGCTCGAAGAAGAAGTGGGGCTGTTGCCCGAGGCAGTGACCGTATTGGGCCGTACGTCGGGATGGTTGCGATACCGACTGCCAAAGAAGTACGTCCGAAAGACGGAATCGCCTGTTTGTATTGGCCAGAAGCAGGTCTGGTTTCTGCTTCGCCTGGTAGCGCCTGAGAGTGAAATTCGCCTCGATGCCCATGAGGATCCAGAGTTCGACCATTGGCGCTGGGTGAGTTTTTGGTACCCGGTAACAGCAGTGGTTGATTTTAAACAGGACGTCTACCGACAGGCGCTCACGCAACTGGCCGCTCGCTTGTCTCCGCCACGGAAGGCCGCCAGAAAGCGCAGGCGGAGGCGATAATGCTCGAGACGCTGCGGCGGCTGACTCAGGCTGTCAATGACGCGGATTCTCTGGATGAGGCGCTGGTATTGATCGTCGCGCAGGTCAGGGCGGCGATGAGCACAGATGTTTGCACGGTCTATCTGCACGACAAGCAAAGTCAGAAACTGATGTTCCGCGCCACCGAGGGTCTCAACTTGGACAAGGTGGGTCAGTTTGGTCTTGCCTTCGACGAGGGCCTCGTTGGCTGGGTGGCAACCCGTGAAGAGCCGCTGAACCTCGAGGACGCCAGCGCGCATCCCCAGTTTCAGCTGGTCGAGGGGCTGGGTGAGGAGTCATTCAGCGCGTTCCTAGGGGCACCGATTGTGCATCAGCGCGACCTGTTGGGGGTGCTGGTGGTGCAGCAGGGTGAGAGACGGCGCTTCTCTGAAGAAGAGGAAGCCTTCCTGATCACCGTGTCAGCCCAGCTCGCCGGTTTAATTGCCCACGCGGAGTTGGCGGGCGCAATCGGCCAGGCCACTTCGCGTGAATCGCAGCCAGAGGGTGTCTCAGGTAGTGCCGCCCGCCTGTCGGGTGTGGCTGCCTGCTCCGGGATTGGCATTGGCGTCGCCGCTTGGGTATCTCCCCATGCCGACCTGCAGACGGTGCCCCCTCGTCGGGCAACAGACCGTCGCGCGGAGCTGGCGGCATTCCGTCAGGCGCTGGCAGCTGTGCGGGCGGACATCCAGCAGGTGGCCGAAAACCTGAAGGACGAATTGGGTCCAGAAGATAACGCGCTGTTTGGTGTGTACCTCAGCATTCTTGATGACTCTACCCTGGGTGGTGAAGTCGCGGCATTGATAAAGACTGGTGAGTGGGCGCAGGGTGCACTGAGTCAGGTGATGTTGAGCCATATCCGGCATTTCGAGCGGATGGAGCACTCCTATTTGCGAGAGCGGGCAGTGGACGTACGCGATTTGGGCACTCGGGTATTGGGTTACTTGCAGGACGCGTCTCGCCAGCAAATTGATTATCCCGCCCAGACCATTCTGGTTGCAGAGGAATTGACTGCGTCGACTCTCGGTGAGATCCCCCGGGATCGACTCGCCGGTATTGTCTCGATGCGCGGGAGTGCCAATAGCCATACTGCCATTTTGGCGCGGGCCATGGGTATTCCCGCTGTGGTGGGTGTTGAAGATTTACCGTTAAAGCAAATGCCTGATCAGACACTGGTGGTTGACGGGTATAACGGTCGCATTTATGTCAACCCTCATGCCGATTTGCTCACCCGATTTGAGGCGCTCCTGGCTGAGGACCAGGCATTGTCCGCTGAACTTGCGCCCCTCGCCGACTCACCCGCGGCTACGATGGACGGTGTCGCGATGCCACTGTGGGTCAACACGGGCGTGGCGGCGGATGTGCAGCGAGCGCGAGAGTTCGGCGCCGAGGGCGTTGGGCTGTATCGAACAGAGGTCAGCTTTTTGCTCCGGGATCGCTTTCCCAGCGAAGAGGAGCAGCGGCAACTTTATCGCGAACAGCTGGAGGCTTTTCACCCGCTGCCGGTAACTATGCGAACGCTCGATATTGGTGGAGACAAATCGCTACCGTACTTTCCTATCGAGGAGTCCAATCCTTTCCTCGGTTGGCGGGGTATTCGGGTCACACTGGATCACCCGGAGATATTTCTAACGCAGGTTCGCGCGATGCTGCGGGCGAATGAAGGACTGAATAACCTTCGCATCCTGTTGCCTATGGTGACAGCGATGGACGAGTGGCGCGCTGCACAGCAGTTGATTGCCCGGTGTCATGAAGAGGTTTTGGCCGAGGGCTGCACCTCCCTTTTTCCGCCCGTTGGCGTCATGATAGAGGTACCTGCCGCGGTTTATCTGGCCGAGTCGTTGGCGGAGGAAGCCGATTTCCTCTCGGTGGGTTCCAATGACCTCACGCAGTATTTGCTTGCGGTGGATCGCGGCAATGCGCGGGTAGCAGAGCTGTATCAGTCGTTGCATCCGGCGGTGCTCGCCGCGTTGGCTCATATCGTCAAGGCAGCGCATGCCAAGCAAAAGTCAGTGAGTCTGTGCGGTGAGTTGGCCGGCGATCCCTTGGCCGCACCGCTGTTGGTCGCTATCGGGTTTGATCAGTTGTCGATGAATGCGGGGAGTTTGCTCATCATAAAGCGCGTGCTCAGCGCATTTACGCGGGATGAGCTCGTCCAGTTAATGACGTCGCTGATGACATTGCGTTCCACCCAGGAGGTGATGGGAGCGCTAACCGCGGCGCTGAATGAGCGAGGTTTAGACAGCTTTATTCGGCGCGGGGGGACGGCCTGAATGCTGATCTACCCTGATATCGATCCCGTGGCGATCGCGCTGGGTCCCGTTAAAATTCACTGGTACGGGCTCACCTACATTGGAGGTCTGGCTTTTGCTTGGTGGCTGGCGCGACGTCGCGCCGTGCTTCAATCCTATTCGCCCTTGCAGCGTGATCAGGTGGACGACTTAATTTTTTATGCGGCCGTGGGCATCGTCTTGGGCGGCAGGCTGGGTTACGCGTTGTTTTATGGCTTCGGGCGCCTCTCCGATGATCCGCTATGGCTCTTTAGGGTCTGGGAAGGTGGCATGGCATTCCATGGCGGTTTGCTGGGCGTATTGGTTGCGATGGCAGTTTTTGCGCGTCAACAGGGCATCGAATGGGGGCGGCTGATGGATTTTGTCGCGCCGCTTACCCCATTGGGTTTGGCGCTTGGCAGAGTAGGCAATTTTATTGGGCAGGAGCTCTGGGGCAGGGCCAGCGATGTGCCCTGGGCCATGGTATTTCCGAGGGACCCCCTGGCACTGGCCCGGCACCCGTCGCAGCTCTATCAGTTTGCCCTCGAGGGCTGCGTTCTGTTCGCGATTTTGATTGGATTCAGTCGCCGGGAACGCCCCGTTTGGGCCGTATCGGCCCTGTTTTTATTGGGTTACGGCGCCTTGCGTTTTACGGCTGAGTTCTTCAGGGAGCCCGATGCGCACATCGGATTTGACGCCTTGGGGTGGCTAACGCGAGGGCAGCTTTTGTGCATCCCGATGCTGATTGTCGGCGCGATTTTATTTTACTGGGCTTATCGGCCCCAGAATCAATGAGGGCGTTATGCAGGCTTATCTCGACCTGTTAACCGATATTCTTGAGAGCGGCGCAGACCGGGGTGACCGCACTGGCACCGGGACCCGCTCGGTGTTCGGCCGACAACTCAGATTCAACCTGAACCACGGCTTTCCCCTACTGACCACCAAGCGGGTCCACTTCAAAAGTGTGGTGAACGAGCTCATATGGTTTCTCAGTGGCGACACCAATACCCGTTGGCTGAAGGAGAACGGCGTCAGTATCTGGGATGAGTGGGCCACTGAAGAGGGAGAGTTGGGTCCCGTATACGGTGCGCAGTGGCACGCGTGGCCGACAAAAGACGGTGGCACCATCAATCAAATTGACTATGTCATCGATTGCCTGAAACATCGGCCGGAGAGCCGACGGATCCTGTTTCACGCATGGAATGTGGAATATCTGCCCGATGAGACGGTCAGTCCTCAGGACAATGCGCGTGCTGGCAAAATGGCGTTGCCCCCCTGCCACCTTCTATACCAGTTCTACGTGGCCGGCGGGCAATTGTCAGCGCAGCTGTACATCCGCTCCAGCGACGTTTTTCTCGGCTTGCCCTTTAATATTGCCTCGGTCGCGCTACTGATTCACATGCTCGCGCAACAGTGCGATCTCGGTGTGGGGGATGTGATCGTCACGCTAGGAGATGCGCATCTGTACAGCAATCATCACGACCAGGTGGCGACGCAGCTTGAGCGATCTCCCAAGCCACTTCCAACGTTGGAAATTTTGCGTCGTCCCGATTCCATTTACGGTTACCGATTTGAAGATTTTTCGCTGTTGGGCTACGAGCCGGCACCCCATATCGCTGCGCCGGTCGCTGTCTGATGAGTGTTGATCGCTCCGATAACGATGTGCCGGTAGTGCTGGTGCTGGCGGCCGCGGAAAATGGCGTCATTGGTAAGGGTGACGCCCTACCCTGGGAGTTGCCCGAGGATCTTCTGCACTTTAAGCGCACAACCATGGGCCGCCCTATTGTGATGGGGCGCAAGACATTTGAAAGTGTGGGTTTCGCGTTACCGGGGCGACGTAACATCGTGATCACTCGAGACCGGGAATGGTCGCATTCAGGCGTCTTGACCTGTCATACACTGGATGACGCGCTGGAGCGCGGGTTTGAGCAGGCGCTGATTGACGGTGCCGATGCAGTGATGGTGGTAGGTGGCGCTGAAATCTACCGATTGGCGCTGCCGCGTGCCGATAAGGCAATTCTGACGCGCGTTCACGGCGCCGTCGCAGGTGACGTGCGCTTCGAGCTAAAGGTATTCGATCATTGGCGGCAGACGGCGTCCAGGCGTGTTGAGGCGGTCGATGGGAACAGTCATGCTTTCACCATTGTCGAATTGGAGGCTCCGTGACCGAGATTTAGTCACAATCCGGCTTGCAAACCATTTGCGTTGCTGAAACGTAACAGGTAAATTCGCGGACCCGAAATGCGATGGCGGCCATTAAAGGGATAATAACGCCACTGAATCTTGCTTGAATCGGTCGTCAATCCGGTTCATTCCGAATCTGCTCATGAGAGGAAGCTTCAATCCAATGACTACGACTAGACTGACAAGTTTACTGTTGGCGGTGTGTGTCGCCGGCAGTGCGACGATCGCTGGCGCACAGTCCATCGACCCCATCATTGAGGTGGGCAAGGAGCGCACGGCTGCTGCCAAAGCCTCGCAGGCCAAAATTGACCGGCTGGCTGATGAAACGGCCAGCCTGCTGTCTGACTATAAAACGGTCATGAAGCAAGTCGATGGCCTTAAGGTGTACAACGCCCGGCTCGAGCGCCAGATCGCCAATCAGGAGCGTCGTATCAGGGATATCGACGAATCGATCGCAGAGGCGTCTGTGATTCAGCGCCAGATACCTCCGCTGGTGGTTCGCATGCTGGATGGCTTGGAGCAGTTCATTAAATTTGACATGCCCTTCGACCTCGATACGCGACTGGGCAACATCGAGGCGGTCCGCGCTAATATGGATCGCTCGGACGTCACCTCAGCGGAAGCGTTCCGGCAGGTCCTCGAACTGTACTCTATCGAGCTTCAGTACGGACGTGGCATTGAGTCCTATAGCGACACCATCATGCTCAATGGTGCGGACAGAGAGGTCGATATCCTCCGCATCGGCCGCATAGCATTGGTTTATCAAAGCACGGACGGTGCTGAAACCGGCGCCTGGAATAAGGAGTCCCAGAGTTGGGAACAGCTCTCTGCAGGTGATTACGCAGCTGCGGTCCGAAAAGGTGTTCGTATCGCCAAGAAGCAGGCGACTATCGAACTGTTGAACATGCCCGTATCTGCACCGGAGGCAAACTAAAATGCGTTCTCAATTGCTAAAAATATCGGCCCTCGTGCTGGCGAGCGCGCTCTTTGCTCCTTTGTCGATTGGTCAGGAGGCCGAGGCAGACGCGGAGGCCCCGCCGCCCCCGACGCCGCAGGAGATTGCTGCTGAAAATCTCGATCAGCTGCTGCAGTTGGTTGAGCAGGGCCAGGCCCGCGCTTCTGCAGAGAATCAGGCCCGTGAAGATCGTTTTTCTCGTGATAAGGCTAACCAAGCTGCGGCCTTGAAGCGCGCCGAAGACGAGCGCACGCGCGAAGAGCGCCGTTCGGCGAGACTTGAGAAGCAATTTGAAGAGAACGAGCTGCTGATTGCTGCCAAGCAGGAGCAGTTACGGGAGCGTCTTGGAACGCTATCGGAGCTGTTCGGTCATTTGACAGCGGCGTCCGGTGATTTGGCGTCCAATATTGAGGTCTCGCTGGTCAGCTCTGAGTATCCTGCTCGGGAAGGCTTTCTTAAAGCGCTGATCGCGAAGATGTCTGGCTCTGATCAGCTACCGAAGATTGCTGAGATTGAGCGAGTCTGGTTCGAGTTGCTGCGCGAAATCCGCGAGCAGGGTGAAATCAGCCGTTACACTGCGCAGGTAGCGACCCCGTCGGGCGAGTTGAACGAGCGTGAAGTCGTGCGCGTCGGTGCTTTCAACATCATCGACACCGAGGGCAACTACCTCTCATTTAACATCGATCAGTTGGCTGAGCTCCCGCGTCAGCCCGGCGGCGGGTTTAACGCGCAGGGTCAGGCGCTGGCTTCAGCGCAGTTTGGTCTGACTCAGTTTGGTATCGATCCCACCGGGCCTACCGGCGGGTCATTTCTTGCCGCGATTATTGACAGCCCGACGATTTCTGAGCGCTGGCATCAAGGCGGCTACGTCGGTTATGCCATCACGGCGGTAGGTGCTTTTGCCTTTGTCCTCGCAATTTATCGACTGTTGGTGCTGACTCTGGTTGGTGGCAAGGTCTCCGCGCAGCTCAAATCCAGCGCGGCCAAAGATGATAATCCGCTGGGTCGCGTTTTGAAGGTGCATGAAGCCAATCCCAACATGGATCCCGAGACGCTGGAATTGAAAATGGCAGAGGCTGTGCTCAGTGAGACGCCCAAACTTGAGCAGGGCCTGACCCTCCTCAAGATCATCGCCGCCGTTGCGCCCCTGATGGGTCTGCTTGGGACGGTCACAGGGATGATCATTACTTTCCAGGCGATCACTATCTTTGGCGCCGGTGACCCTAAGGCCATGGCCGGGGGTATCTCCTCTGCTCTGGTTACGACGGTATTGGGGCTACTGGTCGCGATTCCCACGGTGTTACTGCACACGGTTGTTAACGGCCGGTCTCAGCGCATTATCCACGTGCTGAATGAGCAGGCCACCGGGATTGTGGCGGAACATTCCGAACGCGCCCATAACTGATTCCTCGGGGAGGCTAGCTGTCGATGGGTATCTTCGAGGTCATTCTTGCCTTTATGGAAAAGGGAGGGAACGTGCTG
>Ga0181573_10001952_pt1 | contig 19661 bp, 16 predicted proteins | sample 101ome_25_FD_148643 | JGI IMG/M metagenome (GOLD analysis project Ga0181573, IMG submission 148643) | Coastal salt marsh microbial communities from the Groves Creek Marsh, Skidaway Island, Georgia - 101409BT metaG (spades assembly) | ecosystem: Environmental > Aquatic > Marine > Intertidal zone... | reverse complement strand
ACGCTACGCGCACTGCCTCTGCGCGGAATTCCGGGGTTGGTTTCTGTGCCATGATGTTTCTCCTTTGTGGCAAAATACCAAGTCAAAGGAGCGGAACAATTTCGTGACAGGTCCAGATTGTTTGACCTATCCGGCCGTGGGAATAAGGCCCAGCGAGATTTCATTTCGGTTGAAAATTAGCCCGAAAACGTTTGAAAAGCACATCACCAACGCAAAACCAAATTGCGTGCCCGCACACGCGATCTCGCAGTGGCAAAGGCCGCCGGGCTTCGCGTACTGCACCCTCAATGGGGAAAGTTCCCCAATTGAGTGCATGCTCTTTACGGCACACTTAACTTGGCTAAGCCAAAGTTTGGGCGCACGCATTTTATCTGACTTTTTGCCTTTCGGGGAAGTCGAGTATCGTACCAGTTTTTTTATGCCGTGTGAGTGAGTGGTGGCAATGTTTAGATTGGGTGGCCGTTCCCCGAGATTATCCTCGTGGCTATCTATACTGTGCGTCCAAACGACTTAGCTTCCGCGATAGGTTGAGTATCCGAACGGGGAGAGCAGCAGCGGCACGTGGTAGTGGGCTTGCTCGGACATGCCGAACCGCAGCGGGACAATTTCTAAAAAGCGTGGGGACTCAGGCGGGGTGCCGATCGCGTCAAGATATGCACCGGCGTGAAATACCAGCTCATAGGTTCCTAATGCGAATTCGGATGCCGGCAGAATTTGCTCGTCCGTTCGACCATCATCGTTGGTGGTCAGACTGCGCAGATGGGTCCTGCCGTCACCTTCAATGCGGTAAAGGTCAATTTTCAGCCCCTCCGCCGGGCAACCGCGGGCCGTGTCGAGTACGTGAGTGGTTAGATATCCGGACATTTATGAAACTCCTGTTTGGGAACAAAATGATCCGCATTCGAGGCGCAGGCAACGATGAAAGTTCCGAAACAGTTTCAAGCAAACGCGAAAAACCGAAATGTTATTGTGTGCAATGCAAGTTGCATTGGATCCATGGCGAGGACAAAGTGTGCAGAGTTGTAAGGGAAATGGTGGGTCGTGAGAGGCTCGAACTCCCGACATCTTCGGTGTAAACGAAGCGCTCTACCAACTGAGCTAACGACCCGCCGTGAGCGTCCGTTTAGCCAAGCTTTTTCACGGGTGCAAGAGGTCTGGTTAAGTTTTTTGCGGAAAAGTTTGTTGAAATGAAATGGGCGGCTTTCGCCGCCCTTGAATTGTTTAACTTTGCGTCATCGCATCCAGAATGCGCGCCCATGACCTGATCCCTTTGTGAAAACTTTCCACATCATATTTTTCGTTGGGCGAATGGATCTGGTCATCATCTTTTCCAAATCCGATCAGCATGGCGTCCATATCCAAATAGGTTTTGAAATGTCCCGCAATCGGAATTGATCCGCCGCATCCCACAAAGGCAGCTGCATCGGGCCATTCGTCTGAGAGGGCTGTACGGGCTTGATCAAAAGCGGGATGATTGGTGGACATTTGCGAGGCTGGCGAAGCTCCGTGTGCTTTGAATTCGACTGAACAGTCGGGTGGAAGCATGTCTTGAACCATTTTGCGGAAGTTTGCACGGATCGCTATTGGATCCTGCTGACTGACCAGCCGGAAGCTGATTTTGGCGCTGGCTTTCGAAGGTAAAACGGTTTTGAACCCGTCGCCGGTGTAACCACCGTTGATGCCGTTCACATCGCAGGTCGGGCGGGACCAGATCATTTCAAGTGCGGACCGATCTTGTTCGCCTGCAGGGGTGTTTAAATCGACACCACCCAGAAACGCCTTGTGATCGAAGTTCAGCCCGTCCCATTGAGCGCGTATGTCCTGAGGTAATTCTGGAACACCGTCATAAAATCCGGGAACAGTAATACGGCCCTGATCGTCGTGCAAACTAGCAATGATCCGCGACAAAACCCGAATCGGATTGATCGCCGCGCCACCGTACATGCCCGAATGAAGGTCTTTGTCGGGGCCGGTGATAATTAATTCTTCGCCCAAGAGACCGCGTAACATCGTCACAATCGACGGGACGCGACTTTCAAACAGTCCTGTATCGCAAATCAATGCGATGTCGGCTTTGAGTTCTTCGGTATTTTCTTTCATGAAGGGGATAAGGCTGGGCGAACCACTTTCTTCTTCACCTTCGAAGAAAAACGTGATGCGGCAAGGCAAGTTGCCATGCACGGCTTTCCATGAACGGCAAGCTTCAACAAATGTCATCAACTGACCCTTGTCATCTGAAGATCCCCGCCCTCGAATGACTTTGCCCTTAGCGGTCTCTTGGAGCTGCGGATCAAAGGGGTCGTTGTCCCAAAGATCAAGCGGATCAACAGGTTGCACGTCATAGTGCCCGTAAAACAGAATGTGCGGGCCGTCGCCATCGATGTGCCCGACCACCATCGGGTGCCCTGGCGTTGGCCGTTTCGAAGCCGTAGCTCCGATGCTTTCCAGATCAGCAACAAGCCAATCAGCTGCGGTTGCGCAGTCGCCTTTAAAGGCGGGGTCAGTGGAAATTGAGGGAATTCTTAATAGTTCGCACAAACGTTCGATTGATTGGGGAAGATCAGCATCAATATGGTCAAGGACTTTTACTATGGTCATTTCAGATGGCTCCGATTTTGCATTGGACCTAGCGTAGCAACGTTGTAGATGCTGTCCAGATGGACTTGATCCACATCAACGCAAACCTCGCGGCAATTTGTAACGTCGCAGAAAATGAAAACGTGACATACATAATCACAGATTGTAATATGTTCTGACGCGCACCCCATCACTCGGGGCAGGACGATACGAAGGAGACGCCCGTGGATTATACGGACCAGCTCGATTTAGCATTGAACCGTCTGCACGACGAAGGCCGTTATCGGACCTTCATCGATATCGAGCGGAAGAATGGGCATTTCCCTCATGCTGTGTGGAGCCGTCCTGATGGATCCAAACAGGAAATCACCGTCTGGTGTGGCAATGACTACCTAGGCATGGGGCAGCATCCGACTGTTCTTGCGGCGATGCACGAAGCTATCGACGCGACCGGAGCGGGTTCGGGCGGTACGCGCAATATCTCTGGCACCACAGTCTATCACAAACGTCTTGAGTCTGAATTGGCCGATCTGCACGGAAAAGAATCGGCACTGTTGTTCACAAGCGCTTACATTGCCAATGACGCGACCTTGTCGACTCTTCCAAAACTTTTCCCGGGTTTGATTATTTATTCGGACGAGCTGAACCACGCTTCAATGATCGAAGGTGTTCGCCGCAACGGCGGCGCAAAGCGTATCTTCAAGCACAATGATGTAGCGGATCTGCGCGCCAAACTTGAAGCGGACGATCCGAATGCGCCCAAGCTGATTGCATTTGAATCGGTGTATTCAATGGATGGCGACTTTGGCCCCATTGAAGCGATCTGCGACCTGGCGGACGAGTTCAATGCACTGACATATATTGACGAAGTCCATGCTGTGGGCATGTATGGTCCACGCGGCGCAGGTGTGGCCGAGCGTGACCGCTTGATGCACCGTTTAGACATCATCAATGGCACTTTGGCAAAAGCCTATGGCGTTATGGGGGGCTACATTGCAGCCTCAGGGAAAATGTGTGACGCGATAAGATCTTATGCGCCGGGCTTTATCTTTACTACATCGCTTTCTCCGGCGGTGGCTGCGGGGGCCGCGGCGTCGGTTGCACATCTGAAGACTGATCAAGCGTTGCGTGACCAGCACCAAACGCAGGCGAAAATTCTGAAGGCCCGTTTGAAAGGACTTGGCTTGCCGATTATTGATCACGGCAGTCATATTGTGCCTGTGATCGTTGGCGATCCGGTTCATACTAAAAAACTGTCTGATATGCTTTTGGAAGATCACGGTATCTACGTTCAACCGATCAACTTCCCGACTGTGCCTCGCGGAACTGAACGTCTGCGCTTCACACCGTCACCGGTTCACGGTCCGAGAGAAATTGATGTCCTCGTTCATGCGATGGACGATCTCTGGTCGCGTTGTGCGCTGAATCGCGCCGAGTTATCTGCCTGATAGAATTCCCCCTGAACTAATCCTTTCGATGTGGTAAAGAAACCGCATCGAAAGTTTCGTTTTTGCGAATCGCCTCTGGGGAGAGGTCTCGCTGCCGGGGCTTTCTTGGGGACAGGCAATTTGACCGGAAGGGCTGTCGTATGTTGCGACGCAAGCCAGGGCGTGAAGAGGCGTCGGCTGAGGTTGAACCTAAAGGGTTCGACGACTACGAGGTTAAACTCGGCGACACCATGCGCGGAGAGCGTGCGACCCTTGGTAAATCCCTATTAGATGTTCAACGTGAATTGCGTATCAAGGCTGCTTATATTGCGGCAATCGAAAACTGCGATGCATCGGTTTTTGAATCTCCTGGTTTCGTTGCAGGATACGTGCGCTCTTATGCCCGTTATCTGAAAATGGATCCGGAAGTTTCTTATGAACGCTTCTGTGCCGAAAGTGGCTTTTCGGTCTCTCGCGGTCTGTCGAGCGATGAGCAGGCCAAAACAACTGGTGCGAAACCGAAAGCCAAAAAGCAAAGCCGCCATTCTTCCGACGATTTGTTTGAGCGGGCAAAAACCCCCTTTATCCCAGCTCCGTCTTCGGCACTTTCTGGTGTTGCGCCGGAAGCAGTCGGGTCGTCTATGATTTTACTGTCGGTGATTGGTCTGATTGCTTTTGGCGGGTGGACCGTCTTGAAGGAAATCCAGAAAGTCAGCATTTCGCCTGTGGAACAAGCCCCGCAGATTGCCATGTCGGTTGGGCCTGAGTTCGATTTTGCTCAGAGTAATGTTCGCGATGAAGCCGATATGCCGGAGCCTTCGGCCGAGGCGTTTGACCGTCTTTACCGTCCACAGGCGTTGGATATCCCCGTTATAACAGCGCGGGATGAGCCAATTGCCTCCTTAGATCCGTCCAAACTGGGAATGTTTGCATCGCCGGAATTTGAGACAGATATCGTCATTGCTGATTTGAGCGAAACAGTTTCGGAAGATGTCGCTAGCCTTGTCATGGAAGAGCAAACGGGAAGTGCCGAAGTGACGGTTGCTGAGGCCGAGACGCCTGATCCAATCGTTGTCGAAGATTCAGCCCCAGAGATTGCTGTGCTTGCAGTTCAACCAGCATGGGTGCGTGTACGTTCGGCGGACGGGAACGTGATATTCGAGAAAATCCTCTCGGCCGGTGAAGAATATGTGCTTCCCCAACTTGAAGGCGCACCAACCTTGCGCGCCGGCAATTCCGGTTCCGTCTATTTCAAAGTTGGAACTAAAGTATATGGGCCCGCCGGCGGGGCAGGCGGGGTGGCCAAAAATGTTGCGTTGTCATCTGACAACTTGACGGCTTCGTATGCACAGGCTGATCCGGCAGCAGACAATGATCTGGCCCAGTACCTAAACGTCGCTCAAGCGAACTAATCCCCGATACCCGATTGCCGCCAAAGGCATGGCGGACTATGTAGGCGTCAAGTCCGAAAGCCTTATTGACGAGGGATATTATGTCTTTGAACGCTGTTCGCCCGTGGCGTACAATCGAACGCCGGAAATCCCGATTGATACATGTTGGCAATGTTCCTGTCGGCGGAGACAGCCCGATCAGTGTACAAACGATGACCAACACCATCACTTCGGACATAGCGGCCACGGTGCTTCAGGTGCAGGCAGCGGCCGATGCGGGGGCAGATATTGTGAGGGTCTCGACCCCTGACGAGGCATCTACAAAGGCTTTGAAAACAATCGTCGACGAAAGCCCCGTGCCTATCGTCGCTGATATTCACTTTCACTATAAGCGTGCAATTGAAGCCGCCGAAGCAGGGGCTGCCTGTCTGCGGATCAACCCCGGAAACATTGGGGATGAGAAACGTGTGAAAGAGGTGATCAAGGCAGCAAAGGATAACGGTTGCTCTATCCGGATCGGTGTGAACGCCGGATCGCTTGAAAAACACCTGCTGGAAAAATACGGAGAGCCATGCCCAGAGGCTATGGTGGAAAGTGGGCTCGAACATATCCGCATTCTAGAGGATAACGACTTTCACGAGTTCAAGATCAGCGTGAAAGCCTCTGACGTGTTTTTGGCGGCGGCTGCCTATCAGGCACTGGCAGAGGCGACTGATGCGCCAATCCATTTAGGGATCACTGAAGCGGGTGGATTAATGTCTGGCACGATCAAATCCGCCATTGGGTTGGGAAATCTTTTGTGGTCGGGTATCGGTGATACAATCCGCGTTTCCTTGTCCGCTGACCCGGTAGAAGAAGTTAAAGTTGGCTACGAAATACTCAAGGCTCTGGGGTTGCGTCATCGTGGCGTGAATATCATTTCTTGCCCGTCCTGCGCCCGCCAAGGATTTGACGTGATAAAAACTGTTGAAGCGCTTGAGCAGCGTTTAGAGCATATCAAAACACCAATGAGCCTGTCGATTATCGGCTGTGTTGTGAATGGTCCTGGTGAGGCGTTGATGACGGACGTGGGCTTTACCGGCGGCGGGGCAGGGTCTGGCATGGTTTATCTTGCTGGCAAGCAAAGCCACAAACTTTCCAATGATCAGATGATTGATCACATCGTAGAGCAAGTCGAAAGAAAGGCCGCCGAGATTGACGCGGCGGCCTTGGAGGACTGAGTTAAGCGGAATTAACCGCGCAACTCGTCCAGAATTTGTATAAACTGATCCATAGGAACATAACCGCGTAGCGCTTCAGTTCCGACTATAAACGTGGGTGTGCCGTCGATCGACAGGGCGCCTGCCAGTTGACGGTTGCGATTGATTTCATTGGTAACCGCATCTGAGGTCATTTCGGAGAGTATCTGATCAGCATCCAATTCAAATTCACCTGCCAACCGTCGCAGTACTGGTTCAGACACGTTGCCCTGCAGATTCATAAGTGCGTCGTGAACTGATTTGTATGCGTCACCACCGTAGATCATTCGGGTAGCAATGGCGAAACGGGACGCGATAACCGATTGTTCTCCTAGAATTGGCAACTCCTTGATCACCAGAGCAATGGTATCGTCATCTGCCATCATTTGCAGCAGCTCCGGGTGTGCTTTTCGGCAGTATCCGCAACGGTAATCCAAAAACTCAACAATGCGCATGCTGCCGTCTGGGTTGCCGTCGACATAAGAATAGCCGTCGTTAAATATCTCATCCGAGTACGCTGTGATCATCTGGACTTCAGAATCTTTCGACGCCTGCGCTTGGCGGCTTTCCAGGACACCGATTACCTCGATAATCAATTCAGGGTTCTCAAGCAGGTAATTGCGGATCTCAGATCGAAAAGCGCTGCGCTCTTCATTCGTCATAGCTGAAATATCGAAAGCAACCGCAGGGGACGCAATGGACAAAAGCAGTGCAAGGGATTTCAATAGCCGAAGCATAAAGGCTCCTTTGTTTGTTTAGGGGCCGTATACAAGGCCGTGAATTCTTGACTTTCTCGCCTGTTATCCGATGACAGCACGTCATGCATTGACCCGCAACCGCCGGAATGAAAAAAGCAGTTTAGGCATGAATAGGGGGGCAAGATGCGGAACTCAAGCAGAAGCGAGGTTGATCCCTTTATCGTGATGGATGTGATGGAGGCTGCGCGAGCGGCCGAGGCCGCAGGTCGCCACATTATTCACATGGAAGTTGGTCAGCCAAGTTCTCCGGCACCGGAAGCTGCACGCGCGGCTTTGACGGATCGTATTGCTGCTGATCCACTTGGATATACAGTTGCCTTGGGGATTCCCGAACTACGCGCCCGCATCGCAAAGCTGTACAAGGATTGGTACGGCGTCGATGTATCCGCGGATAGGATCGTTGTAACATCTGGTTCTTCCGGCGCATTCCTTTTGGCATTCACTGCACTTTTTGACGGCGGGGCCAAGGTTGGCATTGGTGAACCCGGCTATCCCAGTTATCGTCAAATTCTGACTGCGCTGGGAATGGAAACTGTTGGTATCCAGACAAGCGAAGCGGCGCGATATCAGCCCACGCCGCACGACCTTGAGGGGCTTGAGTTGGACGGTTTGATGGTTGCTTCGCCTGCAAACCCGTCCGGCACGATGCTGGGTTATGCCGAACTGAAAGAGTTGATAGACGCCTGTCATGCAAAAGGCACTGCATTTATTTCGGACGAGATCTACCACGGAATTGAGTACGAAGCGAAAGCTGTCACAGCCTTGGAAATCAGTGATGACGTCTATGTGATCAATTCGTTTTCGAAGTACTTCAGCATGACCGGATGGCGCGTTGGTTGGATGGTCGTGCCGCCGGATCATGTGCGCCGGATTGAACGATTGGCGCAGAATATGTTTATCTGCCCACCCCATGCCAGCCAGATCGCAGCATTGGCGGCGCTGGATTGCGAGGATGAATTGCAGGCCAACCTTGCCGTTTATGCAGAAAACCGACGTTTGATGCTGGAGGGCTTGCCAGACGCAGGATTTGACCGGATCGCGCCTCCGGACGGAGCGTTTTACGTGTATGCGGATATCAGTCACTTGACCAACGACAGTCTTGGATTCTGCAAACAGATTCTGGATCAGGCGGGCGTGGCGGTAACGCCAGGCATGGATTTTGATAAGCAACGTGGGAACGGAACCCTGCGGTTTTCTTACGCGCGAAGTACTGACGACATTCGTGAAGGCTTGAAACGTCTGAAGGCCTTTATGGAGACCCGCGCATGAGGCATCTAGTTGCCGCGATAATGTGTCTGTTCTGGGGGGCATCCTTGGCTGCTGCCCAGGACCTGACGGCTTTGGCGCGATTTGACGCCGAGCAAAGCGCTGTCAAAGATCGCTGGCGCGGAGCGTCGATTGAGCTGATGTTCTCTCAGGGCGTGCCCTGGCGGGTTTTTACCCTTGATGACCCTCGTCGTCTGGTCGTGGATTTCCGCGAGGTTGACTGGGGTGGTGTGTATTCACTTTCAGCAGATGATACCGAGCGGGTCAGTGCTGTACGCTTTGGGCAATATCAGCCTGGTTGGTCTCGCATGGTGGTCGATCTGGCGGCCCCTTTGGGATTAAGTTCGGCTGATATGCGGGTTGATGAGACGATCGGACAGGCGGCATTGGAAATCGTTTTAGAGCTGGTGTCCGACGATGAGTTTGCTTCGTCGGCCGGAGCTCCCGACATGGTCGGGTGGCGCAACACTCCCGCGGCGCAGGTCGCCAAAGCGCGGATGCGCCAATCTGGAGACGGCGATATCACCGTTGTTATTGATGCTGGTCATGGAGGTATTGATCCTGGGGCAGAACACGGCGACGACACGGAAAAGGACCTGATGCTGGCGATGGCGCGCGAGCTAAAAGATGCGCTTTTGCGTGCTGGACGGTTTAATGTGATCCTGACGCGCGAAGATGACAGTTTTGTTCCGCTTGAAACCCGTGTCGCTATTGCTAGGCATGCCGAAGCGGACTTGTTTCTCTCGTTACATGCGGATGCGTTGGGGCAGGGACAGGCCACGGGAGCGACGGTCTATACCCTCTCGGAAACCGCTTCGGACGAAGCCAGTGCGGCCTTGGCTGAACGTCACGATCGTGAAGATCTTTTGGCCGGTGTCGATCTTAGCGGACAGGATGACACAATCGCCGGCATCTTGATGGACTTAGCGTGGCTTGAAAACCAGCCTAGATCGGATGCCGTGGCGAATGCGATTGTGTTAGCCTTTGATCAGGCAGGTATTGCGCTTCACAAGGTTCCGCGCAGGGCCGCCGGATTTTCGGTCCTCAAAGCGCCTGACATTCCGTCGATCTTGATTGAGGTTGGGTATCTTTCTAGCAAAGAAGATCGCGACCACATCACTGATCCTGCTTGGCGTGCGACCGCTGTTGACGCGATCCGTCAGGCGATTGAATCGTGGGTTGTGACCGACGCCGCTATCGGTAATCTTGTGCGGCAATAAGAGGGATTACTTGGTTTGAAGCCATTGTGTTTTGACCCCGCTCGCGGGGCTGTTTATAGAAGCTCTCGAACCTATTAAAGGCACTGGTTTTGCTGCGCGCTATCTTTTCATTTTTCGGGGCGATTTTTAGCTTTTTCGTCCTTTCGACCTTGTTGGGCGCGCTCTCGCTGGGCGCTATCTTCTGGGTCTATGGTCGTGACTTGCCCAGTCATGCTGCATTGGCGAAATATACGCCGCCGACAATCAGCAGAATTTATTCAGGTGAAGGGCGGATCATTGACGAATTCGCCAAAGAACGCCGCCTGTTCGTGCCGATCGAGGAAGTGCCAGAAATTGTCAAATGGGCCTTTGTTTCGGCAGAGGATAAGAATTTCTACAATCACGCAGGCTACGATTTGCGTGGGATCGCAGCGGCAGCGGTTGAAGGGGTGCTGTCCGGTGGGCAGTCCTTGCGTGGAGCTTCAACCATTACCCAGCAGGTTATGAAGTATTTCCTACTATCCGGTGACCGCAAAATTGAGCGGAAGATAAAAGAAATCATCCTGGCCAGTAGAATTGAGGAAACGCTTACGAAGGATAAAATCCTTGAGCTTTATATGAACGAGATTTTTCTTGGGCAAAACTCATATGGTGTAGCGGCAGCCTCTCAGACTTATTTCAATAAACCTCTGTCGGCATTGGCCCCTCATGAAGCGGCCTTTCTGGCCTCAATGCCCAAAGCTCCGGGAAGTTTCCATCCTGTTCGTCGTAAAGAACGTTTGAAACAGCGGCGCGATTTTGTTCTGAAAGAGATGATGGAGAACGGCTACATATCGGCCGAGGTCTATGAAGCCGAGCGGGCCTTGCCGCTGAAATCCGTGCAGAACGGCGACTACGAAAGCTTTCGTGCAGAATTGCCCCCGCGTGATTACTTTACTGACGAAATTCGCCGCCAGCTTTCGCGTGACTTTGGCGAGGGCGAGTTTTTCTCAGGCGGGTTGACTGTTCGGGCAACATTGGACCCCGAGATGCAGGACGTAGCTGCGTTAGCGTTGCAGACCGCGTTGGAACGCTATGATCGCGCACAAGGGCATTGGCGCGGTACAGGCATCGTCCTTGAGGGAAGTAAGCTGGAAGAGGGAGTTTGGCGAGAAGCGTTGGCCGAGGTCGATCTTCCGCGCGACATAGATGTGGACGGTAAGTGGCATTTGGCCGTGGTTCGCATGCTTGGTAACTATGCAGCGCAGATAGGCATTGAGGACATCCCAGATGATGACGACGGGCATTGGATATTACGCGAAGACGTACAATGGGCTAGCCTGACCCAAATCGAAACCGAAGACGGTGTAAAACCTGGGCCGAAAGCCTCGGTTGCCAAAGATTTGTTGCAACTAGGCGAGGTTGTCTATGTCCGCGCCGAATTGAACGATGAAGGCGAGTTCGATCGATGGACGCTTCGTCAAGTGCCGGAAATCCAAGGCGGATTCATGGCTATGGACGTTCATAACGGGCGTGTTTTGGCGATGCAGGGAGGGTTTAACTATTCAAATTCGGTTTATAACCGAACCACCCAAGCCATGCGTCAACCGGGGTCTGCCTTTAAGCCGTTCGTTTATGCTGCTGCTTTGGACAGTGGTTATACTCCCGCTACCATCGTTATCGACGCCCCTCTTGAAATTGAAACTCCCGAGGGCGTGTGGCAGCCGAAAAACTCGTCAGATCGTTTTTATGGTCCGACACCCGTGCGTACGGGAATCGAGCAATCTAAGAACCTGATGACAATTAGACTAGCCCAAGATGCGGGGTTAGAACTAATCGCAGATTATGCCGAGCGTTTCGGGGTCTACGACAACATGAACCCCTATCTGGCAAATTCGCTTGGCGCCGAGGAAACCACGCTTTATCGTATTGTTGCCGCCTATGCGATGTTTGCCAATGGTGGCGAAAGGGTTGAACCAACATTGGTGGATAGGGTTCAGGATCGCTATGGGCGGACTGTCTATCGTCATGATCGCCGAAAGTGCACAAATTGCTCGGTACCAGAATTGCCGGATGGTGAGCGCCCTGAGATCGTGTCCAACCGCGAACGGGTAATGGATCAGATCACCGCTTATCAGTTGGTGTCGATGCTGGAGGGCGTGGTCGAGCGCGGTACGGCGGCGCGTTACGTTGATCTTCCGGTCCCTTCAGCCGGCAAAACCGGTACAACAAACGAAAGCCGTGATGTGTGGTATGTGGGCTTCACTAGCAACATCGTTGCGGGATGCTACATGGGGTATGATGTGCCCAAACCTTTGGGACGGGGCTGGTACGGCGGCTCGGCCTGTGGGCCCGTGTTCCAGCAGTTCATGGAAAAGGCGGTCGAAAAATACGGAGGCGGTCAGTTTGTCGTTCCGCCAGGGGGGCAATTCATCAATATGGATCGCTATTCAGGTGCCCGCCTTCCGGATGATGCTGAGGGTGAAAATGTCGTTGCCGAGTATTTCCGCATCGGAGAAGAGCCTGTTTTCGGAGTTAGCATCACGGATAGTTTTGCGCTGGGCACCAACCTGAAATCCGAACGCGATATTGCCGAGGAGACTGCTGCGGCAGCAGAAGCCGCTGCAACCGCTGCAGAAAACGGAGAAGGGGGCGAAGCGACGCCACTTCCAGCGGACGAAGGTAAGGCAGATTTTGGCACGCTCAGCTCGGGTGGCCTTTACTAGCGGCCCATCCGCTTGCCCATGCCGTGCCTGTGGTTTATCACGCGAAGCACCCAAACAAGTAGGACGCAACAATGCGCGCAGACGTTCAAAACGCGGTCAACAAGATCGAAAAATCGCTAGACCTGCTCAAGCAGCGGATGGACTGGGAAACCGTCGAACACCGGCTTGAAGAGTTTAATGCGCGTGTGGAAGACCCGACCCTTTGGGACAACCCGGAAAATGCCCAAAAGCTGATGCGTGAACGTCAGATGTTGGTTGATGCCAAAGCGACCCATGATGGTATCGCCCAAGACCTTTCGGACAATATCGAGATGATCGAATTGGGCGAAATGGAGGATGATGCCGAAGTGGTCAAAGACGCCGAAAATTCGATTTTGGCGCTGGTCGAAAAAGCGGCCGAAAAAGAGCTAGAAGCTCTTTTGGATGGAGAGGCTGACAGCAACGATACATTCCTTGAGATAAACTCGGGTGCCGGAGGTACGGAAAGCTGTGACTGGGCCAGCATGTTGGCGCGGATGTACATCCGCTGGGCCGAGAAAAAGGGTTATAAGGTTGAGCTTCAATCGGAAACTCCTGGGGAAGAGGCGGGAATCAAATCGGCTGCCTATAAAATCTCCGGTCACAATGCTTACGGATGGCTTAAATCGGAAAGCGGTGTTCACCGACTGGTGCGTATTTCACCCTATGACTCGGCGGCGAAGCGGCATACCTCTTTCTCGTCTGTTTGGGTTTATCCGGTCGTCGATGACAATATCGAGATCGAAGTTAATCCATCAGATATTCGCGTCGATACATACCGTTCATCGGGCGCGGGTGGTCAGCACGTGAATACGACAGACTCGGCCGTTCGAATTACCCACATTCCAACAGGCATCGTGACGACGAGTTCCGAGAAGTCGCAACACCAAAACCGTGACATTGCAATGAAAGCGCTGAAATCGCGTCTTTATCAGATGGAGTTGGACCGCCGGAATGCGGCGATCAACGAGGCACACGAGAATAAGGGTGACGCGGGTTGGGGCAACCAGATACGATCGTACGTGTTGCAGCCCTATCAGATGGTGAAAGATCTTCGCACCAATCATGAGACATCGGACACCAAAGGTGTTCTTGACGGAGATCTAGACGGCTTCATGGCTGCTACTTTGGCGCAAGACGTTTCAGGAAAAAGCCGGGCAGAAGCCCAAGGGGCGGATTGATCCTATGACCCACGATATTCTGACCCGCTCTGCCGTTGATCTTGTTTCACAGATGGCGCGGGGTGATGTCAGCGCTGTCGAATTGATGCGTGCGACGCTTTTACGCATCAATCAGGTGAACCCTGTTGTGAACGCGATTGTCTCCCTTCGTGACGCCGATCAGTTGATGGCCGAAGCCCTCAAGGCGGACGAAACGCCGATTGATCAACGCGGCCCTCTTCACGGGCTTCCTTTGGCAGTAAAAGATCTTGCGGCGGTTAAAGGCTTGCCGACCACAATGGGTTCGCAAGCGGTTTCTCATGCCCCTGCGAAGGCAGATGAGTTGATGGTCGCGCGCATGCGTGCAGCGGGTGCCATATTTGTTGGAAAAACCAATGTGCCGGAATTTGGTCTGGGGTCGCACACGTTCAATCCTGTTTTCGGAACTACTTTAAACCCCTATGACACAGGGCGTTCAGCTGGTGGATCTTCGGGCGGAGCAGCTGTTGCCCTTGCAACGGGTATGATGACGCTGGCTGACGGATCGGACATGATGGGCAGTCTGCGCAATCCGGCAGCTTGGAACAATGTCTATGGTTTTCGCCCCACCGTCGGGCGGGTTCCTGGGGATCCTGTTGGTAATATCTTTCAGACGCCGTTGGCGACTTTGGGGCCTATGGCGCGTAATCCGCGCGACATTGCCCGTCTGTTGTCAGTTCAATCCGGACCGGTGCCGCACGCCCCCAACTCTCTGGAAAAGTTCGAACTTGGAAGTTTCAAAGCTGCGAGCCTAAAGGGGATAAAGATCGGTTGGACCCGAGATTGGGGCAGCGCACTTTCTTTCGAACCCGGAATCTTGGACCTTTGTGAAAAAGCGCTAGAGCAGTTTAAGGATATGGGAGCCGAGGTCATCGCTCTTGATCCGCCGTATAGCCGTGAAGCGCTTTGGGAAAGCTGGATGCTTTTGCGTGCACATGCCAACGCCAGCCGTCTTTCGATTTTGATGGAGAATCCGAAAACCCGTGACTTGATCAAAGAGGATGCTCTTTGGGAGGTCGAAACCGGTTTACGCCTAAGCGCAATGGATATTGAGCGCATGCAGATGATCGCTAGCGACTGGTTTCGGACGTCAGCGAAACTTTTTCAAGAGTTCGATGCATTAATCATGCCTACGGCACAGGTTTGGCCCTTCCCTAAGGACGAATCCAAACCGATGAAAATAAACAGCACTCAGATGGATACCTATCACCGCTGGATGGAAACGGTCATACCAGTCAGCTTGATCGGTTTGCCCAGTCTAAACATCCCAATAGGCTTTGGTAAAAACGAGCTACCTATGGGCATGCAAGTCGTTGGACCTTTCGGTGCGGACCGACGTGTTTTGGAGATCGGGGGAACCTGGCATCAGGCGACCGATTGGCCGAATAAAAAGCCCCCGCAAAGCTGAGTTTCGAATACACTTGAAAATATACTCAGTTCGCTGTCCCATTCCCTGAAGCAGGGAAGGAATAAGAATGATCAACGACAAACCCCACGGGGCTCCAGAGTTTGAACGGATCACGCCGGCTTTGATCGGAAAAGCCCTGAAGCTTGCAATGGGGGATATGAAAGCAAGCCTAGGCTATGGGGTTATTTTTGCTTTGCCTTACGTGCTTGGCGGGATCGGATTTCTATGGCTGACTTGGGTGACCGGCCAATCCTACTGGTTGATTTTCGCCGCTGTTGGATTCCCTTTATTAGGTCCCTTCGCAGCCGTCGGTTTGTACGAAGTCAGTCGTCGTAGGGAAGCGGGGCTTGCTATGGATTGGCGCGCCATCCTAGGGGTTGTGTCCAGTCAACGATCGGGGCAGTTGCCATGGCTATCTGCGGTGATCATTATGGTGGTTATGTTCTGGTTCTTTCTAGGTCATATGATTTTTGCCCTGTTTTTGGGACTATCCACGATGACCAATGTCTCAAGCAGCTTTGAAGTGTTTCTGACGCCAAACGGGCTAACGATGCTTGCGGTCGGGTCCGCGGTTGGCGGTGTTTTTGCTTTTATTGTGTTTGCGATTTCCGTGATGGGTATTCCCATGTTGTTGGATCGAGAAGTCGATTTTGTAACCGCTATGATAAATAGCTTTGCGATGGTTGTATCCAATCCGGTTACGATGTTGCTTTGGGCTGCTGTGATCGTTTTCCTGAATGTTCTGGCGATGCTGCCTATGTTCCTTGGGATGTTTTTCGTGTTGCCGCTTTTAGGGCATGCAAGCTGGCACATGTATAAAGAGGCCACTGTTTTGCCAGATCTTAGAAAATGAGACCGACTGCTGTCGGTACTAAGTGACTTTGCAAGAATATTTGGAAGCGATGTAGGAATACCAAAGCAAAAACGCGCCCGAATTCAGGGCACGTTTTGATTTTCAGTCAAGAACGTAATTTTAGTCTTTAGCAGCTGTTTTTTTCGAGCTCGAATTTGTCAGCGGGTCTTCGGCGCGCTGGACTGACCCCTCGAAGTGAGCGCCTGATTCTATGGCGATGGTCTTGTGAATTATGTCGCCCTCGACCCGTGCCGTTGAAGTCAGGCGGACTTTTAGACCGCGCACGCGACCCACGATGCGCCCGTTGATGACCACGTCATCCGCGACGATTTCGCCCTTGATGGTCGCACTTTCGCCAACCGTTAAAAGATGCGCTCGGATGTCGCCTTCAACGGTGCCTTCAACCTGAATATCGCCTGATGTTTTCAGATTGCCCTGAATCGTAAGGTCCGAAGACAGGATCGACGGTGCAGGCTTCGGCTTGGGTGCGGTATTGGAAGTGGTGCCGGTAGCACCGGTTTTAGCTGGCGCTTCCGAAGCCACCGGAGCAGTTGATGCTGAAACCTCGCCTGCTTTTGCGCCGGGTTCATTGATTTTGCTTTTAGAAAACATTGTATGCAGCCTCGATATAGTTCATCGGATTAACAGGTTTGCCATTCACGCGCACCTCATAGTGAAGATGGGTGCCGGTCGAGCGTCCGGTACTCCCCATATCACCTATTTGCTGACCGCGCGAGACTCTTTGACCTTTCTTGACACGAATGCGCGACATGTGGCCATAGCGGGTTTCGATGCCAAACTCGTGTTGAATTTCAACATAGTTCCCGTAGCCGGAATTCCAGCCTGCGAAGGTGACGACACCGTCGGCGGTTGCGAATATATCGGTCCCGTGTGGCGCTGCGAAATCAGTGCCATTATGCATGCGCCGTCCGCCAGTTTTCGGGTCTCGTCTATACCCGAAGCCCGACGTAAAGCGATAGGCTGACTTTACTGGATTCGCGAACGGAGCCCCTTCGGCAGCCATTCTGTATAGGTTCAGTTGGTCCATCTGGTTTAAAAGTCGGTTGGCCCGTTCCACGTTACTTGATGGGCCAACGCCCATTGTCGACAGGCTGATCGGTTCAAGCGGACCACCTTCGCCATTATATCCGCGCTGAACTTGGCGGATCATTCGGTCTGTGTCCATTCCGGCGTTCTCGAACATCTGCTCTAAGGGCGCAACTGAGACGGTCATGGCTTCTTCAAGCTGACGGAAGATCCGTTCGTTCTGCTCTTCCAGAAGTTCCATCTCCAGAATTATATCATCAGCCATAGCCAGTGCTTCGGCGCTGTCCGAACTGATGCGATCGCGATCATCCGCTGCCTTCGTCAATGCCTCGGTCAGCTTTTCAAGAGTTGCTTCTACTTCAGCAGCGCGAGCTTCGGCAGGGCGCGAGGTGCCTGCTTCCCCTTCGAGTGAGGCTTTGATACCTGCCACTTCAGCACGGGCCTCGTCTCGTTCTGCAACTGCACCGCGAAGCGTCCGTTGAATGACGTCGATGCCTTTTTCAAGTTCGCGGCGGCGATCTTCGGATGCCAAAAGTTCCGACTGCATGGCTGAAATCTGTTCCAGCGCTGTGTTGAACCGTTCTTGAGCGGCCAAAGCCGATGCCGCATGACTGTCGCGTTCTTCTGCCATGGCGTTCAAACGGGTTTCATAGGTTCGTTGATCACGTTCTGCCTGAGCGCGGAAATTCCCGGAACCAATGCTGTCCATGATCAGGATCGCGGTGGCGAAAACAGCCCAAGCGACAATCCCGCAGAAGGCCAGAATGCCAGCCAGCTGCGTCGTCGGTCGCAAGCGCACAAAACGGGTTTCGTTGTCTGATCGCAAAAACAACCTGCGGTCCGGCAAGACCGGTTCAAGAAGCACGTCGATTGTGTGTAGAGGGCCGGTAGTCAACGGCCATCTCCTTTTCCCATCCCATTGTATAGCGCTCTGTAGGCGCGTTCAAACTCGATATCCGCTGATACAGAATGAGGCAAGATATTTGACCCAGTTCAATTGTCGCGACGCGCGGATTGCTGCCTATCAGTTTCAGACGTTTCCGCTTTCCGTCAGAGGCCAGTAAAAATCGGGTGGCAGACCTGCCTCGGCGCGTTTTTCTTCGTTGAAAGGCGGTTTCAGAGGGCCGTGGAAGTACTTACGCACGAGTTTGTGGAACACATCTTTTGGATCAAGGTTGTCGCGCCCGCACAGGAAGTTGAACCATTTCGAGCCAAACGCGACATGTCCGACTTCTTCAGCGTAAATGACATTCAGCGCATCAACGGCTTGCGTTGCTCCAGCTTTTTTGAACACGTCAATCATCCCAGGGGTGACGTCCAACCCACGCGCTTCTAGCACCATAGGAACAACCGCCAATCTGCCAAGGATATCTTCTTCGGTATCCTCGGCTGCGCGCCACATGCCGGCATGGGCTGGCAGGTCGCCGTAATAGCTGCCTAGAGATTCAAGACAATCGCACACCAGATTGAAATGCTTTGATTCCTCGTCGGCAGATTTAACCCAGTCGTCGTAAAAGCCAAGCGGCATAGGGATATGTCCAAATCGGGCAATGATGTCCCAGTGCAGGTCAACAGCGTTGAGTTCAATATGTGCAACAGCATGCAAAAGTGCGATCCGTCCCGCCGGACTGCCGGGCTTGCGTTTGGGGACGTCACGTGGGTCCAGCAGGTCCGGTTTTTCGGGACGAGATGGTCGCAAGGGAGGGCTAGCCTGACCGATAGCCAGCGGCTCACCCGTTTTTCGGGCAGCAAACCATGTGGCCGCGTGCTGGTGTGACAAGGCTGTTTTGGCGCGTCCGTCTGCGGTGGTTAAGACTTCGGTTGCTAATTTGGTCAGGGTCTTTTGCGTCAAAGTGCTTTCAGTGCCTCCAGCACTTCGTCAACATGTCCGGCAACTTTAACTTTGCTCCAAACTTTCGCAATGTCGCCATTTGGATCAATCAACATTGTTGTTCGTTCGATCCCTAAAAAGGTCTTTCCGTACATTTTCTTCTCTTTCCACACGCCGTATCGCTCGCAGACGTCGCTGTCGGCATCCGACAGCAGGGTTACAGTCAGGTTGTGCTTGTCACGGAAATTGTCGTGTTTTTTGACCGAATCTTTCGAAATACCCAATACGGTACATGAGAGGTCGGCAAATTCCTGTTGCCTCGCCGAGAAATCAAGCGCTTCTGTTGTGCATCCAGGCGTATTGTCTTTAGGATAAAAATAGACAATGACGGGCGCGCCTTTAAGGGCGGACAGGGATACATCGCCACCTCCGTCGCGGGGTAGTGTGAAATCGGGGGCGGCTGAGCCTGGGGTGAGCATGAATATGTCCTCTTTTCTGAATTGCCATTGCCACCAGTGTAGGGCGAATACATCCAAGTGAAAGAGCGGGTCAACAAACACAAGCGCAAAAGGGTCGCAAAACCTCCGGCGTTTCGTCGACTGGGGTTGATGGTTGCTTCATCCACTTTGTTAATTATTGTCGCAATGGTGATCGCTGCGGCAGTATTTTTGCGCGGTCCTTTCGAAGCCCCTGTTTGGGTCAAGGACAGGATCACAGTATCGGTCGAAAGGGCGCTGCCGGGTC
>Ga0181573_10001950_pt1 | contig 19663 bp, 10 predicted proteins | sample 101ome_25_FD_148643 | JGI IMG/M metagenome (GOLD analysis project Ga0181573, IMG submission 148643) | Coastal salt marsh microbial communities from the Groves Creek Marsh, Skidaway Island, Georgia - 101409BT metaG (spades assembly) | ecosystem: Environmental > Aquatic > Marine > Intertidal zone... | reverse complement strand
AGAGAGAGAGAGAGAGAGAGAGAGAGAGAGAGAGAGAGAGAGAGAGAGAGAGAGACCCCACCATCCAACCATCAATCCATCGCCATCCACTACTTTACGACTTGAAGAATAATTCGAGAATACGATCGACGACGACTAGGATACTGTCCGTCCGTATGCCACCCCGGCGATGTAGAGGTTCTTGGCCCACTTGTCCTTGACGTGCGAGCTCGGGAAGGCGCTCGTCCGCAGCGTCTCCTGCGTCTCGTCGGCTGGCCGCCTCTTGGGCACACTCAGCACAAACGCCGCCTGGTCGGGCGTTGCAGCGCACGCGGTGATGCGGTATCCCGCGTCCCACCTTCTGTGGATGCCCTCGGACGGGTACTGGAAGTCGAGCTCGACGCACTGGTCCACAAAGCCGGCGTTTCTGCTCATGACCACGGCCCAACGCGAGTGCGACGTCGCCATGGACGAGACGTAAAAGCCCTCCTTCCACTTCTTGTTGATCCATTTGAACGGGAACGAGTCCGACACCTTGTACGACTGCTGCGTGTACGGCGTGCCCTTGGACATGACCACCAGCGACGAGCCGCCCGCCGACCCCGCCATCGCCGTGATGTAAAACCCGTCCTCCCAGCGCTCCATGATCCAGTCCTTGGGCAGGAACTGCGGGTTAAGCGAGTACACCTGCTGGCTGTACCCCGTCCCGGCGTCCATGATGAGACCCCAGAGGTCCTGGCAGCACGCCACCGATGACACAAACAGCCCGTCGTCGTTGCCCTTCTCCACGTGCTGCGCCACCCGGTTGTTGGCCACGTTGTAGTGATACCTCTGCTTCATCGGCCTGTGTGCATTGTACACCGTGATCCACTGCGTCGCCGGAAGACCCAACCGCACGCGCTTCTTGGTCGAGGGCAGGTCGAGGTCCTCGTCCGTCGGCGGCCCCGCCGTGTCCCTCGCCCGCTTCTGCCCCACCTGACCGTCCGTGCCGATCATCAGCGGCCTCGACGGCCCCGGAGGACCGCACAGCGGCTCGAACAGCGCCATATACGCCGCGTACTTGGGCTCGTCGTCGAACTTCAGGTTGATCACCGCCTCTGTGAACCGCCTGAACGGCGGCGGGCTGTACCGGCAGAGCACCTCCGGCGACGTCGCCATCTTCTTCTTGCACACCAGGAACCCCTTGTTGTCCCCCTGGTATCCCTGCCACGGCAGCCTCCCCCTCAGAAGGAAGAGCAGCGTGTACGCCAGCGACTCGAGGTCGTCCCGGCGGGAGGCCGTCTTCCCCAGGTGCGCGTGCACGGACGCGTACCGCACAGTCCCACGGAACACGTCAGGACGCTGATCGTACTCCACGTGCGTCCCGCACAGCAGGTCTTTCCACCGCGTCGCCAGCCCGAGATCCACCAGCCAGAGCTTCTTCTCGGCGGTCCCCGGCGCCCCCATCAGGAAATTCTCCGGCTTGACGTCCCCGTGCACGAATCCCTTGCTATGCAACCGCTCCAAGATCGCAATCGCCTCCACGGCAATACACGCGACCATCTCCTGCGACATGACCTGCCCCTGCGTGTTCCACACGTCCCACAGACTCGGCCCCAGCATGTCCATCACGATGATATAATAGTCCCCCTGCCGACCCTTGTAGTGCACCTTGGGAATACCCAGCACGCTTCCCAGCGCCCCATACACGCTCCACTCGTACGGCGGCCCGTAGTTGCAACCCTTGCTGCTCCGATGCTCCAGCTTGAGCGCCACCTGGTTCGCGTTAGGACCATCCTTATCCTTGGTCGCGTGCGCCCTTTGCCCGAGGTACACCTGCCCAAACCCGCCCTTTCCCAGCTTCTTGTCGACCTTGTACACCGGACTCCCCCCCACCTGCACCGTCTCTGGGATCGGCGTCTCGGTCTCCTTGGTCTTTTTGTTGTCTGCAGCGGGCGCCGCCGCCGCGGCGTTATTGTTCGCCGCGGCGTCTTCGTTGTTATTGTTCGGCATCGTCTCGTTGCCGAGTTGCCGAGTTACCTCCCCGTCTGCGTGTCGTCAGTGGCGCGTGCGACCTGAAGTTGAAGAAGAGGACAAGAACGACCCAGCCAGTGAGAGAGAGAGAGAGAGAGAGGCCGCGAGCGCGTCACGCGCGGATGGCCACATGCGTGGAAGCCGGGAAGCCGGGAAGCCGGGAAGCCGGGAAGAGGGCAGCTCGGGCGCACGCAAACGCACGACGCGCGGGCGCCCGAAAAGCCGAACAAACCAACTCGCTTCGACCGAATTCCAGTCCCACTCGACGAAACCGGTGCGAGTCTCGCCGCGAGACTCGCACAGACGTGAAGGACATATACGGCCAGGGAATACAGCGAAGACGGCGCGAACGTACGGAGAAACGGCGACGCACAGGCGAGTAAAGACCGGTGGAATCCAACGAATTTTTTGAATTTCCCGGGGATCGTCGTCGTCCGTCGTCGACACGGTTGATCCGGGGTATCTGAGAGAGATGAGAACGAGAACGAGCGTCGGTCGGTGGTCCTGTGGTTACGGAAATGCGAGTACGGAAATTCGAGTAGCCCTTGTCACCAGCTGGAGCGGCTCAGCAGATTTTTCGAGTTTCGAGGGTTCTGGAGCCCTCGCAGCAGCGAAACGGAGCCGGTTTGAGACCGGGAGGCGTCGAGCACGCGTATTGATACCCGACCTGCGTGCAGGAGTGCGCGCGCGCGCGACAGAGAGACGGAGAGGATGAACGAGCGAGAGATTCCGACGACTCCAGGGGCGTTCGTGCGGCGACCGCCGATCGAGACGGTCGCGTTCGGGTGGGGCGTGACGGAGGACGGCCAGCTGGGGCTCATGCAGGGGGCGACGACGAAAGACATCCCGTCGGCGTGTATCCTGTCGCCCAAGGTCGTGGAAGGACTGTTGGGTACGAAGTTCAGGGGGCGGGACGGGTCGCGGCGACCGGTCGTCGCCGGGAGCAGGTGCACGATGGTGGTGACGTCGGATGGGCAGGTGTATTCGTTCGGGTGGAATGATCGGGCCACGCTCGGCCAGGGGCACAAGGAGCTGGTGACCAAGCCGTCGAGGGTGGTCGGGCTGCAGGGGGTGCACGTGGTGCAGGTGGCGTTGGGGGGCTGGCATGCGCTGGCGTTGGATCGGGACGGGGGATGCTGGGCGTGGGGTGGCAACGAATACAATCAGTGCGACGCGTTGGGCGTCGGGCGGGATATTCCGACGCCGGCGAGGGCGTTGACGAACGTGCGAGCGGTGCAGGTGGCCGCCGGCGGTGGGTATTGATCGACCGACGTGCGCTCGCGCTTCGCTCTTCGCGCGCCCAGACTCGACCCTCACTCGCGCTACGCGCTTCGCTCGTTCGCCAGGGATGCACTCGGTGGCGTTGTCAGAGTCGGGCGAGGTCTGGCAGTGGGGCGAGCCGTGGGGGGAATTCGAGATGACGGTGAACCGAGAGCCCAGGCGGCTGCGGATGCGGGAAAAGACGGCGGGCGAACGCTTCGTCAGGGTGGCGTGTGGGAGTTTTCACAACCTGGCGTTGACGGCGTCCGGGGCTGTGTATAGTTGGGGCATTAACGATTACGGGCAGCTGGGGGACGGGACCACGATCAATGCGAGGGACCTGGTTCTGGTGCAAGGGCTGGAGGGGGTCGTGGTCGCGGATATCGCCTGTGGTGGGTATCGACCTCGACCGGCGTGCGCTCGCTCTTCGCGCGCCCAGACTCGACCCTCACTTCTCACTCGCGCTACGCGCTTCGCTCGTTCGCCAGGTGGGTGGCACTCGGTCGCGATCACCGAGGAGGGGGACGTGTACGTGTGGGGGCGAGGGGAGTACGGGCGGTTGGGGCTGGGGGAGAAGGGGACAAGCAAGCTCTTGCCACGGCGAGTCGAGGGGCTCGAGGGGCACAAGGTCGTGGAGGCGAGCGCGGGCGGGACGCACACCGTCGTCGTGACGGAGGATGGTCGAATGTTCATATGGGGACGGGGGTCGTTCGGGAGGCTGGGTACCGGGAACGAGCAGAACCACTTCGCGCCGGTCGAGGTGTGCTTTCCCGGCGGGCCCGAGCGGTGGTGGATCATCGCGGCGGCGGCTGGCGGTAGGCACACCATGGCGCTCGCGGTGCCAGACAACGGTGACTTGGGAGGGGAAAGGATGGATTTATGGGACAGGCGGAGCAGCGACCTTAGCAGCGCGAGCGTGGGCGTGGGTGCGGCGAGCGTGGGCGTGGGTGCGGCGAGCGTCGACGGGAACTCGCGGGGGCCGTCGAGGTCGACGACGCCGATGGGATCGGCGGTCAAGGCGTCGGCGCCGTCGAGTCGGTGGTCCGAGACGATGAGCGAAGAGAAACACAAGGACGAGGAAGACGCCGACGATGAGGACGAGGAGGACGAGGAGGAGAGCCAGGTGAGCGAGCTGGACGGGGACTCGGAGGACGGCGACGTGTCGAGGGCCGGCAGTCAACGGGCGCCCAGTTTCATGAACATGGTCAAGAGCCTTAAACTCGAGGAGATGAACGAGGGAGATCAGTGATCATCGGGGGGAAGAAGTACACACAGAGTGTGTACTTCTCTTTCAAGTTCAATTCTTTTTCAAGAGGCATGTTTCCTGGTAGATATTGTTGGTATAACTCACACCAACTCGCAGAGCTAGCGTAGGACCGGCGAAAAAGACTGGAGTCCCAGTCATGTCGTCGAGCCTGCGACAGCGCCGCGGCGGCCCCCCCGTGTCGCCTCGCGCGTCCCAGGACTCGGCGCTCAGCTCCGTAGAGGGCGCTCGGGGACTCCGCGAGGAGCTCGCTCGGTCGCTCATCCGGGAAGCGCAGCGGGCAGACTCGTTGAAGGACAGGACAGCCCGGCCGTCCGAGATGAGACGGGATGAGCGCCAGAAGAAAGATGATGACGACACCGAACAGGTTCCGCTCCTGAACGAAGACTGCGTCGTCGTCGAACATGACCAAGCTCGGAAGAACGAGATGGAGCCGGAGGCCAGCACGTCGTCCGATGACGACCTCGACAACCTCTTCGGGGAGGTGTCGAGTGACGAGGAGGAGGAGGCCGCCGCTGCCGACTTCTTGCTCCGTATGGATTCGCTGGATGATACCGACGAGAAGATCAAGTATGTTTTCAAGAAGAAGCGAGGGGGCACGTGGCAGCGGCGCAAGACGTGGGCGTGGGTCTTTGTCGCCGTTCTCATGGGCTGCTTCATAACCGCGGGCTGCGTTCATATTTCGCTACTAGGCTGGGATACGACCTTCCAGGTCTGGAGACTGTTCTTCTTCCTGGCAACGTGCCCTCTGTGCTGGATCGGTGGCAGGTTCGTCACCTTCCTGACGATCAAGATTGTGGAGCGCACGGCGACCCGTCGCCCCTCGTTTTTGTACGTCGTGTACGGCGTACGGCGTCCGCTACTGTGGTTCGCCGCGGCTGTCCTTGTCCTCATATCGTGGGCATGTTGGCAGTACATCGACGCCGACGGGCAAGACTCGACAGTCATGGACATTGTCGACTGGGTGACTCGGGTCCTGGGGTGCATCGCCGTCTTCTTCTTTGCCCAGCTGCTCAAGCGGACACTGGCGAAGATGATTTCGACGATCCTCACGGGCCAGAACCAGCGAAAAAGGATGGAGAAAGCGCTCAAGCAGGAGAAGCTTCTCGACGCGTTGATGGCGCAGCGGCCGTTCGAGCCAAGCGATGTCGCCGCATGGTCTCTTCAGCGCGACGGCAGCGATCACGTCGTCGACGTCGACGTCGACATCGACCTCAGCGTCAGTGTCAGCGTCGGAAACGGCAAAGGCAGTGGTGCGTCCATGCCCGGCTCGCCGACCAACGGCGCAAAGAGGATCACCGAGAAGATAGCAAGCCTCGCCGGCAGGACGAAGGACGACGACGATGAGGATGACGAAGATGACGAGGATGACAATGATGCTCGGAAGAGAGCCAGCCCTCTGCATCGCGCCCAGCAGCTCGAGCGACTCAACCGCCTCGAGCGGTACCTCCGCAAGCGGAACCTCCACGTGACGCTGCGCGATCAGCTGAACCAGGTCGAGAACGTGGCGGTGGACGCCAGTACCTACCAGCGACTCGGGAATTTTCTGTTCTTCCACCTGACGCACGATGTCGATTCGAAGACGGTCTCGATGGAAGACATCCGAGCGTATATCCCGAAGGAGAAGGATGCGGCGGCGGCCTTTCAGATGCTGGACAACAACGGCGACGGGGTCGTCGACTGCGACGACTGCGTCAATGCGCTGGAGCGGGTCTACTGGGATCGGAACAACCTAGCTTGCACGCTCCGGGACAACAAGTCGATCACCTCGGTCGTCGACCTCCTGCTCGGGATCATCATCCACGGGATCTTCATTTTCGTCTACCTGCTGATTCTGCGCCAGAACGCCGACAAGTTGTGGGTCGGATTCGGGACACTCGTGCTGGGCTTCTCCTTCGTGTTCTCCGGCACGGTGTCGGCCGTCTTCGAAAATGCGGTGTTCATCTTCGGTGGGTATCGAACTCGACGGCGCGCCCGCGCGCCCTGACTCTCTCACTTGCGCTACGCGCTTCGCTCGTTCGCCAGGCGTCCATGCGTACGACGTCGGCGACGTCCTGTACATCGACGGCCAGCAGCTCACCGTGGACGAGATCAACATGGTGGGTGTTGACCTCGACATCGACGGCCAGGCGCCCGCGTGCCGCTCACTCGCTATATGCTCCGCTCGTTCGCCAGAATTTTACGGTGTGCCTGTCCGGGTGGGATCAACGCGTCTACTATCCCAACCAAGCGATGCTCAAGGCGCAGTTCGTCAATCTGTCCAAGTCGCTGAACAAGTGGGAAGTCATCTATGTCTATGTCGACGCCGACACATCTCCAAGTATCTTACTGAAGATACAGGAGGAATGCGATCGGGTGAAGCTCGAGCATAAGGGGGAGTATGGTGTAGGCTGGCGCTGCAGATTTGCCGCATCCGAACCCCCTTACAAACTGGGAATCGAGATGGTCTTCGAGTACTCGGTGGGTGTTGAACGCTCGCACGCCCTGACTCTCACTCTCACACTCACACTCACTCGTGCTACGCGCTTCGTTCGCTCTCCAGCACAACGGGACGAACTTCCAGCGCACGGCGTTTGCGAGATCGTACATGTACGAGGCGTTGTTCCGCGTGCTGGTCTCCAACGGCGTGTCGTATACTTGGCCTCGAACGGAGTCGGGACGAGACGGCCAGCAGGACAGCAGCGCCAACGGCCGCGGCCCCTTCTCGATGGCGGCCCCACCATTCATGTGATCGCATGAATGTCATGACATATCATTACACTTACGTTCCCGATAACGACACCGAAATCTCGTCAAACTCCTTCTCCGCGTCGTCGTCGATGCTCGCCATGACGCTCAGCCGATGCGCCTCGGCGGGGTCTCCGTGGCTCGCCAGTTCCCTGATCGACCGCTTCCACTCGTTCAGCATCGTCACGAAACACAATCCCAACACCGGAACGATCCCAGCCACCGACCCGCCCGACACGAAGATGAGCAAAAACTGCTGCAGGATGGAGCTCAGGCTCTTGCCGCTCTGCGCGCCGACCACGTCGATCGCCGCTTTCCCTTTCGTCCTCGCCTCGTCGTCCAACCCGATGTACACCATCTCCTCGCTGGGCTTGAAGAGCGAGAACTTGGCGCCGCGCGCGAAGACGTGGAGCATGGCACCGCCGATGACGACCGTCTTGAGCGACACCAGGCCCGCGAGCAGACCACCCCCAAACGTGTACGCCATGCACGTCAGGAAGAACGGGATGCCTCCGATCAGCATGATGTTCGGTGTGGCCGACGCCACGCCGACCCATCCCATCAGCTCGAACAGCAGCGGGGAGAACACCATCAGCAGGGCCGTGGAGACCCCCGTCATCGCGGCGACGTCCCCCAGGAAGGCCGCATACTCCACCGGAGACTGGCAAAGCATGTGCAGGTATGTCTTCCACGAGATCTCCAAGATCCGCGTCGTTAACCCCTGGGCGATCGCCATCACCGCCAGGCACTTGATCTGCGGGCTCCGCACGAGGTACCGGAACGCGCTCACGATCGACATCGACGACGTGTCCTTGGGCGTCGGCTTTCCCTGAGACTGAGCCTTGGCCTTGGCCATGGCCTGTTCCTGCGCCGCTTTTGCAGCGTCAGTCATCCCCATCTTGTTCAACTTTGGCACCGCCACGTTCCCCAGCTTCTCCCGCTCCTCCCGCCGCCTTTTCCTCTCAATCGCGCTCCCCTTTGGATTCTTCTCGAACGTCCTGCAGATGAAGCTATGGACGCCAGCGATCCCCACCCCCATACACACGCATAAGCCCACGGTCAGCTGTATCTGTTGCGAGTACGTGAGAAAACTGCCGCTCACCTCGCTGATCAGCCGCAGGCTCCGCCCCGCGCAGGTCTGCGCGATGTTCGCCCCGATCCCGAACAAAGGATACAACAACGGCGCATCCTCAATCGACGTCGTCTCGTTCGCCAGCCCCCAGAACAACAGAGAGAGCAGGATATCGCCCCACAGCTCGCTCACGCAGTAGAACGCCGTGAACAACCAGTTCCGGACCATCCCCACAAACCCGGCCAGCCCGTTTGGCAGCGTACTCAGCAGCCAATCCGCGAACGGCCCGCCGTGCAGCGCCTCATGGTGCGGATAGAGGAACGCAAACCCACCGTAAAACATGAGAAAGCACCCCATGACGATGTTGAAAATCTTCTCGCGGGACCACTTCCTGGTCGCCGACGAGTACAGCACGAGAAACAGGACGGAGGACGGGAGAACCGCGTACGTTGACAGATACGGCAGCACCTCGGTGCCGCCACCCACCGCCGTAATCACCAACGAGTCCTTCAGACTGTCGATGATCGTATTCACAAACGCCAGCATGAAGAACAGACACGTCATCGGGATGAGCTGTTGCCACAGGCCTTCGACCTTGCTGAGTTGGTGATCCACCGCGCCCCGCAGCTTTGCAATGGCCGCAGTCTGTTGTCTCTTCTTGTTCGTGCTGTTATTATTGCTGTTGCTGCTGCTGCTGCTGCTCCCGGCCGCGGCCACTGTCCGGGTCCGGGTCCGGGTCCTCGTCCGCGCCCACGCCCACGTCCCCTTCGGCAGGGAGGGCCGCGACGCTTGGAAGCCTCTCCCGGCAGACACGGGCGCGTGGAAAGACGTCGAGACCGGGGCAGCCCACGCCCTGGGTGCGACCGCACATCTCGTCGTCCGCGAGATTTGCCCCTCGCCGCGAGACGACGATACGACACCGGCCGAAACAACACCGAGGCGCACGCTCATGTCGTTATATAGCCACGTGCTCAACAGCGCTCTATGCACTCGAAAGTCAGCGGTTTCGGAAGATTTGTGTGCGGTGGGAGGAAACACATGCAAATTGATTCCTCGCGCTCGAAACAGCGCCGCTCTCCCCGGGAGAATTTCACAGGGTATGTATCAACTCGGAGAATCACCAGCAGTCTCCGAACGGGAAATTGAGAATGAAGCGCGTCGCTTCGAGCGAAGCTCGAAGCGAGACGGAGCAGCAGCAGCCGAGCGATCGTCGTCGTCGAGCGAGTCACCCCGCGGACTGCCACGTGGATATGACGACATCCCTTTTCCAAGGGCTCTGGTCGGACATCGGACGAGCCGGTTGCTGTTGCGCCAGTGCACCGTGTGTGTGTGCCCCCCGGGAGCGACGGGGGCGGTCGGGCCCAGACGACCGGCCTACTCCGACACGCCACGACCCAGCGCGCTAACCCGCTAACCCGCTAACCCGCTAACCCGCTAACCCGCTCGCCCGCTCGCCCGCTAACCCGCTCGCCCGCTCCCTCTCTCGCCCTCCCCCCGGTGGATCATCAGAACCACCCGACTGGCCAACTCGCGAGCCGAGAAAGCAAGCCCTCCACACTCGGCCGCCTCATGCATGTATTTTTCTTTCTTCAACTCCACCACACGCCCGCGTCGGTATGGTGTCCATGGACACGAGAGAAGGCGGCGGTCGCGGAGGTCATAGCGGCAGAGGCCGGGGAGGCCGGGGCTTTTCGAATTCAAATGGTTGGCAGAACACGAATTCCTACCCGCAAAACACCTCCTACGCCCCCCGCGGTCGGGGTCGGTTCGGAGGACGTGGAGGTCGAGGGGGAGGTCGGGGCTACGGCGCCAATGCAGCCCCAGACGTCGAGTTTGTGTCGGACTTGCGCGGGCACCGGCGCAAGGTGACCTGCCTCGCCGTCGACTATGCCAACTCCCAGCTGCTGTCGGGCTCGCACGACGGCACCGTTCGCGTGTGGGACTGTACGTCCGGCCAGTGCGTGCATACACAGGAGGTCGGCGGGGAGGTGGACAGCATGTTGGTCGAGCACGGGTGGCTGTTTGTCGGGGTCAAGACGCGGGCAGGTCGGGGGGAGGTCAAGGGCTGGGCGCTGGGCGGCGCACACGCGGGCATTGTCGGCCACGCGCCGCCGGGGACGGAGGTGCGATTGGAGGGTCACACCGGGCAAGTGACGAGTCTGGCCATGGGCAACGGGATGTTGTTCAGCGGTGGGCAGGATAAGACCATTCGGGTGTGGAAGCCGAGTGCTGCAACGGTGAACGTGAACGGCAACAGCCAGCACCAGTTTGAATGCGCGGCGGTGCTAGAGCAGCAGAACGCGGACGGGCATCGGTCGTCGATCTCGTGTATGACCGTCGCCGGTCCGATTCTCTTCTCGGGAGACACGTCTGGGACCATCAAGGTGTGGGACTTGCAGAGCGGGTCGATCAAGCAGACGCTGATCAAGGCGCACCGCAACGCGCAGTATCCGGCCATCACGCAGCTGTTGATATGGGAGGGGCATTTGATGAGCGGGAGCCTCGACGGTGCCGTGAAGATCTTCGAGCCGGGAACCGACGGGACCAACATGGTCAACCCGGTGTGCATCTTCACGCACCCGGAGGAAATGCACACGAGCGGGGGCGGGGGACGGGGACGGGGGCGAAATTACCACCACACGAATAATAACAACGGCGTCCTGGCGATGCAGGGCGTCGCCGATCTGGACGGCAAGGCGGTGCTGATGATCAGCTACAACACGGAGCAGTGCATCAAGCTCTACGAGCTGCCCACGTTTGCAGACCGAGGGACGCTGACGCACGTCAACAACCCCAGGGCCATGGCCTCCTTCCCGCAGGCACAGCTGCTCTTTGCAGGGGACGAGACGGGCAAGGTCAAGTGCTGGAAATGGAAGGCCAAGTCGTAGTAGCGACCCTGACTCTGACAAACTACTACCGTACCGACTGCGATATATCGTTGCAAAATGTATGTATGTACTACTCGACCACGTTGACCCCCATGCTTTTGCACGTCCCCATCAGACTCTTGACGACGCCCTCGAGCGGCACGTGCGTCCCGTCTTTCCGCTTCACCTCGGCAATGGCATGCAGCGCCTTGACGCTAATCTCCCCCACCGCCTCGTGCCCCGGCTTCTGGCTCCCCTTGTTCCCGCTCAGCCCGGCCGCTTTCCGGATAAAATACGTCGCCGGCGGCGACTTCATGACGTACGAAAACGTCTTATCCTCGTACGCCGTGATGAGCACCGAGATTGGCACGTCTGGCTTGAAGTCTGCCGTCTTGGCGTTGAAGTCCTTGCAAAAGTCCATGATCTTCAGACCCGCCTGGCCCAGCGCAGGACCCACCGGCGGCGCCGGTTTCGCCTGACCAGCCTCGATGACGAGGCGTATCTTCGACGCAACCGCCTTGGTCGCCTTGGACATGGTCGTGGCAATCGGGAAATCAGTCAAGTCGGTTTCCCTCCCTGAATTCCGAAGCTGTTCATCCGCGACGACGCATGGAGCGAAAAAATGTCGCAACGAGCCGAGCTCGGCTTGCTCGAGGCCCCGCTCCCGGCCTCTAGGCGCGCTCGCTCGATCTCACCCACGCGACGTCCACACTTTACACATTCGTAGTATATACGTACTCCATTGGTATCGCGTGGCCGTAACGTCATCAAGGCCGAATTCGACGCGTACGGCTGCTTTGCATCCGCATTTCTCGTCTCGAGGAAATTCGCGGTTCTCGAGGGACCTCAACCTCGACATCTGCGTGCGGAGCGTGGTGGACAAGCATCAGTACATAGGAGCTCGTGCGTGCGTCGTCGGACGGTCGGAGTGGGCATGCTGCAGACACAGAGGCAATTCACGACGGCCGGTGGGTCTTTTTCATGCAGCGCACGTCGCGGTGGCACGGTCGGGCGGGGCAACCGCGGCGGTCGCGGCGGCGGTCGCGGCGGGAGTCGCGGCGGGAGTCGCGCGCTCGCGGGAAGGATGTTGGCACGTCCGCCCTCGACGCATCGAGGGCTGCTCGAGCGGGCTGCCCGCCGCCCGGTGGCCCCGCTTGCGTCGCTCTCGTCAGACTCGTCGGACCTTCCACTGGCCACCGAGCCCTCGTCTGCCATCGGACTCTCTCCGAGCACGGCTGACAGGAAGATCTTCATCCTGGAAGACATGACCGCGGAGCAGCTCAACGACTTTCACATGCGGTTGTGCGAGAATGACGTCGAGTACGGTGCATTGACCTCGGTGGACACGCGATCGCACGCCCAGAATCGACCCTCACTCGCGCTACGCTCAATCGCCAGGTACCACGATCTCAAGTCGATGTGCAAGCTGAACGGTCTCGGTGGGAAGGATATGAAGTACAATTTGCGGGCCAAGCTGATCCGGAAGGTGCGGGAGATGCTGGGGAAGCCGGTGTGGGACCGTCGGTCGTACGGGCGTCGGGTCAAGCTGCCGTCGGCCATGACGGACCACGATCTGGCCAAGTTTTACAAGCAGCGGGAGGTTGTCATGCCCGACGATAAAGAGGATGCAATCGGGTTGGCGTTCGCGATGCTCGTGGTGGACGGGGCGATCTCGCAGGACGTGGTGCCGACCACGTCGGCGTACGACAAGCTCAACACCAAGCGGTTGATTCAGATCTGCCAGAAGCGGAACCTGCCGACAAAGGGCAATAAAGCCGAGCTGTTGGCGCGACTGGTCGAGTACGATGCGCAGCGGGAGCGGAAGGTGCTGGCGGATAAGGCGGCCGACGCGGCGAGGAAGGAGCTGGACCAGGCGACGATTGACGTGCCGCCGAGGCCGCCGAATCGGGCGATGGCTGCGGATCTGAGGGAGGCGCAGAATACGATGGCGTCTGTGAGTGAGATGGATCTGCCGTACCTGAGGGCGACGCTGCTGGCGAGGAGCTTGCCGGTGTATGGGACGTCCGAGGTGCTGATCGAGCGGCTGACCAACGTGCTGCGGAAGGATGTGATTGACGCACATGCGGGGCTCGGGAGGATGATCAAGTACGCAGAGGCGGCGGTGGGGAAGCTGAACGATGAGGAGATTTACGAGGCGCTGGCGGCGCGCGGGCTGGCCAGCTTTTCGGTCGGGGAGGACTCTGGGTCGAGGCTGGCGAATGCGCTGGTGGAAGAGTGGATTCACGCGGCGATGATGCCGGATCCAGACGATTGGGACAACGACGAGGGCGACGAGGATGGCGTGGGGGTGTCGAGCGAGGCAGATGGGGACGGGGAGGGGGAGGGGGACGGCCCCAGCGATCCGACGCTCAACGTGGCGCTGCTGTGCGACGGGAGCACGGAGGCGGCGAGGGATCGCGCCGTGCGTGCCGCGAGGGAGATGCTCCCCGGGCTGCAGTCGGACCAGATCTGGGGCACGCTGATGCCGTTCTCGTCGACCAAGGGCGACGGCATCCTCGAGGAGGAGGTGTTTGCGTCGTCCGACTGTGACGCGCCGCCGACAGACGTCGTCAATATCGTGTACCTGACGCCGTCCGTGAACGGCGTGGTAGCCACGTTGTCCGCGCCGCTGGCTCCGCTGGGGAGCCTGTTCCGGGTGACAGCCAAGCAGGCGGACGGAGAAGGGGACGTCATCGTGTCGAGCGGCCTGTCGCAGGACGTCGTCATCAAGGGCCTCAAGCCTGGCACCGCCTATGAGTTTTCGGCCGCGGTCGTCAACAAGATGGGCGAGGGACCCGCCGGGGAGGCGTACCACGCGGCGACGCTGCTGCGCCAGGGCGTCTCTGTCTCCGTGTTGTACCCGATCGGCACAGGCGAGGGCAAGAGGTACACCGAGCTGTCGTGGGAGGAGCTGCACGGGTGGGACGCTGGTGCGCTCGACTCGCTGCTCGGGAGGGACAAGCACAGGAGCTGCCAGACGGTCGAAGATCTCAAGGCCAACGACACAATCGTGTTGCCTCTGGGTGCCACGGCGCACCACCACGACGACGACGACGACGACGACGACGACTCGGCGTCTGGACTCGGGGAGATCAGCGCGCTGAGCCTGGCCCCGCCGGACGTCTCGCGCGTGTCGCAGTTCTCCACGGTGCCCACGTGCGTCATAGAGAGCGAGAACGCGGAATCTTCCACGGAGGTTCTCATGACATGGGCCGCTGGCGTCTCGGATCCCGTCATCGGCAGGTTCAGGATTAAGGTGGTCGACGGGCTCTCAGAGCCGCTGGTCTCGGCCGTGTGCCGCGGCACGGATGCCCTCGTGGAGGTCGTCGACTCGATCAAGGTCGATACCGACGGACTCTCTGGTCTTCGTTTGACCGTCGAAGCCCTGATGCAGAACGCAGTCGTCCTCGAGGTCAACGTGATCGGCACGACGTCCGGGCCGGTCGCGCTCGTTCCGACAGAGGTGAGCTACTTCGATATCAACGACTACATCGAGATCTCCGACATCGAGATCGCCAAGATTGGGCATCAGAACGACTACGACGTCGACATGATGGAGCGGATCGTGAAGCTCAAGCGTGAGGACGTCTTCATCCCGGCCGGGCACGATAGCAGGGACCGGGATCTGTCGCAGAGCAGGAGTATCCGGCATATGACCCCACCGCAGTCGGTCTCCGTGGATCTCATGAACCACGCGAGGCTTGCCGCATGCAAGCTCTTCAGCGACATGCACCTGAGGGACTATGCCAAGGTGTCCGTCCTCGTCGCCCCGGCCGTCGACCAGCAGGTCCTGGCGCAGGACAAGCGCGCCCTCGTGGCGTTCGAATCTGGCGCCAAGAAAGTCGTAGAGGACGAGAGCGACTACACGAGCGTCAAGATCGAGTCGCTCGCGTCTCTGATGCGCCGGCAGGAGGCCGTGGCTGCTGCCAGGAAGGCGGCCGAGGCCGCGCTGGTTGACGCTCTGTCGGGCCACGCGTCGGCAATTGAGGAGAATGACATCGCCGTAGCGAGTGCTCCCGTCGAAATGATGGGCTCGACGCATCCGGCAAGCGTGTCGACCGCTCGGTATGGGGAGGTGTTCGGGATCCCGATCGACGATCGGACTCGCGCCGACCTGGCCGCCGGCTCCGACGGCGCGTCCGGATCCGGATCAACTAACGGCATTCCCATTCGTAGAGAGCCGCCATCTGGTCGGTACGAGGGTGAGAACGACCCTTCGACACTTGTTGACCCGAGCACCTTTGGCTCCAACAAGCTGTACATCGCCAACGTGGACGTTGTGCCGGACTTTGACAGCAAGGTCGGCGTTCTCTCGCAGCAGCTCGTTGCATCCGGTCTGTCGTGGAACTGGCTGCCCAAGCAGCTCATCTCACAGGCCGCGGCCCGCCGCGGACTGCCCACACTCGACGACGAGGCCGTCTCGCTGGAGGAGATCAAAGACGGCGACGAGGACTGGGTGGGTACGAGCGAGACTGAGGACGCATCAAGCACGTCGAGTCAGTCCAAACAAACGACGATGAGTGAAATTGCCGATGCCATCAAGGCCTGGGAGGCGAGAGGAGGCCAAGCTGCCGGGGCTGATGGAGCCGCCGGAGAGGTCGCCGAGGACCAGCTCGCCGAGGAGCTATCGTACGACGAAATCAAGGACCAGACGTCCGCTGAGAATATCGAGGCTGCCCTGGAGCAGAGCGTTGCTGCACTCAACGAGATGGACGATCTGGATGCCATTGACGAGGAGCCTGCCGGCGACGTCTCCGAGGTCCTCGCCCAGCAGTTCCCGGGCCTGCACCCTTGCAGGCAGCGGGTGTGGATCCTGTGCGGAGGCGAGGGATACCATAGGGATGAGTCATTGCAGGCCGCTGCGGCCACGATGCGCGCCCTGCAGGGCGCGCCGGACCTCCTGCTGGAGACGTTCATGCTCGACCCTCCCAACGCGGGTCTCGGCCACGACCAGCGCCTGATGTCCCTCGTCAAGCTGCGCGAGGACATTCTCAAGAGCGGTGGATCAGACACGTTTTTGGCTTCCGAGGTGCCGTACATGCACCCTTCCCAGATCAAGTCACCCAAGCTGCCCCTGCCGGGCGACCTCAACAGGCGTGGCGTGTGGCGGTTGGCCGGATCCAACGTTGTCAGGGAGACAGTCGAGGATATGCGAGTATCGATCGATAGGATTTCTCACGCCAACAAGCTCACGAACGTTTCAAGGGCCGTCGGTGACGACCTGCACAAGGCCGACCAGATCTCTGACGCGACCAGGTCGTCGCTTAAGGGCGCTGGTGCGAGCCTCGAGGGAGTTCGTGCGCCGTGGGGAGGATCGCTCCATGACAATGGCTTGCATACCATTCCCAGGTACCTCTCGCTCAAGGACTGGGCGGTGGCCGCGTCGGAGAAATGCGCCGTCGTCCTCATGGTCCTGCCCGGTCACCCGTCGGCGTACGGGCCCATCCAGGAGCTCATGGACGAGATCGGCGTGCCGTACACGGGACCGTCAATGGTCGCGTCCGAACTGTGCCACGAGCGCCCCGAGCTGCTCAGGTCGCTCACGGACGCCGTCAACTATGACGGTTCCATCATCTCGGCCCCACCGGCGCACTCCATCTCGGCGCTCGAGCTGCGCGCCACGTGCCAGTCCGAGGACTCGGCGAACGAGTTCTTCAACAGGCTTTTTGGCGCGTGGGAGAACAAGATGATGGTCATCCGCCCGGCAACTGACTGCGGCGTTGGCGTCCTGCGGATGCGGAGCGGGCGGGACCTGATGGCCTACAACGACGCCGTCCAGAACTGGTTGGAGAGCGTCTCGGCGCACGATTGCGAAGTCGAGGTGGAAGACGTCCAGATGCCCCTTCCGCCGCCAACCCAATTCGTCATCGAGCCGTTCCTCGCCGCAGAGCCGGTGCAGCTCGTCTCGTGCTCGCACCACAAGGAGCACAAGGACGCCAACCCGAACGAGGATATCAACGATCCTGTCTACGGCAAACTGCGTTGGAACACCACTGATAACTGGCTCGAGGTCAAGGGATCGCTCCTCGGCGGGGCCGGTACCATGCGCTGCCTCGGCCTGAGCACGGCTGTCGCACGGCTCGCCCACGACGGGTCCATCGCCTCGCTGTTCGAAGTGTCGCCGCCGCCTCGGTCCATCCTGCCGGAAGATACGGCAGGAGACACAATGTTGCGTCTGCAGCTGGTGTCCGACAGGCTCGGCCTGTCCGGGGCGGCGACCATCTCGCTCCTGGTCAACGCGCAGACTGGCGAGATTGTCATCAACGAGGTCGACGTGCACCCCGACGTCAGCCCCAACGGCCTTCTCATGCGGCAGGCGGCGCTTCTCTCGCCGCCCATGTCCCACGTTGAGGTCCTCCGGGAGCTGCTCAAGGAGGCGATGAGCCGCGGGGAGCAGTCGTTCGAGAACGAAGTGGCAGAGTCGTCAATGTACCCGGTCGACGAGTTCTCGGCCTCTTTGGGGGGCATTCTGGACGCCCCCGACGCGCCCAACCCGACGCAGAACTACTTTGGAGATCCGTACCTCAAGGTGGAGGACGGCTACCAGACCGGCTTCGAGGGCTCAGGCGCGTTGGACGACGACAGCGACGACAGCGGAGAGAGCGACGAGTCCGACCTCGACGTTGATATCGGCGACGAGTATTCTGATGACGATTTCTGATATATCTGTATCACACACATGATGGTACTCTTATGGCCTATTGAGTCCCCCCTTGAGGCTGATGGCCTGAGAGGCCTGGGTCACCTAGGCAGGTCCCACCCCTTCCGGCCCTCTCGTGCGTCCTATACCCTTGAGGCTACCGAGTCTCGCCGGTAGCGCCGCGCCTGGCGGTCCCACGGCCTGTGGTGGACGTTGAATCGGTTTCGAGGCCCCGAATCCTACCGGACCGGTCGGAACACCCAGACCGCCCTTCAGGCTACCGAGGCGGACCGGCGTCGGCTGGTTGAACGAACCGCCGCTGCCAGCGCCAGCGGCTCGCAGCTTCTTGTCGCTCCCTCCGGCGTCTTGGGACGATCCATGCCGCTTGAGCGCCTGGGAGTCCGTCCTTGCGGGCGGAGGACGCGGGGGCAAGCCGCCCTTGCTCTGCTTCTCCGACTGCAGCTTGGATTTCTTGATTTTCTTCGACGCCCCCTTGATGGGGTTGGCCCCGTCGTTCTTTGTGAGCGATGCGTTCATGCCAGTGCCAGGCGGCAGCGCGTCTCCTGCGACAGGGTTCGCCACGCCGCCGACGCCGATGCTGCCGACGCCGCTCACGCCCGGGCCTCCGCCTTCGCCGAGATGTACACCGCCGCCGACCCCGCTCCCAGACCGTACGAGCGAGTGTTCGATAGGGAAAATATCGATGTCCTCCCCATCAGCACCCTCTCCCTCGCTATAAAGCGGCCTGGCCATGGGCTCCTGGTCGTCCCCCCGCTTGAAGAGCTGGCCCAGGATCGAGTAGTTGATCTTGGTGCTCAGCTTGCGATCCTCCATGACGCGCATGGCAGCCTCCTCGGGCGTCTCCGCCGTCGGCATATTGTCGTTGATCTTGGGCTTGGACTTTGATCCAAGAGGCCGCCCTCGTCCGCGCTTGTACTGGATGCCCGCTTTCTGCGCCCGCTCCATCGCCAGCCGCTGCTCCTCCTGAGCACGTTGCTGAGCCTCTTGCGCGGCTCTCTTGGCCTCTTGCTTCTCCATCCAGTCCTGATTCATCATGTTCCAGATCTCCTCCTTGCACTTGACCTCGTCCTCGTGGGCGATGTACTGGTTGATCTCCGAGTCGCTGATGTCCGACAGGTTCTCGTCGTTCAGCAGTTCGTCCAGCTCGTCCTGAAGCTGGTCGTCGGGATCCGCGACCGGGAAATCGCCGGTGACAGTGAGCGGCATATCCTTCCCGTCCACGGCGGTCGTCAACTCCAAACCCGGGCACGCCCCCTCGATCTGTTCCACCTCGTCTCTGGAGATTGACGCCATGACCGCCTTGAGCGAAACCTGTCCCTTCTTCCGCTTCTTCTTGTCGTCTTCCGCCTCCAGCTTGTCAAATTCCTCATTGAAGTCTGTCATCATTTTCTCCGCGGCCTGAATCGCCGCGCTGTTGATGTGCTTGTCGGCAATGTTCAGCGCGCCGCCCTCCGGCACCTCGGACAGGTCCAAGTCGACGTCCGCATTGTCGAGCTCGTTTTTCGACTTGGCGGACTTTTTCGACGCACCGGCCTTCTTGTTGTTGCCCGCGTTTCCCTCCTCGGCACCCGCAGCGTCGGTGGCTTTACCAGAAGACTTGCTCGGGGCGTCCTCGTCGGCGTCCTCGTCCTCCTGCCCCTTGCCCTTCGCCTTCTCCTTGCCGCCCTTCCCAGCGTCATTGCCCTTGTCCCTATTCTTATCCTTATCTGTCACGCGACTGCTCCGCCTCCTCGTCACCGGCCCGCTCTCCCCGGCGTCCTTCCCGTTCTCGCCGCCGTTCTCCGCGTCACTCCCGCCCCCGCCGCCCCCCCCTTCGCTCC
>Ga0181573_10001947_pt1 | contig 19676 bp, 8 predicted proteins | sample 101ome_25_FD_148643 | JGI IMG/M metagenome (GOLD analysis project Ga0181573, IMG submission 148643) | Coastal salt marsh microbial communities from the Groves Creek Marsh, Skidaway Island, Georgia - 101409BT metaG (spades assembly) | ecosystem: Environmental > Aquatic > Marine > Intertidal zone... | reverse complement strand
GCAACTTCCCATCTGCCATCCCTGGAACGTCGCGACAGCGAGTGCGAGGAGAACATAAACGTTGGGGTGGGCGCTTTCCGCGGCACCGGTCGCGGGCGGGTCACCAGGTGACCCGCTCGTTGAAAGACTCGCATCGCAGGTGGTTACATGCGGTGATGGACTGAGCGGTTTCGTTTTCGTCACAAGCACTTGGCGTTCCCCGCAAAAGTTGATACTGGTTCTCGTCAATCCTCCCGAGCAAGCGGGAGGGGCGGTGTCAGTGACCGTCCCACTGCAATAGGTGCCAGTGCCACCACACGTGGCTCTTATCTCCAGCGAGAACGTCCCTCTGGCCATCCATGGGATGGTGATACCAGCCGCAGATGTCGCCATTAGTCCATTCGCCGGTGCCCATTTCATGCTGTATTTTTTCGAGAGCAGATTGTACACCGAGGGAATGCTGAGATACAGATAGGTCCCGTCGAACGCATACACGTTGCCAGGTGAGTTCCGCACCGCCTCAGAGGTCTGCACCTCGGTGAAGACCGCCTCGCACAATTCCTTCGTGGGGTCGCACTGACTTGTTATCGTTTTTGCAGTCACTGTGAATGTAGTGCCAGCGGGATACGCAAACGCAACCATCAACTTTGTTCCGGGCGTCACCTGAGGATACTTGATGTCCATCTTCCTCGGCGCGCCGCGGTCAAAGGTGAGAAACCATCCCCCGATGCGAGCGTGATCGTACGGCCCGGTGACGCCGGGATCCCAACTGCGAAGCGCCGCTTCTGATGGACTGCTACCCCAGTGCGTGACCGTACCCGCACGCACGTACCAGTTGTCGCCGTCGTCCCCGTGTTTGCTCGCATGAAAGTGCGTCTCGATGTATCCGATGTTGATGGTATCTTTCTCGCACATCCACATCGGCCAGCTCGAGGGGAGTTTCTCACATAGCTTCGCGTCTTTGTGCAGGTGCCAAAAGTCACCCGACGCGAAATCCCCTGCGCCGACAATCGTCGGAGAGTTGCGCATGCTGAGGCTGCCGTCCGCGTCGAGTAAGCTGCCGGCATGACTGTTCATCTTCGTGGCGTTGAACGCGCACGCGAATCTCGTGTACACGTCAGGGGGCTGCTCATACGTGACTTTTTGCACGCCGAGCTGGAACTGCGGCACATTCACGCCTTGTGGCACAGTCCACATGCCAGCGCACGCTCTCTTGCCGTCAGAATTGTAGACCCTTCTGCTCGCGGTGTTGCACGAGTCGACGTGCCAACCCGAGATGATGTGCTGTTGCCCTTGATCGTACGCTCTGAACATTTTCATGTGTTCCCTGTCAGCGAAAGAGGTCTCCAACGAGCTGATGCCTAGGAATCGTTGTGTATTCCCCGTCCTGCACTTGATCGTGGTGTTCTCAAACAGCACCGCACCAAACGCGTTGTACGACCTGTCTGCGAAGTCTGCGATGTCGATGTTCCGCCACTCGCTCGCCCTGTGCCAATCGGTCGCAGCCACCGAGCAAAGAGCAGCTTGCAAATTGGTGAAATTGTTTGGCACGTAATTTTCTGTACCCGGAATCTTACCAGGGTTGCGCCTGTTGTTACCACCCGCCGTTCTCTTACCAGTGTTGCGGCCGCCGTTATACACCAGCGTGCTGCCGCTGTATCTCAGGAAGCCTCCATTGTAAAAACAGCTCCCGAGGTTCCACCAGTAGCCGGTAGAGTGCGCCGAGTTACCGTCGATGCTAAGGGACGGACGATCCATGGGGATGTACGCGTCGTTGTAACCCTTCTGATCGCCGATCACCTCCTCCAGAGAGGGAAACGCGAACCCGCTCCAGCCGCCACTCGCCGCGTTCCCGGTGACGTTGTTGTACAAGTTAGAGATGTAGAAAGGAGACGCGGCGACGTCCACCGGGACTGCAAGTTTACTGGACGCGCTGACGTCGAAAAATGTCTGAGGCTCCTTGAAGTCGAAGAGCGTCTTGCCGATGGGATGCACATGCGCGCCGAGATTGTGTTCGATGACGTTGCGCTCCTCGTTTCCGCCCTCCAGGTAGAAACACATGCCGATGGCGTCGAACGCGACGTTGCGAGACACGCGCGTGCCGTTGGTACCGTGCACCACCACGCACCGGTAATACGACTGATGTATGGCGCTGTCCTCGACGTAGGAGTTGTTGCCGGCCTCGCCGAGCAGGTGAAAGTGCACGGGATAGCGCCCGATGTTGTTGGTCTGCCCCATGCGCCGAAACTCCACTGACGACATCCTCGCCGCGGCGTTCGGCCCCCCGCCGACCATTACGTGACCGCCATAACCAGTTAGGTAGGCGTCCTCGCATGGGTAAGAGTAATGTCTGCCGGAAACGGCGACGCACGACGAGGGAGTGACGTCCGTGGGCGGTGAGTCATCTTCGGCACCCTCGAAGACCACCTTGCGGGACAGCATGCCGACTTCGGCCTGGTAGTAGCCCGTCGCCGCATAATGCGTATGGCGCAGCTCGTCTTTCAGCGTGACGCGGCCGTAGTCGCGACACCCGATGCGCAAACACTCCACCGACTCGACCACCGCACGAGTGTTCCAGTCAAAGTCGCGGCTGTCCTTGAACTGCGTGGTGGTGACCACGAGGCTCTGGCCCGGTCGCCACGAGACGCAGCGCTGCAGCACCAACGCCTTGCTCCCTCTCTCCGCGGTCATTGCCAACTTGCTCCACGTGGGCGCAAAGACCTCCCCGAACGCGTCGAGCTTTCCTTTCTCGGTCACGACAATGCCCTTCTGCCTGCCGTCGCCGCGCTTGCCGTGCAGGGTGATTGTGGCGCCGGTGCGGACGCGGCACGTCGGAGAGCCGATCAGCAGCTCGCCCTTCACCTCGATGTCGGTGGCGTGAAGGTGCACATTTGCGTCCGCGAACACCAGCACCGATCCGAAGGGCACGGTGATCTTGCCATAACCCCCTGGATCGAGCGAACACGAGCTGACGAGCACCCGCTTCTGCGCGGGGAGGGTAACATCCGCGCCCTTCGCCGGCACGCTTCCGCCCCACGTGACGGGATCGTGCCACAATACGAGATCGGCTCCTTTCCACGGGCACGCCGTGCGCTGCGTCGCGACGGCTTCCGTGGTCGGAGACGGCATCCTCGGCAGCTTGGCGCGCCGCGTTGCCGTGTCCGGGCTGATGAGCTTGTCCGGATCGATTTTCATCTGCGCGAGCTCCGCGTCCGTCGCCACGTGCGACGTGGGAAGGCGCGCTGGCGTCTCGTCCGCGCCTATCGCATCCGCAAAGTCTGTCTGAGTGCACGGGAACGTCGACTGCGGTGCCGGAGCGGGCGCGGGGGCGGTGCTTGTCTTCGACGCGGGGCCGGGCGTCACGGGATCGGGCGCGCAGGGCGCCGCGCCAGCACAGAACGCGATGTCGTCGATCCAAATGTCCGCCACGTTTCTTTCGCCCTCCACAGTGGCCTTCACCTCTGCCCAGACGGCTTTCGAGCTCAGGGACCTGCTCGCATTAAGGTACGTCCACTCGCTGTAATTCCCGTCCTCCTTCACGGGCAGCTCCAACGAGGACCAATGGTCGCCCTCGCGTTTGACGGAGACCTTGATCCTGAAGTACTTGGCGTCGCCCTCGGTGACGCGGAACCACGCCCCGAGATAGATCTGGGTGACGTCACCCGTGAAGTTGGTCACCGTTTGGCTCCACTGATGCCGCTTGGGGTTGGAGCCCGTCCAGGGCACATTCAGACGGAGCGAGTTCCAACCTGTGTGCCCTTGCTCCCCGAGCATCGCGGCGACGCCGCTCGCCTCCCAGTTCTCCAACGACACGTCTTCCGCGCCCGGATCCACCAGGAGGTTCGGAGAACTTGCGACCGCCGCGCTCGCGCACGTGGCGAGAATCGCGGCGCATCGCAGGACACCGTGGGTGTTCCACAGGCCGCGACGGCGGGAGACGCCGGTGGTGAAGTGTGTGCGCATGTGTTTTAACCCTAGTACCCGGACAATGCCAAATAGGCAACGAAAACAAACTTCCGAAAGCTTTGGTGGGTCTATGCTGACCGAGCGGTCTGGGGGACCCCGGTAGGCGTCGGACCCGCACACGCCGGTCTGTATGTGTGTCCCCAAGCACCTCCTGTGTGGGCGAGGCTAACGCACGTCTGGTTCGCAGATGGCGTGCGTAATGGTGCGATGCCCCGCCGCGATGCCCCGCCGCGATGCCCCGCGATGCCCCGCGATGCCCCGCGATGCCCCGCGATGCCCCGCGATGCCCCGCGATGCCCCGCCGCGTCGGCAAAATCACTCGAACGTTTCTTTATAACTCGTGATAGAGTGCGGTTTTCGCCACTTGAGGTTGGATGCCCGAAAAAGCACAACCCGCCTCACTTCCCATAGCCGTATATTTTGTTTATTTTATATTTGAAAAAAAATATAAAATCCGCGGCACGCGACGACGACGAGGCGAAGACCCAAGAGGCGTTGCAGTACTTGGCGACGCGCCCGCAGCGAGACAAAAAGAAACGATCCCGATGAACGACGTAACACGTACGATGAACTATAAATAAAAAGCCTTGTAATGATACGTGATGCAATTCATGACGCGCAAAGATCGTTTCCATCGCATAAATTCCTACCTTACTGGTACATTTGTCGCACGCTCGTCACGTCTGCGCGAGGTGCGGATTCTCCGGCGGACGCTGAATTACGTGCTTGTTCTACGCGACGAACGCGTCTACGCAACGAACGCTCGAATTCTAGGATTTGCGACGACGCGTTTCCGGCGACAATAAAACAAGACATCACTCATTTTACAACGACGCGTCGTCGTACGACCCGCTCGCCGGCGCGCCGTCGATGCACGCCTTTTTCCTGGATTGACGCTTTGATAGGACTAATTCGGCGACACCGGGTTTCATTTTCCTCGAATTGCTCAGCGCCTTGGCGTAATTGAAAGGGTTGTGATGTTTGGAGATGATACCGTTGTCGCCATAGGCGTCGGCGCGCGACAAAATGGTGAGCGGATGCGGACTGTTGAACAACACGCGTTGCGCCGCGTCGCGACTGCGCTCGTTCAGAACGGCCCCAATGCCGTGCTCGCTCTCGAGTAAATCCTCCTGCTTGATGTGACTCACGATGAGCGACGCCGTCAGCGCGGCGTCGGATTGCGTCAAACACGCGAGTTGGTGCACGCTCAGCGACGCGTCCCCTTTTATCGTCGTCGAATCCCCGCTCGCATCCTCGTCCCAGTGACCGACCACGCCCACACGCGACGATCGATCGAGCCACGATTCGTCGTCGCCGCCATAGTCGTCGTCGCGCGCTCGCGTCGCCAACAATTCGTACATTCCATCGCCTTCGAGCATGTAAAACCCCGGTCCCGGCGGTAACAGCGGATGTGGGTCTCCGGAATTCGCTTGCAGCATGTACATGTCGCCCATGGGGGTGTAAAACATGTCCTCGTCGAGAAAGTTGGCGCTTGACGTGTCGACGTTGAAAGGACCCGGCGCGTTATCTAAGAGCGACCGAGCCCATTGCGGATAGTAGCACGAAAACGATCGCGGCACGATGTCGTCTCCCATCGTCACCATTCGAATGAATCGCCGCGGCAACCCGAGCCGGGCCAACAACGCCTCGCCGCCGGTCATGACGTACGGCGCGCCGAACGCCCAGACGTCGGCGAGGGCGTACCTCGGCGCCCCGTTCCGAACGAGTAAGAGCATGGCGAGAATCATGGCGATTGAACCGCCGATGGAGTGTCCCGTGATGCGCACACGCGCGCGCGCGCCGTGCTTGGCGACGTGCGCTTTGACCGCCTCTTCCACGCGCCGGTACATCGTCGTCGCCGCCGTGTACGCGCCGCGATGAACCTCCACGCCGAGCGCGGAATCCTCAAACGTGACGGGTTGAAACGTCAAATTCGCCTGCCAACTGGCAAAGTTCGTCGAGCCTTCGATAACCACCCACAGCGTCGCGGTGTTGTCTTGCGCGGCGACGCAAAAATTGACCGGCAAGAGCGCGTTCTCTCGTCTGTCCAGACGGATTCGATTCGCTTCGATTTGCTTTTGCTGTTCGACGAGCGTCTTTTGCATCTCGCTCTCCAATTCCGCGAGCTCGCGTTGCATCTTCCATTTTTGTAATTTTCGTTTGTTTCGCTTTGCAATCTCGTTCGCCTCGTCCATTTTTTTCTGCGCCTTGGCGGCGAGACTTTTCGCCGACAACGCCATCGCTCTCGCTTTTTCCATCGCCTCGTCGTCGTCCGCCGCCGAACGGAGCTCCGCCGCGAGTTGCAGCGCGTCCGCGGCGAGCTGCGCGGCGTCCGCCGCCGTCTTCGCCGCCAAAGTCTCCAGTCGAGCGTCCTTCTTCGCCGCGACGCGCGCCGTCGCGATGGCTTCTTCGACGGCTTGTTCGGCGCGAGACGCGGAATCTTTCACCAGAGCCTTACCCGCGCGAAAATCTACAGAGGGTATGATTTCTTCAGCGTCCAGCGACGACGCGATGAGACGCAAACCGTTCCGGGGGAGCGCGTGCTGCATCTGTGGAAGGTAGTACACCCAAGCCGACAAAGAACACGCGAGACGCGCCGAACCAATCTCTTCGTCGCTCACCGGCGCGAGCGAGTTGGCGACAACCTTTTGCAGCGCGGGCTTGACCATGGCTGACAGCTCGTCGCGATTTTCTCGCTTCAATTTTCCGTCCTCGCGACGCGTCGCGAACGAAGTGAGTCGAGAAACAGTCTGCGTGAGCTCCGCCGCCACGAGGGCGTCCTGCGCGCTCTCTCGGGCGTTGGCGAGCGCGCCGCGTAAACCTTTGCGATCGCGTCGTCCGTCCTCCTTGGTCGTCGCGGACGCCGCGCTCTCGTCAACCGCTGTCGCTCCGAGACGCTCGACGCGCGTCGCCACGTACGACACCTGTCGCAACGCGTCCGCCACGGCGTTGTTGGACGTCGACGCCTGACGAATCACGGCGCGTTTCGCGAGATCGAGCGCCTTGAGCGCGCCCTCGGCGTCATTCTCAGACCTGAGCGCGTCCTGCGCGCGGCTCACCTCACGCACGGCATCTTCGAGACTTTGACTCGCCTCGCGCGCGGCGTTCGCCGACGCGCGCGCCTCGCGCAGCGACTGTCTCAGAGATTCCAACGCGGTGGAGTTTTGACCTTCTCGAAACATCGTCATCTCGACGGTTTCGACGCGCGACAACGCCGCGTTGAGTTTTTCCACCGCGGCGCTCGTCACGCTCGCCGCGTTTTCGTTCGCGTCGCGAATCGCGCTGTCAACGTTTTCCTCGGATATCGTCGCCGCGTACCCCATCTCGTCCGCCTCTTCGTCATCGGACGACGATTCGCCGTCGTCTCCGCCGAAGACGCGTTGGCGAATCCAGGGCGGAAGAGGGACGCGTTCGAGAAAATTATTCTGTTGCGAACCCTCTTTTTTCGCGTCGTCGGCGGCGTCGGCGGTGACGCCGTCGGCCTCGGTGACCGCGAAACTCTCCTCGCTCGGTCCCTCGTCCGCACTTCTATTCGGAATCCAAGACGACGTCGCCGTCGCGATGGACTCGCCGCTCACGCGCCACCCGTTCGTCCATCGAAACCAACCGCCCCGCGACTCGGGCTCGCGCGCGATTTTGTCACCGAACCAACCCTTATCTCGAGATTCCGACGAAGACGCGCGCGTCTCGTCCACGTCAACGGTGACTTTCATTTCCTCGTCCTCCTCCGCCGCGTTCGCCGCGGTGAAGCTCTTCGCGACCTCGCTCAACCAGTCGCCCAATTTTTCGCCCAACCGCTCGAAACCTCCGTCCTCGTCGTCGTCATCCTCGCGTTCACTCGCGCTCGTCGTCGTCGCGCTCGTCGTCGTCGCACTCTCCATCGACGACTCGCTCGTCCTCGCGCGCTCGACGCCCTCCCCTTCCCCTTTTCTCGCGCGTTCGATGCGTCTCGTCACGCTCGCCAGTTTCCCGCGAAGTTCCTCCGCCGTGAGCGATGTCGACGTCGTGTTCTGATCCGCGTCGTCCGTCGCGCGCGCGACGCCGCGTCTCACGCGCGCGAGAGAGTCGCGTCGTCGTCGTCGTCGAACGGTCGACGAACGCGTCGTCGAGGCGACGCCGTCGACGCGTCCGGGACGCGCACCGCATCTCTGCATCGTGCCGTCGCGTCGTTTTCTTCGCGCGCGCGACGAAGACGACGACGCGCACCGACCGCGAACGCGTCTCCGTTCGACGCGTTTCCGTTCGAACGCGCGTCGTCGACGGGCGCGACTCGACGCGTCGCGCTCTCGCGCTGGACGACGAAGAATGCACGGACCGTCGCGTCTTTTGATTCTTCTTCGACTGCGCGCGACGAACGCGACGAACGCGAGCGGTGCGCTCGAGGGCGAGGGGCGAGGCGCGCGCGGCGGTGATGTTACAAATACAATAGATATCGAGGCGAGCGCTACGTCGAGACGACGAGCGAGGCGTCGCGGTCGTCGTCCTCTCGCACGTCCTCGACGCCGCCTCGCGCGGCGTCGTACGCCGCCGTCGTGAAGACGTGTGATAATAACGCCAGAGGACCGACGATGGTGGATAGAACCAAGGTGTGCGCGATCGGAGGCGCGTGTCCGCGTCGAAGGACGCGTTCGCGCGTCTTGAGCGCGACGTGTCGAGCGACGAAGAGGTTGAGACACAAGAGGTGCGCCCACGCGCTCGTCGCCGTCGCGCGCGCGCTCAGGAGCGTCATGATGGAGGACAGCGTGGGTATGAATTGCGTCTTCCCCGTCGCCAATCCTTCCTCCAAGCTTCCCGGCATCATCAGCGACAGCGTCTCCGGCGTCCATGAACGAATCAAGAGCGCGGCGTAGAGCGCGCACGGCGCGGCGAAGAGTCGGAGCGACGACGCGAATCTATACGCGCGTTCATCCTCGCCTCGCGCCGCGCGCGCGCACGTCGCGATCGCACCGAGCGTGTACACGCTCATCGCCATCCACGCGAGTTCGTCCACGCCCCATCCGAACGCCCACGCGCGCGTGCCGTCGCGATGACGATGACGATACTTTCGAGACGAGGACGATGTGCGGGACATCGCGCGTCGCGTCGAGCGTGTACGCGCGACGCGCGACGCGTTCGACGACGACGATATCATCGCGCGCGTCGTCGTCGTCATCGTCGTCAGCATCGCGAACGAAAAGTCCGCGGCGCGTCCGAGTGTCGACGCATGAATGACTTTGTATCACACACAACCCACTACAGATAGACGAAGAGTTCGCCGAGCGCCGTCGTCGGTCCGGCGTCTCGCGTGCCCACGCGCACGCTCACGGCGAGACCGACGGCTTGGCGCTCGGGAGGTTTGGGTAAATCGCTCGCCGCGGGAACGACGCACGCGACGCGCGTTTCGGAACGCTCGACGGCGGGCACCCATAGGTGTTCCGTCTCCGTGCCGAAGAGACATCCGACGTCGGGAAGCGAGGCGGGAAATCCGCGACCGTCGAGGGTGATGACGTCGCCGCCGGCGGGAGAACCCGTCGTGGGGGCCATGGATGTGATCTCGGCGTGTCGACACGTCGCGCCGACGACGCGTTTCGCCCAGGAAGGAAGCGGGCAAAAGAATGGATTTCCGCCGAGACGCATGACGCGCGGCGCGCCCGCGGCGCGATTGCCGTATTCCCCGAGTCTCGGCACGGATTTGGTTTTGGCGTCGTACAACGCGCTCGGAATCGGTCCCGTGAGACGATTGTGCGTCAAGTCCACGCGTTCGAGGTGTTCCATCTCGACCAACCACGCCGGCGGCGCGCCGCTAAAGGCGTTGCGTTGCAAATCCAGGCGACGAAGCATCGTCGCGTCGCGCAGCGACGGCGGCACGCGTCCGGTGAATCCGTTCGACGCCAAGTGTACGGAGGCCAGGCGAGGCATGCGCGAGAATAATCCGTCGGGAATGTCTCCTCGAAAGCCCGCGCGCGATAAATCGACGACGACGAGCGATGCGCAATCGCGGAGCGTCGCCGGCACGCCTCCGGCGTCGCCGAGTCGCGGGTTGTCGTTCAAACGAAGCGACGCCAACTTTTCCATCTTGCCCATCGAACGCGGCAACGGGCCCGACAGGTCGTTGTGCGCGGCGTGAAACTCGACAAGTTCCGTCGCGAGTTCAAAGGCGTCGTCGGGAACGGTGCCGCGGAGACGATTGCGTGACAGACGCAAAAAACGCAAGTGCGGCGCGCGTTCGAAAAACGCGCGATCGAGCGCCGCGCCGGTGAGTTCGTTGTCGTCTGCGTCGAGGACACGCAGATTCGTCGTGGACGACGGCGCCGGAAGCGTTCCCGTGAACGCGTTCCCCGACACGTCGAGAAGTTCGAGCGCGGGCAAACCCAAGAGCTCGCGCGGTAATTCGCCAGAGAAATCGTTTGAACTCGCGTCGAAGAATTCCACCTCGCGCAGACCCGCGATGCTCGACGTCAACGATCCCGAGAGCGCGTTTCCAGCCAAACGCAAGTGTTTCAAGTGACGCAAGCGCGACAACGAGTCGACGGGAAGCGTCCCGCGCAGACTGTTTTCGCCCAAATCTAACACGCGAAGCGACGTCAACTGGTCGATGTTGGTCGGAAACTCGCCGCGCAATCCGCACTTGGACAGCGTCAATTCTTCCAACGAATCGAAATTGTTCAACAACCAATCCGGTAACGTCCCTCCTATGTTTTCGTTCCCAGCCAACGACAGACGTCTGAGCGACTTTAACCCGGTCCACGTCTCGGGAATCGGACCGACAAAGTCGTTTTTGTTTTCTAGCCCGCTCTCCCCCAGATACAACACCTCTAATCGACTCAGTTCGCCCATGGATTTCGGCAACGGTCCGTGAAGACCGTTGGCGGAGAGGTCGATGTGTCGAAGCTCTTTGAGACGACCAAACTTTTCCGACAGCGTCCCCGTGATGCGATTGCTCGAGAGCACCAGGCTCTGCAGGCGCGTCATTCTGAATAAATCGTCGGGTAAATCGCCGGTGAATAAATTATCGCTCAGGTCCAGGTACAAAAGCTCGTGCACGTGATCGGCCAAAGCGGTGACGTTGAGCGAGCCCATACACGCGACGTTGTTCAGGTTTAACAACAATTCGGTGACTCGACCGCCCACGCACGCGACGCCGTGCCACGCGTTGGCGCACGGTTCGCCCACGCCCCAGTTTCGCAGATTGCTCCATCTCGGACCGTTACACCGATCAAAAAATTCCAATAAACCCCTCTTATCCGAACTCATGGGCACGAGCGCGTACCCGGCGTCGCCCTTGGCCGGCATTACCTCCACGGCGCCGTCCTTTGTGAATCGTCTCGGTCGCGATTCGGGCCGTCCCGTGCCTATGCCTCCGCCGCGCGAGTGCATCCACGAGTCCCCCCACACGAACGGTTTCCCCGTGCGCGGATTGACGTGTTTCTCACCCTCCCGTCTCAACATCTCGAACATCTCCTCGCTCGGCGACGTCCGCCGCCGTTCCTCGAGCAGCGCCTCCACCGCGGCGTCCAAGCGTTCTCGGCGACTCTTCGTCGCGACGGCGCGCGCGTCCGCCTCGCTCGCGCGCGACGTCGACGCGTCCATCATCTCCATCGTATCCACCGGCACGATTCCCGCGCGCGTCGTCGACGCCGACGCTCCTCCAATCTCACCCGCGTACGTCTCCTCCTCGTCCTCCGCCGCGCCGCTCGACGCGCTCGACGCGCGCGCCCCGCCTCTCGACTCGCCGCGCAGCGCGTACTCCTCGAACCGAACCGAGTCCACGCCCCGTCGTCGACCGTCGTCATCCTCCTCCTCCTCCTCCACATCTCCCTCGAGCCAGTGTCCATCGCTCAGTAATCCCGCCGCCGCGGGTCCCCCCGGTCCGAGCTCTCGAAGCGCGAGCTCCGCCTCGAGCAACCGCCTCGACGGGACGGGTTTCTCGTACAGTCTCGGTCTCGGTCTCGGCCCGAACGCGGCCACCGGCGCGCACGCGTGGAGCATCATCACCACCACCACCGCGACGACGACGACGACGACGACGCGTTCACCGTCCACGCGTCGTCGTCGTCGATTCGCGCGCCATCCGTCGCTCGGCCCGCGGCGCATCGTCACCGTAGCGCGATGACGACGACGACGACGACGCGATGATGGATGCGTCGAGTCGTGCGAGACGATTTGAACGACGACGACGCGACGACTCTGCGCGCGTATCCCCTCGCGCGCGCGCGCACTGACGCGCCGCCGCTCGACCCATCATCTTTTACTCGTTTTCATTCATTTTCATAAATTTCATCCATGGATGGATCGGCGCGGTACACGGTGACGCGCGACGTCGACGCGCGCGCGAGAGACGGACCGACGCGCGGACGCACGGAGAGATGTCGACGCGGGCGCGAGGGACGTTCGAGACGTCGCACGCGGACGGTGTGCACGATTGCGCGTACGATTACTACGGACGACGCGTGGCGACGGCGTCGAGCGATCGAACGATTCGAATCTTTGACGTCGACGCGCGCGAGGGAGACGGGGAGGAGGAGGCGAGCGGCGGCGGTGGTGAGCACGGTGCGCGAGGGACGCACGTGGCGACGATCGCGGGACACGATGGACCGGTGTGGGCGTGCGCGTGGGCGCATCCAAAGTTTGGAACGTTGTTGGCGAGCGCGTCGTTCGATCACAGCGTCATGATTCATAAAGAGACGGAGCCGAACGTGTTCGCGTGCGCGTATAAGACGCCGGTTGGGACGCACGATGGGAGCGTCAACGCCATCTCGTGGGCGCCGCACGAGTACGGGGCGAAACTCGCGTGTGCGTCGAGCGACGGGACGGTGTCGGTGATCTCATACGACGCGAGCGCGGGGACGTGGGGCGTAGAGAAGATTGAGCGCGCGCACGCCGTGGGGTGCACGGGCGTGTCCTGGGCACCGGCGGCGACGCCGGGATCGCTCGTGGGCGGCGGTGGTGGCGGTGCCGTCGTCGACGCGAAGAGATTGGTGACGTGCGGGTGCGACAATCTCGTCAAGATTTGGCGTCGCGACGAGGCGCAAAACGCGTGGGGGTGCGAGGCGACGCTCAGCGCGCACGCGGATTGGGTGCGAGACGTGGCGTGGAGCGAAAACTTGGGTCTGCCGATGAACACGATCGCGTCGTGCGGACAAGACGGGAAAGTGTTCATTTGGACGCAGAGCGAGCCTCGCGGACCGTGGCAGTCGCGCCAACTGCACGACTTCGGCGCGCCGGTGTGGCGCGTATCGTGGAGCACGATGGGGAACATCCTCGCCGTGAGCGATGGGAATAACACGGTGACTATTTGGAAGGAGAGCGTCGACGGGACGTGGAATCAAATCTCGGCGGCGGCGTAGACCGCCGCGCGGAAATCAACAACACAAATATTAGCTCATTAAATACATCTCATCGCACAACCATACACGATGGATCCATGTCTACGCGCGAGCATCCTTCGACGGAACGTATTGCAATTCCTTTGACAGCTCGTCGACGTGGTGCACGAACGGATCCTCCAACGCCTCGAATTGCGAATCGCCGCTCGCTCGGAACGCACCGCAGTTTGAAGAGTGTTCGTTTTCGACGCGAAACACGTTCCACACCGCTCTTCTGAGCACCTCCAGGCCGGCGAGACCGGTGACGAGCACCTGCGTCGACAGATGTTGGAGCGGCAGTCCGGGCACGGCGGCGAAGATGCCGGCGGAACGCGCGAGGACGTTAAACGCGACGGCGAGCGCCCACACCGTGCGCGACTTGACGAGCGTACGCCTCGGTAATATCTCGAAACGCCACTTCGCCGAAGCGTTGTACTCGATCACGGTCCAGTCCATGAAAAAGTCCCAGCAAAGCGCGTACAAAATATTAACGGCGGTCGCCGTGTACGCCAAAATCCACACCGGAGAGCTGTGATTCTTTGAGCGCGTCACGGCGTTGTAGCGCAACCACACGGCGACGATGGCCGACGCGTATTTACCGGCGTTGAGCAAGTGTGAGCGCGGCGCCCCGCCACGTTTAAGAACCACGGCGTCGCGAGCGCGTCGTAGGCTCTGCACGAAGCGCCACCAGTGAGGGAGCGTCGCCGCGATGACGCGCGTCTCCGTCGTGTCCTTCGCGATGTAAAACGTCACCATGAGATCCGCGATCGCGGTCGACTGCGACGTGAGCTGATCCGCGATGAAAAAATCGGGGAAGACGACTTGCGTCCACGGCGAACACAAGATTCGCACAATGTGATGAACCAAAAATCGTCTCGTCTTCATCGGCGGCTGGATGAACCATAGTCGCGGATTATCCGCCCACTCCCACGCGCTCGGTACGGGCGTGACGAACGTGACAAAGAGGCTCATCGCCAACGGTTTGACCCACGACGTGTTCGCCTGTCCGGACGACCACAGCACCGTGGACGTCATGAGGATGACGACAAAGACGAGCCACGGCAAAACCGTGGCGAGGATGGCGTGCTCTGCTCGGAGACCCGTCCTACCGACGCTTCGGAAGAAGATGAGCTCCCAGTGCACCATGATGCGCTGCCACACGTACACCGTGGGCCCCCAAAGCAGAGACTGACCGAAAATCAAGAGCAAACCTCGAAGCGTCACGAACGCCGCCAGTTCTCTTTTACACCTCTCATCCGTCGAGTTTAGTCCGCACGAGACGATGAGATACCACAGTGGAATCAGAAGAGCTGGAAGCGCGATGCCCCAGAAAAATCCACCGGCGAAAAATAATACGGGATCGCCCTTGCTATCGCGCTCTAGATTTACCTTGGTTCCGTCATCCTTGATGCGCTTGCCGGTGTCGCGAAGTTTTTCGAGCAGCACTCTGCGTTGTTGTCGCTCCTTGCGACGAAACGTCATCGATCGGTCGTCCTGCGTCAGTTGCCCCGGCGACGTTCTCATTTCATAGATGCGCATGAGGAGTCCGTGACACATCAAAAACGCGTCTTCGCACAGCTTAATCATGGTTTTACACTGAAACGTCGACTCTTTCAAATCCGGCCAAAATGCGAGCTCGTCACACGTCGTACAATATATACCACTCATGCGCGTGCCCGACTCTTTATCCATTTTCTTTGTAATCTTACGAATCGCCACCGCATTCAGCGTGCTAAAATTCTGAATCATGCACACCGAGTAATAAATTTCTTTAATGTCGTGCAAGAGCGCGCGAACCGTCGTCTCGCGAGACTTGGCCGTCGACGTGTCGGATTTCGTGTTGAGAATCGCGATCGCGATCGACGTCGCTGGTTCTTCGTTCGATCGCGCCGCGTTGCGAGATCGCGCGAACAGTTCGTGAAGATCCGTGCCCGCCGGCGTCGACAGGGATCCCGCCCTCGAGTGGCGTCCGCCTGAAGGTTTGTTCGACTCGGGCGAAGGCTGTTTCGGCAACTCGCTCGCCGCGGAGTGCTCTTCCACTTCGGACTCTCTCAGACTCGTGACGGGCGTGTGCGTCGGCGTGTGCGCGTGTAGCGTCGCGTCGACGACGTTAATCCTCTTCAACGCTTGCGCGAGCGCCTTGGCCTGCATCTCCACGAGCATTTCGTAAAACGCGTTGCACTTGTTCGCCTGCACGTCGAGCGCTGTGTAAAACTCTCGCAAAGTATCGGGCACTCCCGAACCTCCGTCTTCTATCGTGCTCTTGATCGATAACGTCGGTTCGTACTCCATCGCCAACGCCTCCCACAACGTTTCCAACGCGTCGTGCTCGCCCTGAGGCTTTTCTCTCTCCTCGAGCTCCGTCGCCAACGTCGGCGCCGTCGCGTACCTCGCCCACTGCGACTCGTCCACACTATCTCGTCCAAAGACGGAATGATCGTCCGCGGACGTCGTCCCCGGCGTCATCAGCTCCTCGCGTTTCGCCTTCGTCTCGTTCACGTACGTCTTCAGCGTCTCGTAGTCGATGTACATGGTGTGCCACTCGCTCACCCTGTACCGCGCCAACGTCTTACTGAAGCCCACCATGGCGAGCTAGCGACGCGCGCGAGCGATGCGCGCACGTCGAGGCCGGGCGTCGTCGTCGCGCGCGCGCGCCGTCGTCGAAGATTCCCACGCCGCGGCTGACCGTTTTCCAGTCGTCCGACGACGTTCGACGACGTCTCGCGACTCGACGAGCGACGCGACGGCGCTCGCGCGCGCGTTAAAAGTCGCGCGAGTGTTTAGCTCGGATATTCACGTCGTGCGAGCGCGCGATGACGTCCTCGCGCGAGGGGACGAGGGGGGTGATGTGAGGACGGCTCTGACGAGTCGCCGCAGCCGCCGCCCCCGACGACGACACAAAAGAACGCGCCGAGAGACGCGCGCGGCGCGATCGCGTCGTGAAACTAGTGTCGTGCGATGAATATTCATCACGTCGTTCTATTTTAGTTACTAACGCCGTCTCGCGAACGCGCGTCCTCCTCGTCCTCTCGTCCTCCGCGTCACTCGACGCCGTTCTCGCGCGCCCACTTCGGGGAATACGTCGCGACGCACTCCGCGTCAATCTTCGCGGCGAGTATGAAATCAAATCTCGACAACCCACCGATGGCGTGCGTGCCGACGACGATCTCGACGTCTCGATAATTCTTTACGCTCACGTCCGGGTGATGCCCCTCGCGCTCGGCGACGTCGGAGACTTGGTTGAGAAACGCCATGGCGGTGGCCCAATTCTTTGACGTGAATCGACGCGAGATGGCCGTGCCCTCGGGCGTGAGTCGCCAGAGCGGACGCGTTCGTAACGCCTCCGCGATCGCCGTCGCGCTCAGACGCGGAGTGTCGCGCGAACACGCCCCTTGACACGAATTCGTCGCATCCATGGCGGACGGGTCCACCGTCTCCTCGTTCGCGCTCATACCGCGCGCAAACGCCGTCGTCGTCGCCCGACGGTCGTTCGATACGCGTGCGCGCGTGTCTGGCCACGTCCGACGCGCGAGCGACGATTGCAGACGACGCGTCGCGACCGCGCGCATGTGAGTGACGAAAACGTTTTGCCTCGACGTTCGCTCCAGTCGACGTCGCGACGACGATGACGCCGAGCGTCGCGACGACGATGACGCCGAGCGTCGCGACGCGCGCGGTGAACTCCATCAGCGCGCGTCCTCGCGCGACGCGCGCGCGCGCGGCGCCAACGCGCGGGGAGAACGGTGGGAACATCGACCGAGGCGCGGGACGTCCAGCCCCGTCGTTTCGATCATCTCAGTCGCCTCCGTCGTCGTCGTGCGTCGTCCCGGATCCTCGACGAATGCAAGAGCGTCAAGGGAAACGTCTGTATCATCACGGACACGGGGACATGCTCCTGCGCGAAGATTTGATCGAGCGCATGATGCGCGTGGACGAATCGCAGGTGACGGCGGTGGGTCGCGTGACGCTCACGAGGGAACAAGTGAAGATTTTAGACGCGTTTTGGATCGGGGTCGGGGTGAAGAAGAAAGTGCACAGGGATCGCTTGATCGAGATGGGGACCAGTGCCGGTCTGTATCGAGATCCCGTGCGATTGTTGGAGCGGTTGGCGCAGCTCGAGGATGCGTTGTGGGTCGGGGCGTCCATCAGCGGGTGCGACTTGGGCGCCATCGTGGGACGGTTCCCGAGGGTGATCTTTTGTGATTTAGATTGGACGGCGGATAAGGTGGAATTTTTGCGCGAGCTGTTGCCGACGGTGGATCTGAAACGACTCATCGAGCGTAATCCACAGATTTTGAGCATGGATTTGACGCACACGGTGCCGGCAAAGTTGCGCGAACTCAGTAAACTTTTGCCGTACACGGATGTCTTCGCGCTCATCGATTCACACCCGAAACTGCTGTCGATGAACATTTCATCGAGTGTAAGTTCAAATCTGCGGGCGATGCGAGCGACGCTCGCCGCCGAGGGCGTCAGCGAATCAACCGTCGAGGCGATGGTGATGTATAGTCCTCGCATTTTGACGACCAATCCGACGACGTTTTCCGAGCGTTGCGCCCAACTCACGCGCGCGTCTCCGGGGGCGATACAGCAGTATGCGCTGAAACCGGCGTCGCTCGCGCGCATGCTTACGTCGAGTGAGCGTGTCTTGAGTCGTATCGCGTTTTTGAACGAAAATCATCCCGACGCCGGCGTCTCCGCCGTCGTGGCGTGCAACATGTCCGCAGCCAAGTTTGAGGAACGGTTCCCGGATTTCAATCACTTTGACACAGGCGCTAACGATGCAAAGTAGTTAGACGTAGGTAGTCTTGTGCGATATGTTACTGTATTGTAATTTTTAAAGAATATTGTTTCGCGCGAATGATGTTCTCGTGTGCGTTCGACGCCGCTTCGTCTCTTTAGATGTTGTGAACGACGTACGAGTTCTTGAAAGCCGTGGCGCCCGTCTTTCGAACCTTGTGCAAGGCGATGGAGCCGACGACGACGCCCGCAACGGCGACGATAAAGCTGAACGCCGCCAGAGCCTCGGCGGTTCGAGTTTCAGTCTTCGAAACACCGGCGCGAGTGCTGTACACTTCGTGCACCAACGCGGCGTAGCTCGAGGAATCAAACGCCGCCTTGCTCGCGCAGTGGACGTGATACGACTCGTGGTAGTGACCGAGATCGTCGTCCGTGAAACCGAAGACACCCTTCACGTTGTCGATGGCTTTGCAATAGTTGTCAAAGTCCCAACTACCCCGGCTCGGCGTCGCGCGCACGTCGAACAGGGCGTCGAAGAATTGGTACGCGTTGGCGTACGCCGTGTCCGCACCCTTTCGCTTGACGTCGCCGGCGATGACGCGGTAAAGCGCTTGACCCTCGGATTGGTCGTCGCCGTACGTGGATATGGTACCCGCCTTTATCGCGGCGTCAATCTTATACGCGTACTTGATGACACACTGCGCGTACACGATGCGCAACTGCTTCTCAATGCCTTCGTAAATGTCGTGCAACTTGTCGCAATCCTTCTCCTCTTGGCCGAAACGCAAGTACTTGACGATTTTCTCGTACGTCTTCGCCGTATGCGCCGTACCCATGGTGCCGAACTCGACGCCGCGCTTTTGCGCGCGACCGAGTACGGAATGGTAGCCGTCGCCGATGATGAGCGCGGCAGCCGTGTCCCAATCGGCGCGTTGTTGCGCCGAGCGCTCGCCGTTCACGCAGTGAGGAGGGACGCTGGCATCGTCTTGAGCGCGGTTGAGCAGGTTGAGCGCACCATGGAAACCGACAGCGTCCAGCATGGTCTTTTCGATCATTTCCTTGGCGGGTTCGAGATACTTGACGTCGCTCTTCGCGAGCGTCACCGCCGCGTTCAGGTAATCCGAAAGCGGCGAGGCAGACGCCGATTTGGATCCCGCCTGGGAACCGACGGCGACGTCGGTGAATTCGTACGCCACCATGCTCGTCCATTCGTTCGACTGCGCCGAAGAGGATTCCGTCCAAGTTTTGTAATCCGCATTGAAATCTTGCGTGATGTCGCTCCACGACGCATCGCTGGTGTCTTGGTTTTGAATCCACGAATCCATCTCCGCGGCGACGTGCGCGACGTTGCGGCTCAGCGCGAGCGCCGCCTCGTACTTGTCCGCGGCACCGCTGATACTGCTGTACGCGAGGTAAGACGGGTAGTAGGAACCAGCGTGTGTCTTGATTTCGTGATCAGGATCGTCGTTCGTCTTCAAGTCGCAGTCCACGTTGGCCGCGTCCTCGTACGTGCCGAGATCGGAGTGACTGACGCCGTGCGAAGAGATGGCGGTGACGAAAGTCTTGACGTGCTTGAGCGCCTCGCAGTAGTTGCCAAAGTCCCAAGTGTTTCTCGTCGGAAGGTTATTGATGTCGAAAAAGGCGTCA
>Ga0181573_10001945_pt1 | contig 19688 bp, 14 predicted proteins | sample 101ome_25_FD_148643 | JGI IMG/M metagenome (GOLD analysis project Ga0181573, IMG submission 148643) | Coastal salt marsh microbial communities from the Groves Creek Marsh, Skidaway Island, Georgia - 101409BT metaG (spades assembly) | ecosystem: Environmental > Aquatic > Marine > Intertidal zone... | reverse complement strand
CTTTGAACGGATTGATCCGCTCTATGTCATTGATCTTTCTGACCCGCGCCAACCGACAATTGCCGGAGAACTTGAGGTGCCGGGCTTCTCTGATCTGTTACACGAGGTCAGTAGCGATCTGCTTCTGGGCCTGGGTGGCGATGCACGCAACCGTCCCAAGGTCGAGTTGTATAACATTGCCGATATCAGTCAGCCGCAATCACAGAGTCTGATAAACCTAGGCGCTGAGTGGAACTGGAGCTACAGCCCAGCGCGCTACGATCGCCACGCCTTCACCTATCTTGCCGGTGAGGACAGCGATCGCTTTACTGTGCCCTATAGTGGTGGTGGCCTGGTCGACAACACCTATGTCCAAGAAGATCGCATCGCGCTTTTTGAAATTCAGAATAAAGCCAATCCGGCTGCGGCACTGATCGCGCCGGTCGGTGAAGTGACGCTGTCATCGGGATCGGTCGACGGTAGCACGCGTGTCGTGATTGATAGCGACGCCTTATACGTGATCACCTGGACTGACCTTTTGAGCGGTTTTTGGTCGAACCCCGAGGCAATGACCGACTTCGGTACGGAGTGATTGGCCCGTCATGGCGAAGCGGCTGTGCGTCAAACAGCCGCAGCGCTATATGAAGAGCAGCCGGAGCGCTTGATGAAGTACAGCCGCAGCGCTTGATTCAACTCTGCTGTAGCACTCCACAAAGACAGTCGCACCGCTTGATAACACGCCGGGCCGCCCTGTGAAGGCTGTGGCTTTCACCGAGAGCACAGTCAGCGGCTCAATAGCCACTGCCCGATGATTTGCCGCCGCTGCCGTCAGGATCGCCCCCTTTATTGACCAACGGGCTCAGATTATCGCTTTCCTCGCCATACCAGGTTCGGAACTCAGCAAAGCCGGGGACTTCAGCAAAGCTACTATTGACGCTTGGGTCAACTTCGACGTGGATTAGCGACGGTCGACCCGAGGCGAGGGCGCGTTCGATCGCAGGGCGAATATCCTCGACCGTGTCGACAAACTCTCCGTAAGCACCGAAACTCTCGGCCGTCTTATCCAGGCGAACATTGCGATTCCAGCGCGCCTCTGGAATAGGCGTATCGGGACCAAAATTGGCCTTGTAAGACGCCTCCTCGAGTCCCCAAGCGTAGTCAACAGAGACCACCACCACGACCGGCAGATTCTTGCGCACCGCCGTTTCCATCTCGGCAATGTGAAATAGCATCGACGAATCCCCGGTCAATACGACTACCGGACGCTCATCACCGACAGCCAATTTCGCGCCTAATGCATAGGGCAAACCCGTACCAATTGCGCCATAGTTCGAGCTCCACATCGCATCGCGCGGATTCATCATCAGCGCCGCGTTAAACCACATACTCGCGGCACCCCCATCGCGCACAACGACGGTATCCGCAGGCAGAGCACAACTCGCCTCGACCGCCAAACGCCCCGTATGAATCGGCTTTGAGGTCTCGGGTAACTTTGAAACCAATGATTGTTTATACGCTTGGTGGTCGGCCACGAACTTGGCGACATCGGCGGGCAATGTCCCGGCAAAGTCACCTAAAGCCGCCCTCAACTGAGGTACAACAGCCCGAAGGTCACCCACCAAGGGGGCATCAATCGGTCGATTCACGCCAATGGCTGTTGGGTCTTGTTCAATATAAATCCACTGGCGATCAGTCGACCCTTTAGACCAGTGTCGTCCGCGACCATAGTGCATGGCCTCGCCAATTTCTGTACCGATAGCCACCACCGCGTCCGCTCTCGCCACCAACTCGCTCGCACTGGCACTACCGTAGGGCAAGGTCCGATCATCCATGCCCTCAAGCACCGCCTCCACGCTGATGGTGCTGATAATCGGACAGCCAATTTGAGTAGCCAACGCCGCCACCTCATCGTGAGCGCGACATGCAAATGCTCCCTGCCCTAACAACATGATGGGATATTTCGCCCGCGTCAGAATCTCGACCGCTTTGCCAATTGCGGCAGTCCCTGCCTCCTGATTCACCAAACGATAGCGACTGGCCGGTAGGACCGGCGGTAGATCAAGCTCAGCTTGCATAATCTGCAGGGGTAGCTCTACCATCGTCGGTCCAGGCACACCGCTCATGGCCTGTCGAAAGGCCTCTTGAAAGACCTCATCGAGTTGCTCCACATACTCCACTACGCCCACATATTTCATGACACCGTCATACATCGGTGCCTGACGCATAAACTGGGTCATGCCTCGACGCACTCGCTGTTCATAGAGCCGATGGCGCTGGGCCATAATAAAGACAGCGGGAACGTTTTCTTTCTTCAGGTAATGCACACCTCCAGCGATATTCGCCACACCCGGCCCTTTGTTCACACAAATCACACCGGGTTTACCGGTCATACGATAGTAACCATCAGCCATCATCGCGGCAGCCTGCTCGTGATGTGGCGAGACGATATCCATGCCGCGACTTTCCGCCTCGATGAACATCCCAAAAAAACTCGGGTCCGGGATACCAAAGAGTTTATCGACACCTTCAGCCTGAACGAGGTCGACCATACGATGATGAATGCGTTGGGATGCCATAAAGTGTTCCTGAATTGCGTGATTGGATGAGCCGCCGGCCGAAAGCCTGGGCAGGTGGGGATGTTACACCAATACCGCGCTAATCTCTTCTCAAGCGCAGTCTGGGGCAACCTTCACGCAAAAAAAAACGAGACCGAAGTCTCGTTTTATCGATCCGTAGGGCCTCAGAAGACGACCGTTTCAGCATTGGAGCAGGTCGCACTACCTGCGGCATCTCCAGACGGGCACACTTGGTAAACATACACAGCGGCGCCCTTCACATTGAGCTCATCGGTACACGTACTTGCGGTGGTGTTACACACTTCTACACCATCACGATAGAGGGTTACCTGAGCCCCATTCGCGCCCATCCAACTCGCATCGACAAACTGCCAGCCTTTTACCTTTCGTCCAAGGGCGGTGAGCGTAATATCCGGTGCGACATACTCAGCGGATGTCACTGCAATGGACGGACTTGCTGCGTCACCACCGCTGTTGGCCGCTACCACACGATAATAGTAGGTCGTCAATGAAGCCACGGTAGCATCGGTATAAGTGGTGACACCGGCGTTGACGCTCCCGAGGGTTGTCCAACCTGTGTTGTCATCGGATCGCTGCACATCAAAGCGCGACTCATTATCAGAGGCATCAGTCCAGCTGACGGTGATCTCCCCTGCTATGCTGTTATCCCCGGCAACATTACTCGGAGCAGCGGGCGGCGCCGGAGGTGGACCGCTAGATGCGACAAGAAGTTCGATGTAGTCGATTACGATGGTATCGAGTGATCGATTGCCACGAGTTTGATCAGTGTCTGTCACTCTCACCGTCACCGTCGCAGCCGAGGCGAGCTCAAAGGAAACGCTACAATTTGAGGGTGTACCGACCGCCAGTGTACAAAAAGTCGTGAACCCACCTCCTGTACTATATGCCAACTCGAAGCTGTCACCATCAGCGCTCACTCCACTAGATCCTGTCACCGAGAGCGTCGCTAAACCTGCCGGAGCGTTGATACTCCAATCGTGCTGTAAATAGCTATAGCGGTTGTTCTGTCGTCCGCCAGACTCTCGCTCTCGGATCTCTTCACTGACGCCATCAAGTGCTTGGGTAGAGAGCACGCTGCCTGCTATCACAGTACCTGCGACAGTCGATTCGGCTGTCGCGAACACCGTTTGGTAGGGTGGCGCCACATCAGTGGTGGCGCTCGCCACGTTCGACCATTCGCTATCACCGCCCGCGTTACGCGCTTTCACACGGTAGCTGTAGGTCGTCTCTGGATTCAGTCCTTGATCGGTGTACGTCGCACTGTTGGCAGCGATCGATGTGGTTAAGACCTGACCATCGCGCTCGATGACAAAGGATTGCTCATTATCGCTGTTATCCACCCAACTCAGCGAAATGGACAAGTGAGAGTTCATGCTTGCGGTCAGCCCAGTAGGCGCAAGCGGCGGCGTCGGCGGCTCGCCACCTGCCAGCGCGGCCTCCGCATTGGCAATACCTCCCGTGGTGGTGATTCCAGCAACAGCCGCAGCAGGACGTGCGGTGGCATAGAGAAGATCTATCACCTCTTGATAACCCATTTGTGGGAATTGGCTCCGAATCAAAGCGACAACACCGGTGACATTGGGTGTGGCCATGGAGGTGCCATCCAACCACGCGTATCCATCGCCAATGTAAGTACTGGCGATATCCACCCCAGGGGCGGCAATATCCACGGACGTCGCGCCATAGTTTGAAAATGAAGCCAACTGGTCGCGATTATTTGTGGCCGCTACGGCGACTACATTAGACAGGTCATAACTGGAGGGATAATGTGGCGTTCGATCGTTATCAACTGACCTCCCACGTCGATCGCCGTTTCCCGCTGCAGCCAAGAAGATATGATCTGCATCGCGCGCAGCTGCAATCGCGTCATACAAGCCCTGACTGAAACCACCACCACCCCAACTGTTGTTGGAGATTTTGGCTCCCATTTGCACCGCGTAATCGACCGCGGCGATCCCGCCCGAGGTATAACCACCCTGCGGACCCAAAAAACGCAGCGCCATAATCTGACACTGCTGTACGACGCCGACAATGCCGATACCGTTGTTACCCTCGGCGCAGATGGTTCCCGCGACGTGAGTTCCATGGCCCCCCTCATCCATCGGGTCGCCATCGAAATCGTAAAAATCATAGCCATAGACATCGTCGATAAAGCCATTGCCGTCATCATCGATACCATTGCCCGGAATCTCACCGGTATTGGTCCACATATTGGCGGCCAAATCAGGGTGATCGTATTGCACGCCTTCGTCGATCACGGCAATGACGAGATTGGGATCGCCGGTCTGCACAGCCCATGCTTCGAGCACATCCATATCAGCATCGGCCGTACCCGTGACGCCATTCACCGACTGCCCCGTGTTGTCGATCGCGTACACGTAAGAGTAGTACGTGTCGTTGGTCGTTTTTTGGACAAGGTAATCGGGCTCGGCGTACGCCACAAATGGCAACCGTGACAGCCGACTCACCGCATTAGCGACCGTGTCCCGGCCCGACAGTGTTAACGCCTCAAGCCCAGGGACACTCCGAAAGCCGCGATGGAACTGAGCATTGACCAAGCCACGGGCGCGCGCCTTATCGCTTGCTTTAGCATTCGCCTTGAAGCGCACGATCACTGAGTTTGGCGCGTAACCACCGCTTGAACTCTGCACAAGACCAAGGTGGGGTAACTCTGTGGATTGCGCGATCGCCATCGGCGCACTGAATACGGCAGCCATCAAAAAGCCACTGATGATCTTCACTGTTGAGGCCATGTTAAGCGCCCTCCTGCAATGTTGGGGACTCAAAGAGCTCACAAACGCTCTTTTTGACGTGTCCAATATCTTCACCCCCTACCTTCTCAATCTCGGCATTAAATTGCAAACACCCCTAAAGGGTGGGGCGCATAGGCTGCAGACGCCAACAACCTCGCGAGCTTGCACAGTAAAAACCCGGCGGGCTCGCCGAAAGCCGCGATTTAGCGACAAAAAAGCCGCCAAAAGGCGGCTTTTGCTGGGCAACCTGGTTTAGCGCAATCCTGCATTAATCGAATCGAGGAACTTAGATCCCGGACAGAGCTCCTGCTCGGTCATGGTATTGAGCGGACGACGGGCTGTCCCCAAAACATCGTGAAGCTCTTCGCTATCGCGATCGATATACAGAAGACCCGTCAAGACCTTACCTTGGCTTTGATAGTGATGTATCGCCTGCAATGCGGACTGGCGATCTTCAATATCGTAGTCGTTCTTTTGTTTGTAGAGACGCACAACCGAACCGTCGTGCATACACACTTCACAGGTCTCACCTGAATCATAGGTGGCGGTGATCTCTTCGCGCATGGGCACGAAATCAACCGGCATCGCCTCATTGCTATTGCGCACGTTCTCGTAGCTCTTTGTGGACCCGGCATGATTGTTAAAGGTTACACAGGGTGAAATCACGTCGAGCAACGCAAAACCACGGTGACTGATCGCCGCCTTGATCAGCGGCACCAGCTGCTGCTTGTCCCCCGAGAAGCTACGACCGACGAATGTGGCGCCAATCTCAATGGCCAGCCGCGCCAAATCGATGGGCGAGTACAGATTGACATCACCTTTCTTGTTCGACGACCCCGTATCCATCGTCGCCGAATCCTGCCCCTTGGTTAGACCATAGCAACCATTGTTTTCAACCATATAGGTCATATTGAGGTTACGACGGACAACGTGAGCAAACTGACCCAAACCGATCGATGCGGTATCGCCATCACCCGAAACGCCGATATAAATCAGATCGCGGTTGGCGAGGTTGGCACCTGTTGCGACCGAGGGCATACGGCCATGCACACTGTTAAAACTATGCGAACCCGACAAGAAATATGCTGGGGTTTTTGACGAGCAACCAATACCTGACAGCTTGGCGACACGATGCGGCTCAATGCTGAGCTCGAAACAGGCATCGATAATCGCCGCACTGACTGAGTCATGACCGCAGCCGGCACACAAGGTCGAGAGCCCCCCCTCGTAGACTTGACGGGTGTAGCCCAAATCGTTGATTGGCGCCTCGGGGTGTCTAAAGGCGGGCTTTACGTAGGTCATGCGACGACCTCCTCAGCATCGGCTGCGCGGCGGCGACGATTAATCGGCGTCACGTTGCCATGAGTAATGTAATTGCGAATCATCGTAGCGATCTTGCGTGCCGTAACCGGAAGTCCATCGTATTCGAGAATCGGTACGAGTTTTTCTTTCGCGGGCGCATAGGTCTCGTTCAACAGCAAGCGACGCATCTGGCCATCGCGATTTTGTTCGACCACGAAGATACGGTCGTGTTCTTTGAGGAACTCCTCCACATCCATATTGAATGGGAATGAGCGGATACGCATCGTATCGAGGTCGATGCCCTCCTTCTCCAGAATCTCGATCGCCTCATAGGCTGGGGACGCGGTGGTCCCAAAGAACACCGCGCCAAATCGGGTTTCCATGGCAGCCTGCTTGATCTTTGGCGCCGGCACCAATGATTTGGCCGTCTCGAACTTCTTCAACAAGCGGTCCATGTTACGCACGTACGCCGCACCGTCTTCGGTATAGGCCGCGTACTCATCGCGCGAAGTACCCCGTGTGAAATAGGCGCCCTTCTCCGGATGCGCGCCCGGATAGGTGCGATAAGGAATACCGTCGCCGTCGACATCCAGATAACGTCCGAAACGCTCGGTCATAGCCTCAAGGTCGTCGCCTGAGAGCACCTTGCCACGGTCATAGCGGAAATCATCGTCAAATTCGAGCGGCGGTGACATCCATTCGTTCATACCCAAATCGAGGTCACTCATAATAATGATGGGTGTCTGTAGTCGCTCGGCGAGATCGAAAGACTCCAACGTCATACTGAAGCACTCAGCAGGTGTCGCCGGGAACAGCAACACGTGCTTGGTATCGCCGTGCGAGGCGTAAGCAGCAGAGAGAATATCGGACTGCTGGGTCCGTGTGGGCATGCCCGTTGACGGGCCAGCACGTTGCACATCAATCAGTACCGACGGCACCTCAGCGAAATAGGCCAAGCCCAAAAACTCGCTCATCAGCGATATGCCGGGCCCACTGGTGGCGGTGAAAGCTCGCGCGCCATTCCAATTCGCGCCGATCACCATGCCCATAGCCGAGAGTTCGTCTTCGGCTTGCACAATGGCGTAATTTTTCTTTCCAGTGCCCGGATCAATACGAAGCCTTCTGCAGTATTTGTCGAATGCATCGACCACGGACGTCGAGGGTGTGATGGGATACCACGCCGCAACAGTCGCACCCGCATAGACCGCGCCCAGCGCCGCTGCGGTATTGCCGTCCATGAGGATATTGTCGAAATCTTTAATGTGTTTTGCGACGGCGCGACCTGACTCTACACGAATCCCGATGGGGCATTCGAAGTTGTTGCTCGCGTACTGATAGCCCAGCTCAAGCGCATAAATATTGGGCGTGATGAGCTTTTCTTTTCCTTTGAATTGATCACCGACCAAGTCTTTCAGGACGGCAAAATCCATGTTGAGTAGCGCAGCAAGCGCGCCGACATAAATAACATTTTTAAACAACAAACGCTGTCTGGCATCGGTGTATTCACGCAGGCAAATCTCCGTCAGCGGAATACCAATGTAATGGATGTCATCGCGCACATAACGCAGGTCAAGCGGTTTGGTATTGTCGTAGACAAAATAACCGCCAGGCTCAACCTCGGCCACATCCTTTGCCATGCTCTGCGGATTAACGCAGACCATAATATCTGTGCCGCCACGACGTCCAAGATAGCCATCTTCACTGACTCGAACCTCGTACCAAGTTGGCATGCCCTGAATATTCGAGGGAAAGATGTTACGCGGGCTGACGGGAATACCCATCCGGAAAATAGCCTTGGCAAACATGCCATTGGCACTGGCAGAGCCAGTGCCATTCACATTCGCGAATTTAATAACGAAATCGTTTACAGACTGTTTGACTTGCATGAACTTCCCGCCTTCGTGACGCTATAGAGGAAACGTTGCATATCCCAGGCTCCGGTCGGGCAGCGCTCGGCACACAATCCACAATGTAGACAGACATTTTCATCTTTCACCATCACACGACCTGTCTGCGGGAGGTCAGCGGACACATAGAGATCCTGAGTGGCGTTTTTCGCAGGGCGCCGTAGGTTGGCCCGTAATTGCATTTCCTCCGGCTCATTGGGCAGGAAGTTAATGCAATCTGTGGGGCAGATATCGACACAGCCATCACACTCAATGCACTTACTGGTTGTGAACACGGTTTGCACATCGCAGTTCAAACAACGCTCGGCTTCCTGATAAGCGACCTGCGGATCAAAGCCCAACTCAACCTCGACACGGCGATCTTTGAGCGCTTCCTCTTTCTTGACGTGAGGCACCTGAAAACGGTCGTCGTTAGAGACTTCGCTGTCGTAGCTCCACTCGTGCATCCCCATTTTCTGGCTCACCAGGTTCACGCCAGGTGCCGGGCGGGTGTTGACGTCCTCACCGCGCAAAAAGAGATCCATAGAGATCGCTGCCTGATGACCATGCGCCACCGCAGTGATGATGTTCTCTGGGCCAAAGGCGGCATCGCCTCCGAAAAATACTTTTGGCAGCGTGCTCTGGAATGTTGTTTTGTCGATGACAGGCATGTCCCACTGGCCAAACTCAATGCCCAGGTCGCGCTCAATCCAAGGGAACGCGTTATCCTGACCAATAGCAATGATCACCTCATCAGCCTCAAAAAAGACCTCCTCGCCGGTGGGGACTAACTGACGGCGACCGTTGTCATCGTAGACGACGTCAACAACGGTGAAGCTCATACCCTTCAACACGCCGTCTTCGTGCACAAATTCCTTGGGCACGTGGTTGTTGATGATCGGAATATCCTCGGCGATGGCGTCCTCGATCTCCCAAGGTGACGCTTTCATCTTGGCGAATTCTGAGCGCACCACGACTTTGACGTCGTCGCCGCCAAGACGTCGTGCCGTACGACAGCAGTCCATGGCGGTATTACCACCACCCAGTACCAGAACCTTTTTGCCTATTTTCCCAACGTGCTCAAAGGCCACTGACGACAACCAGTCGATACCCACGTGAATCGACTTGGCACACTCTTCGCGCCCAGGCACATCGAGGTCGCTGCCGCGCGGTGCGCCAGTGCCGACAAAGATCGCGTCATAGCCCTTATCGATAATCGATTTCAAGGAATCGACATAATTTGAAAAATGCTGGTTGATGCCCATGTTGAGAATAAAATCGACCTCCTCATTGAGCACCTCGGGCGGCAGTCGAAATACGGGAATCTGACTGCGCATGAAGCCACCGGCATGTAGCTGATCGTCATACAAATCAATGTGGTAGCCCAGGGGCGCCAGATCACGAGCGACTGTCAGAGACGCAGGACCACCACCAATCAGAGCAACGCGCTGGGCATTTTTCTTACGCGGCACAACGGGTATCATCCCCGAGACATCGTCCTTGTTATCTGCAGCAACGCGCTTCAGGCGACAGATGGCCACCGCATCTTCATCGACGCGACCGCGACGACACGCCGGCTCACATGGACGGTCGCAAGTGCGCCCCAGTACACCCGGGAATACATTGGACTCCCAGTTGACCATGTAGGCGTCGGTGTAACGACCGGCTGCAATCAGTCGAATGTACTCTGGTACCGGCGTATGCGCCGGACAGGCGTACTGACAATCGACCACTTTGTGGAAGTATTCAGGATCTTTGATGTCGGTTGGCTTCACTGTCGTTTTCTTTTCTTTACGGTGAATGTAAAAGACCCAACTCTTCTGGCTACCGGCTCCACGCCCATCACGTGGCTACCCTTCACCACCATCAACGCAATGCCAAAGCCCTTGACCGTCTGCGTTAGGTGTCTTTAGGTGTCGTCTGAGCACACTGTGGTCTGCATCAAGATGTCAGATGTATCTTGCGCACACCTTTTCGGTACTCCATTTCATACAACGGCTATTACAACTCTTTATACAACGTCGTAAGAATTTAACGACCCGGCATTGCCCCCCAGAGCGATGGCCTTGCTTGTCCTGCAGAATAAGTGAGCTACGTCGGCATTTCAATCAAGAATATGGTTTGTTAGTCTGTCTTGAGCAAGTGATCTTTCACTGTCTTGCTGGGGGCAGCCCTGATGGGTGTTCGTAAATTTCTGAAAGCCGTTGGCGCCTATATGCCGAGACTACTCGCGGCACTGGCCTTTATTGCAATGGGTTACTACAAACTGTTTGAACCCCCGGAGGTCATCGCAGCGAACGTGATTTGGTTCAATCGCGCGGGCATCGAACTGGTCAGAACCGTCGGCGTGATCGAGTTGTTGTGTGCCGCGTCACTACTGCTGCCCTTATCCTCCCGCGTGATCAGTTCTTTGACCGCACTCGGTGCGAGCGTCTTGGTAGCCGATCAATCGCTTTTGGCACTGATCCAATTGCGTCGTGGCCTGGAAGCAAACCTCGCACAAACGCTATTCCTTATCGTGCTCTTGCTGATGACGCTGCTGATCTGCCGTCACCGACTGGCCGAATTCAGGCAATTGGAAGAGGCTCTGCAGGACCACCCCACCGACTGAATTTAACGACACAAGGCAGTGCGTTGGCTAATGAAAGAGCTTACGCTTTATTCTCAACGAGTGCAGATACTCGCTCCAACATCACACGGTAGTTCATTTCACCACCATTCATCCAGCGATCGATCATAATCGGCGTGAGATGCTTTTGGAGTGCAATCCACTGCGAGCCCGTTAAGTTATCGTGAATGACGCCTAGGGCAATGACCTGAGTCTCCGGCTGCATATTAGCGAGCGCCAGAGTACGTACGTCATTCCAGACCTCAATATTCAGCTTCACACCAAGGGAGAATGAAAAATTCGCCTTGACATCGAAGACGTACTCCTCCATCGAATCGCGAATACCATCCAAAAAAGCCACCAACGGATCAGCACCCGCTTGCGGGTCTTCTCGCCACTGATCTAAAAGATCCGCCACCTGACGCAAAGCCGCAACGACAACTTCGCGTTGTTCCTGCCAGCTGACAAGCTTCTGGAATTGGAATGCGGTCTCTTCTGCCAGAAGCGGGAAAATAATCTTTTTTTCAGCATCAATTAATTCCGCACCCATGACAGCAACGGTATGGATATACCGATAGACCGCTTCTACCGCCTGTTCCCCAGCAACCGTTGCCTCACGAATCACCGGATAGATCGTGATCGCCTCGAGATAAGCATTTTGTAAGCGCAGCGTCCCCGCAGGATCAGAGCCGTTGTCCATAGGTCATTTCCACCGCCACATTGATGAGCCGGATAAGTGTTTCATGTTCAGTGTGAATTGCCAATCATCCGACCACTACAGCAGATCGTCAAAAAACTCCGCGCCGAGTGACGCTGCGAGCCACTCGCGTTGCTCCAATAGCGCCTCTGCGGAATAGCGCTGAGCCGCCGAGCCCCACACCGGCGCAGGAAACATCGGGTCGTCACGAAAGCGCGCGATGTGATGCACATGGAGCTGAGGCACCTGATTACCCAATGCCGCAATATTCATTTTATCCGCTGCAAACTCGGCCTTCATCCATTGACCCAAGGCCATCGATTCTCGATGCAATTGCAGCTGGTCAACTGCAGAGAGGTCAAACGGCTCAGTCACATCGGCTCGGCGAGGCACCAAAACGATCCACGGAAACCGCGCATCGTTCAACAACAACACGCGACACAATGGCCAGTCGGCAATGAAACAGGTATCGGCCTCGAGCTGCGGGTGTAGCCTGAAAGTATCATCTGACATTGCAGTCAACTCCGCGTAAATCGGTGGTCATCCCCGCCAAACGTTGCGAAAGCAAGAGATTGATATCCACTTCTCCGCGCTGTAAGGAGTGACATAAATTAACCAGTTGGGGCACGGCACTCTGGGTGCGAAAAACCGCCAATGCTTCTCCCCCACCCTGTTGCCAATCAGTCAATACCTCTGGACTGACGGCACCAGCCTCTTCTAGCACATCAAACTGAACTAAATTATGCAACGCCTTGATCAATTTCGGGCCTACCATTTGCGGCGCAATCTGAGCCGGGTCAGCCCGCCGGATGATCGACTCGGTGGCGTAAGTGAGAAAGTCTAGTACGGGCGAGTTGGCACGAAACAGACAGAACGCATTATGGGGCTGACGATATACTCTGAGCAGGCCCCCAGAGTCTCGTTGCACCCAGCATTCCATTCCGAAAAGGCTGTGGGGCGCAGGCTCGGGCAGTCGCCAATCTAAATTGAGAATCAAGGAGTCCGCATCGATCCAGACAACCGTCTGATGCCCTGCGTCGAGCAACGCCCTGATCCACAGTAAACGCGCCAAATCAGCTTTGATCGGCCCGCGCTCAGCAACCTTGGCGTGGTAGTCAGACGGCAGCAGTGAGAACAACTCATCATCGAACCAACGATAGTCATAGCCAGCGTGCTGTGCCCACAATCGAGTGCGTTGACAGCACTCTTTTACCCATCTCGGCGCGTCTTCTGGCGCTGATTGCAGTATCAGCACAAACTCCCTCCTAATAGGGCGTAACGTGAGTGGCTTGAAGCGCTTGTCCGCATGATCAAGCGTTCGCGGCAACGAATGATACCGCGTCGGCAAAATTTAGGCTGAATGGCGTTGCCGTGTTTCTCAAGATTGGTATACTTCGCCTCCCTCGCTTCCTGCCGGAGTGGTGGAATTGGTAGACACGCTGGATTCAAAATCCTGTGCTTTCGAGCGTGCCGGTTCAAGTCCGGCCTCCGGTACCAACAACCCCGTGATGCACGAATCGTGCGGGTTGTGTCTAACGCGTTGTCGTAACGCGCTTGAGTCGATTCAGCTCAGCAGCGACAGTCCTCATTTTTTATGTAATTTTCGCTACACTCAATGCCACGCGACGTAAATTCTGGGGAGGCCATCGTGTTGGACAATGTCTTAAGCATTATGCAAGGCGACTGGGTCATGCTCGCCCTACCGTTCTTCTTTGGCGCGTTGCTCATTGAATGGCTATGGGCTAAACAACAAACCGCGCACCTGTACGATCAGGCCGATTTTAAAACGTCGATGGGTATTATGGCATTGACCGTGGTCGTCGATGTGGTGCCCAAGGCACTGGGTATCGCGCTCATGTTTCTCGCCTATGAACTGTCACCTTTTAAGGGCATGATCAACGCGACTTGGTTTTGGTGGGTTGTGTTGTTTTTTCTCGACGACTTAACTTACTACTTGTTTCACAGAGCCAATCATGAAGTGCGGCTGATGTGGGCGGGCCACGTCTCGCATCACAACTCAACCTATTACAACTTGGGCACAGCGCTACGCCAGGGCGTGGGTGAACGCGTGCTGAAATACCTGTTTTGGTGCCCTCTGGCACTCATTGGCTTTCATCCGGTGATGATCGTAACCATGCTGAGCTGTAGCTTGATCTACCAATATTGGTTGCACACGCAGGCCTTTTATAAATTGCCGCGCTGGTTTGAGTTCATTTTCAACACCCCATCGCACCACCGAGTGCACCACGGCGCCAACGTGCGCTACCTCGATCGGAATCATGCCGCCACACTGATTATTTGGGACCGAATGTTCGGCACCTTCGCCGAAGAGCGTGAGGAAGAGCCGGTGGTGTATGGCATTACGAAAAATATCGATACGCACAACGTGCTCAAAGCCAGTTTTGGCGAGTACCACAACCTTTGGCGAGACGTTGCGCGCGCAGAACGCTGGCGCGACAAACTGCGCTACATCTTTTCCGCGCCGGGTTGGAGTCACGATGGTGAAGACAAGCGCTCGAATATTCTACGGGCGCAGGCTTACGATCAATCGGCCGCTTAGCGCTGGGCACTAGCGATATCGCATCACAGACAATAGCGGCGTAGGATCGTCTGCGCCGAGGCAATGACAAGGCAGGGATGGGGTGGCTGATGGGTCTCGAACCCACTACCTCCGGAGCCACAATCCGGTGCTCTACCTGGTGAGCTACAGCCACCACTGATGGCTCTGGAAACTGCAGAGCCTGGGTGTCGGCCCTGAGAGGCCTTAGGGGTCGTTTCTCTGGCACGTGGCATCGACCAGAAAAGTGGTCGGGGTAGAGGGATTCGAACCCCCGACATCCTGCTCCCAAAGCAGGCGCGCTACCAGACTGCGCTATACCCCGAAAACGGAGAGACCCAGTCCTCCGCGCGGGGCGGATTCTACCGGCAATGTCAATCCAGGGTCAACGTGTGATCTTGGGACTTTCCACAGAAACCGAAGTCTGGAATCATACGGCCCTCAACGACGCCCTAACTCAACCCATATGCTCAACCGATAAGGATGCCCCATGTCCGCGCTGTTACTTGATGGAAAACACGTCGCCCAACTCACCGAAGCTGAATTGACCGAACGCGTGGCGGCGATCAAGGCATCAACAGGGCAGACGCCCATTTTGGCAACGATTCTGGTCGGCGAGGACCCCGCCTCTGCCACCTATGTCAAAATGAAGGGCAACGCCTGTCGCAGGATCGGGATGGAGTCTCTCGCGATTGAACTGCCCGCGACGCTATCGACCAACGATCTTTTGCGTGAAATCGAGCAACTCAATCACAATCCAGACGTGCATGGCATTTTGCTCCAGCACCCCGTCCCCAGCCACATCGATGAGCGCGCGGCCTTTGATATGATCGCCTTAGAAAAAGACGTCGATGGCGTGACCTGTTTAGGCTTTGGACGCATGAGCATGGGCGAATCCGCCTACGGCTGCGCGACGCCACAGGGCATCATGCGACTGCTCAAGCACTATGACATGCCGATCAGCGGTCAACACGCGGTGGTGGTGGGTCGCTCGCCGATTCTCGGCAAACCGATGGCGATGATGTTGCTGCAGGCTGACGCCACGGTGACCATCTGTCACTCGCGCACGCAGAACCTGCCCGATCTCATTCGCCAAGCTGACATTATCGTCGGCGCTGTCGGCAGACCCGAATTTATTCGAGCGGACTGGATTAAGGACGGTGCCATTGTTGTGGATGCCGGCTACCATCCGGGGGGTATCGGTGATATCGAACTCGGTCCGTTGGTCGATCGGGTGAGCGCCTATACGCCAGTGCCCGGTGGCGTTGGCCCCATGACCATCAACACGCTGATCCAGCAGACAGTGATGTCGGGTGAGAAAGCACTGAGGCGGTAGTGGCGAGAGTGGCGAGAGTGACGCCTAAGCGCGTCGCCACGTGGTGCCATCAGGACCATCCTCTAGAGTAATGTTCGCATCGCCCAGCTGTTGGCGGATCGCATCCGCGCGAGCGTAGTCCTTATTCGCCTTCGCCTGATGGCGCTCAGTAATCAGACCCTCAATCTCCGAGGCCGTCAAACCATCAGCACTCGGCGACTGAAACCAAGCCTCCGGATCGTGCTGTAACAGGCCTAGGATCTGACCGCCCGCGAGTAACGCGCCCTTCGCCGCGGCACGCGCCTCGGGTTCGGCTTTGTTCAGGGCCTTTGCAAGCGAATGGAGCGCGGCGATAGCCTCTGCTGTATTCAGATCATCCAGCAACGCGCTAAAGACTGGAGATGCCAGAATATCCTGCGCTTCGGGCGTGACATCCCCGGCTAAACGCAATGCAGTATAAAAACTGTCAAGAGCCGTCCGCGCATTATCCAGCAACTGCGAAGAAAAATTCAGCGGCGAACGGTAATGGGCAGAGAGCAAAGCGAAACGCAGGACCTCACCGGGATAATGCGCGAGCAGTTCTCGAACACTGCGCACGTTGCCCAAGGACTTGGACATTTTCTCGCCGTCCATGTCAACATAGGCGTTGTGCAGCCAGTAACGTACAAAAGCACCGCCATAGGCACAGCAACTCTGCGCGCGCTCGTTTTCGTGATGCGGGAAAATCAGGTCACGCCCACCACCATGAATATCAATGCCATCACCGAGGTGCGCACGAATCATAGCTGAACACTCCAAGTGCCAGCCCGGACGACCCCGCCCCCACGGACTGTCCCAACCGGGCTCAGACTCAAGCGAGGGTTTCCAGAGCACAAAATCACCAGGGTGTTGCTTGTAGTCAGCGACATCGACGCGCGCACCTGCAAGCATGTCATCAAGCTGCCGACCGCTGAGCTGGCCATAGCCTTCCATCGACTCAATACGAAACAAGACGTGCTGCTGGGCGACATAGGCATGTCCGTTATCGATCAGTCGCTGGGTCAGATCAAGCATCGGCCCGATATTGTCGGTGGCGTGGGGCTCAAGATCAGGAGACAGCGCGTTCAGCGCGGACATGTCCTCGCGGTACTTAACGGTAAATTCGTGGCTGACCGCTTCGATTGAGGTATTGGTCGCCTCAGCAGCGGCCATTATCTTGTCATCGATATCCGTAATATTGCGCGCGTAACGCACCTGCGGGTACAAACTTTTCAACACGCGATAGAGGGTGTCGAAAACCACCACAGGTCGCGCATTACCGATGTGCGCGAGGTTGTACACCGTGGGGCCGCAAACATACATGGTGACGCAGTTCGGATCACGGGGCTCAAAACGCTGCTTGTCGCCACCGAAGGTATTGGTCAGCCAGAGCTCAGCCACTGTGGTCGCTCCAGGTATCGCGCAGGCCAATGGTCAGGTTAAAAACGGGACTCGCTTCGCTGTGATCCCAGCGATCAGCAACAAAGTACCCTTCTCGCTCAAACTGAAACGCCGCCTCAGGTGCGGCACTAATCAGCGAACGTTCAATTTGTGCGTGGGTGACCACACGCAGTGAATCTGGATTCACAACTGTCAATACATCGTCGATGCGACCCGGATTCGGATCGTTAAACAAACGATCGTAGAGACGCAACTCTGCGGGAACGGCGGTGGCTGCATCCACCCAGTGAATGACGCCCTTCGGTTTAATCCCGTCTTCTGGATCCTCGCCCAAAGTACCCGCAACGACACTGGCGTGAACGAGACTGACTTGTCCTGCACCATCATGTTCCACCGACGTCGCCTCGATCACGTAAGCGCCCCGCAAGCGAACCCGCTTTCCCAGCACCAAGCGCTTGTACTTTTTATTGGCTTCCTCTCTGAAGTCGTCGGCATCGATCCAGATCTCATTGGATAGCGGTACCGAGCGAAACCCGAGTGTGTCATCGCTTGGATGGTTGGCAATTTGCAAAAACTCGGGCTCCGTGAGGCCACTGAGCACAACTTTCAGAGGATTGATCACGCACATGGCTCGAGGCGCTGTGCGATTTAAGGTATCGCGCACCGCATGTTCGAGCATCGCGACATCGACCACACTCTCCGCCCGCGACGTGCCGACCTCCTCACAGAAGTGTCTCAAGGCCGCTGCGGGGTAGCCTCGCCGGCGCATCCCCGCAATCGTCGGCATTCTCGGATCGTCCCACCCCTCTACAGTATTCGAATCGACCAGCAACTTGAGTTTCCGCTTACTGGTCACGGTATAGCTAGTGTTCAGGCGCGCAAACTCAAATTGCCGAGGGCGGCTCGGAACGGGGAGATTGTCAACCAACCAGTCATACAGCGGACGATGATCCTCAAACTCCAGAGTGCAGATTGAGTGCGAGATCCCCTCGATCGCATCTTCTTGACCATGCGCAAAGTCATAGGTCGGATAAATCGGCCAGGCATCGCCGGTCTGATGGTGGGTGGCATGACGGATGCGGTACAAGATGGGGTCACGCAGATTGATGTTAGGCGATGACATATCGATCTTGGCACGCAACACCCGGCTACCATCGGCAAATTCACCGGCGCGCATGCGTTCAAAGAGGTCGCGATTTTCACTGGCCTCGCGCCCTCGAAAGGGACTGTCCTGACCGGGCTCCGTCAAGGTGCCACGGTAAGCGCGCGCCTCCTCTGGAGACAGGTCACACACATAGGCTAAGCCCTGATCGATTAGATGGAGCGCCCAAGCATAAAGCTGATCGAAATAGCTTGAGGCGTAGCGCACCTCGCCATCCCATTCAAAGCCCAGCCAGCGCACGTCTGCTTGGATCGAGTCAATAAACTCTTGGCTTTCTTTTTCGGGATTGGTGTCGTCAAAGCGCAGATTACAGCGGCCGCCGAACTGTTGCGCAAGGCCAAAATTCAGCGTGATCGACTTGGCATGCCCAATATGCAAGTAGCCGTTGGGCTCTGGTGGAAACCTCGTCATCACCTCGCTGACAACGCCTTGGTCCAGATCATTTTGAATCTGGGTTTTTAAAAAATGACTACGGCTTGGCGATTCCATGGAGCGACCCTAAAAAACAGGGGCGCAGTTTAGCAAGCCCCGAGGGATGCTGTCAGTTCGTCAAGCGGTGCTCAACCCCATAACGGCACAATTTGGCAATATGACGCAACTATCACAGCTGTGAAGTAGTTCCCTCGCCCCAGTTTCGCTAAACGCGATACCATGTCGAAAAAATGGTAACGCATCAGTAAGGAACCCTCATGTCCCAATCCCGAGTTGTAATCGAAACCACCTACGGCGCTATGACCCTCGAGCTCGACGGCGAGCGCGCGCCAAAAACTGTCGCCAACTTCCTGTCCTATGTGGACGGCGGACACTATGACGGGACGATTTTTCATCGCGTCATCGACAACTTTATGATCCAAGGCGGTGGGTTCGATGCCGATATGCAGCAAAAGCCCACACAAGCGCCGGTCGAAAACGAAGCAGACAACGGACTGAAAAATGATCGCGGCACGATTGCCATGGCCCGCACCATGGACCCGCACTCCGCCACGGCGCAGTTTTTCATTAACGTTAGCGACAATGACTTTCTCAACCATTCGGGCAAAAACATGCAAGGATGGGGTTATGCCGTGTTTGGCCGTGTTGTCGAAGGAGAGAACACCCTAGATAAAATTCGCGCCGTCGCCACAGGCAACCGCGCCGGACATCAGGATGTGCCTGTCGAGACTGTCGCGATCAAGTCCATCACCCGAGTCGACTGATTCCTTCGGTGTCTGACACCTACCTCATCAGCGACCTACACCTCTCCGCGGAGACACCGGCACTCGAGCGAGGGCTTTATGCCTTCCTCGAGCGCATCGCTGGCGCCCAAGCGCTCTATATTCTGGGTGACTTTTTTGAAGCGTGGATTGGCGACGACGACGATGCACCCCTAGTCGCGCGCGTTCGCGAAAAAGTACGCGCACTGTCCGATCAGGG
>Ga0181573_10001943_pt1 | contig 19693 bp, 13 predicted proteins | sample 101ome_25_FD_148643 | JGI IMG/M metagenome (GOLD analysis project Ga0181573, IMG submission 148643) | Coastal salt marsh microbial communities from the Groves Creek Marsh, Skidaway Island, Georgia - 101409BT metaG (spades assembly) | ecosystem: Environmental > Aquatic > Marine > Intertidal zone... | reverse complement strand
GCGACGTAGGCCCACCGCTGCAATTCACCCTTCGCCAACATGCCGGTCGCCATCGACCACATCCGCTCCCCGTCCCTGTTCGTCAGCCGATCCTCAGCCGCAAACCAGTAGACAAACACCGCCCGGTAGGTCGCCGCGCCCGCCTCCGTCGTGACTTCCTTCGTGGCGACCAGTTTCCGAACCGGCAGTTCATACGGAACCGGCTTGGAGATCGGAATGGCGGTGTATTCCGCCTCCGGATCGAGCGCCCAGCCCTGCCCGGTGAGACAATATTGCGGACGGTGAATGCTCGTCCTGTCCGCCCCCATCAGCACCACGGACAACACGCACGCGAAACCGTCTTCCGCCTCGAATCCACGGCGACCGAAGGAGGTGTCCGCCGGCAGCCCGGCCAATTCCGTCTCCGACGGCTCCAGAGGAATCCATCGCCCCCCGTAAATTTCGTCGGGAAACAGGATCTGCACCCGGTTCGTGCCTGGAATCTCCGCCACGCGCAGCCCCGGTCGCCCCAACTTCTGCGCCATGCTCAACCGGGCGATCATCCCGGCCGCGCCCCCCACGATGGCCAACCCGACAACCAGCAACACAACCTTTGACCGATTCACGTCGCGCCTCCCTTCGCGTCCCCGGTCCGTGGCTCCAAACCTCGGGTCAACCACACGAACAGCCCCCACATGCAGACCAAGGCCAGCCCCCAAGTCAGGATCCAGGCGTGATCGTGCACCAAAGCGCCGGCATCCTGGCCAAACGCCTCACCCGCGACGATCACCGCCGTAATGCGCAGCACATTGCCCGCGATCGCCACGGGAATCGCCGCCGCAATCAACGTCAACCGACGCCACCACACCGAAATCGACACAAACGCCACGATCGTGGTCAGGATCAGCAGGGCCGTCAGGCTGCGGATGCCGCTGCAGGCGGGCGCCACGTCGTAGTGATAATCCCCTCCCCGATGCAGGATGCGGGAGCCGTCGTTGATGACGTCGGCGTTCAGGATGTTCGCCCCGCCCCAGACGGACACCTCCGTCACCAGAACCCGCAGGGGAACCGTGATGGAATCGGTCAGCCCCCCCAAGGGCATGCAGAACACAAACAGGACGTAAGGGAAAAAGGCCGCCTTGAGCAGACTCCCCCCCCAGACGATCCCCATGATTGCGTAGAGCCCGACGAACAAGGCAACGACCGACACCCTACCCTGTTGAATCGCAAAACCGATTACATGCATCGCCGCCGCGCCGCCCAACGCAAGCAAACCAGCCGCCCAGTTTCGCGACTCCACCCTCGCCAACTCCTCCCGCTTGTCCCAAAGCAGATAGGCCACCACGAACGGTATCAGAAAGCCGTGCGACTCGTCGGAGAAATCCGACCCGTAGATATTCGCCATCCATTCGTAGAGCGACGCGCTCGCGCCATAACCCAACGTGGAATTCCCCAGAAATTGGAACAACAACAACCACGGGACCGCCAGCCCCAGAAACAACCCCTTGTCCGGGACCTTCCGCCAGTATCCCAGGAATTCCTCCTGAAATGGCGGCGGACTCCCTTCGGCGACCGGGGATGACTGGCTGGCTGAATCACTCACTGATCAATTCGTCTCCCGACAACAACACCGCAAGTCCCACCAAGGTTGCCGGTTTGTTGCGCGCATGGAACGAGCGCGCTTCCTAACACGCCACACGTTGCCAACCAATGACATTCTGGCGCCATTTCCGCAACGGGGCTCCCCCTCCGAGGTCGCCGAGAACAACCTGCGCCCCAAGAAGCCACTCCGCTACTCCAATTGGCACGAATCCTGACAACAAATCGCCGTGACAGGCTTTGTTACGTTTTACCGAAACACGACAAAAAGCTTATGAACGGCTGGCTTTTGGCACACAAAGCCAGCCTTTTGGGCTTGGGAAGATCCTCGGATCCTTGAAGTTGTATCGGCGCTGTAATCACCGACTGCGCCCACGACTCGGGTTGTTCACTTCGTGGGAGAAAAGGAGGAGGTTTGGCGTCCGGCATTGATCAGATTTGACGCGAAGACTGCAAATACGAACCGAACCATCAGAACCACCTCAAGAACCATGACCACGAAACCAAACCTCCTTTCCACGACGCTCCGTCGAGGATTCGCCCTTGCGGCGGTCTGCGGATCGTTGTGGAGCCTCACGCCCGACGTCTCGGCCCAATCGGTCGGCCAGCGGGATTTCGATATCGTCAGTCTCACCGGCGGCGGTTACGTCAGAAACTCCGACGGGACCAGCAACGGCATCAATTGGATCATGTGCAACGTTGGTTTCTCAGGATGTTGCGGCGCGAATACGTGGGGATCATACAACGGTTTCAATACGCCGGGCTTCGATCCGCCGGTTGCCAATGAAGACGTCATGCATGTCGGCGGAACGGATATCATCATCCGGTTCGATCGCGAGGTCAAATCCATCGTCTTCTACCTGCGCGAGGATGGCGGAAACGCCTCCTTCGACTTCGGCATGACGCCGACGGTGATCTCAGGCGCCAACAATCTTAACATCGTCGGCACACGAATCTACCCCAACACCAGGGGCGGCGCCGTGCGGTTCGACAATGTGAACTCGCGCTCTATCACCGGCGTGCACGGCGCATTCCAAGGCATGAACCTCGCGTTCTACGTTGAGGAAGCCACCGGCCCCGTCATTCCTTTCGCGGACTGCGGCCTCGACTCCGACGGCGACGGCCTGTCGGACACCCAGGAAACCCAACTCGGCACCGACCCCGCAGACGCCGACTCGGACGACGACGGAGTGACCGACGGCGAGGAAGTCGCCAACGGCACGGATCCGTTGGTCGCCGAAAAGTGCGGTCTTCCCTATGTCGATGTCTGGGACAGCACCGATCCGGACAACCACGTGAAAGTCGGCACAATCAAGGTGATCAGCACGCCGCAGACCGGCCAGCAGCACTACAACTACTACAGCGCCTCGGGCCACCCCTCCGGCGTCAACACGGCGAAGAATCACGCCAACATCTGGGTGCATCAGGATTCCCGAGATACGGACAAACTCACCTTCGGATTCATCTTCGCCCGCGACAATACCAGCTTCGGCTGGGTCGATTCCAAGATCAACTTCCGCATCGTCGACAGCGACACGACCACCCACGTATCCCAGTCCGACGATCCCGGCGAAGCCGTCGAGACGCCGCCCGGATCCGCCGCCTACATCGGCAACTTCCGTTACACCAGCAACACCGACGGCATCGCGGTCAGCGGCCTCTCCGGCGACGACTGGACCATCATCGTCGATTCCGTCGACTTCGGCCCGCTGATCACCCATTGGTTTGCGGCCAATGGTGAAACGAGTTCCTTCTCGGACGACATTGCCTTGACGCTCGGCCGCGAGTACCGCCTGACACCCGCCTGCAGCGAAACATCCGACGAACCGGTTGTGGTCGACCCCAACCAGGCCCCGGTCGCCGTCGCGCAGGACGTCACCGTCTCCGCCGACGCCAACTGCCAGGGCATCGTCACCGCGGACATGATCGACAACGGCTCCTCCGATCCGGACGGCGATTCGTTCACCATCGCGGCAAGCCCCGAAGGCCCCTACGCCTTGGGCTCCACCCAGGTCACCCTGACCGTCACCGACGACAGCGGCGAGTCCAGCCAAGCCACGGCGACCGTGACCGTCGTGGACGACACGGCTCCGGTGATTGCGCCGATTGCCGACATCGTCGTCGGCAATAACGCCGGCGTCTGCGGCGCGGCCGTGAGCTTCAACCTGTCCGCCTCCGACAACTGCGGCGGCGTCAGCGTCTCCAGCAGCCCGGCCTCCGGCTAGTTCTTTGCCGCCGGTGAAACCACCTCGGTGATCGTCACCGCCACCGACGCCGCCGGCAACAGCTCCTCCAGCTCCTTCACCGTCACAGTGAACGACCTGGAAGCGCCGGTCGTTTCCGCCGCGTCGAACCAGACCGTCGAATGCGACGGCGCCGGAAACATCGAAGCCCTCAACGCCTGGCTCGCGGCCAACGGCGACGCCTCCGCCACCGACAACTGCGGCATCGACGGCTGGTCCAACGACTTCGCCGGCCTCTCCGACGGCTGCGGCGCCACCGGCTCCGCCACGGTGACCTTCACCGTCACCGACATCCACGGCAACAGCAGCTCCACCAGCGCGACCTTCACCATCGTGGACACCACCGCGCCCGAGCTGGCCTGGTCGCTGAACGGCGCCGCCGTCAACGCCGGCGACGCCCTCACCATCCAGCCCAACCAGACCCCGGTCACCGTCAACGTGACGGCCTCCGACCTCTGCGGCGGCGCCACGGCCGGCGTCCTCGGCGTGACCTTCCACAAGGTCAACAAGAAGGGCAAGGTCATCGACAAGACCGCCGACACCGAGTTCACCATCGTCGGCGGAACGCTGACCATCCTCGACGCGGCGGGCGTGGGCACGATCATCACGATCACCGCCAACGGCGCCGATGAATGCGGCAATGTCTCCGACACCGGAACCCTGGTCATCAACGTGGTCAACCCGGGACAGGGCAAAGCCGTGGACGGCAACGACGGCGTCGGCAACGGCGTGGACGGCGACACCCCCGGCCACGACAACAACGGCGGCAACGACGACCCCGGCACAAGCCCCGGCAACCCGGGAGCCAAGGGCGGCAAGAAGAACCGCTGAGCCTCAGCCCAATTGACTGACTCACACACCCGCGCGGTCGGCGAAAGCCGGCCGCGCGTTTTTTTGCCTCTGCAGAAACGAACGCGAGTTCGTTCATATCGGAAAGTCCCAAGGGACTTGCAATTGCACCCTTCGCGGGGGCGGCCAAGTTCGTTCACTTTACACCCCGTTCATCGCTGCCTACGCTCTTCAGACCATGAGCCCCGACAGGACACTTCGCGCCGCCACCCGGATTCTCGCTGCCGTCGCTTTGGCTCTCAACGCAGCGTGCTCGGATACAGACGCTCCCGTTCCCACCCAGGAAGCAACGTCGGCGAATAACGCCGTCTACGACAGCAACGATTCTGAAGCCGCTCCCAACACCGACAACTCCCCAGAATCCCCTCTCCATCCAGTCGCCGACGCTCGTGCGCGAGCCAAGGCAGCCGACACGGAAGTGGATGCACTGGAAAGCTCCCGTTCGGACAAGACCGACGACGAACGCAAGGCCTGGATCGAAGGCTTCCAACAGACCGCAGCCGCCGGAACTTCCGCGCTGGCGGATCGGATCGAATCCAGTCGCAATGAAATGAATGCGGTCGAGCGCGCCTCCATCCTCAAGGAAGCCGCCCAATGGCTGATCACCAACGACGCCGACCAGGCGCAGGCGCTGTTGGGCGAGATGAAGGACTTTCGCGACCGCCGTCAACTCGCCACGACGATGATCCAGACGCTTTCCGGCGACAATCCCGCCAAGGCCGCCGATTGGCTTTCAGGCATCGGCGTCTCCGACCTGAAACCCCACGCGCACGAAACCCTGGCCCGGGAATGGGCGCGCGCGGACATCGACGCCGCCATCGAGTGGATCGGCGGGATCACCGACGGCAAGGCCCAGGTCGCCGCGGGGGAAGGCCTCATGTGGACCTGGACCCAGCAGGATCTCGACGGCGCGCTCACTTGGGCGGAACAACTCGAACCGTCCGAATTTCGCGACGGCGTCTATCTAAAGACTTCCAAGATGGTCGCCAATTCGGATCCCGCCGCCGCCACCCAGTGGGCCGCGCAATTCCCCGGCAACGAACTGCGCAGCCAGGCGCTCACCTATTCCCTCCATCGCTGGGTCGACAAGGACGCCGCCGCGGCCGCGACCTGGGCCTCCAGCGTCCCCGATGAAACGCTCCGCTCCAGCGCGCTCTCGCTGATCACTGACACCTGGTCCAAACGCGACCCTGAGGCGGCAAGGCAGTGGCGGGACGCCGCCGGGAAATGAAGGCCATTCACATGGCCGCAAAGAGGCGCAAAAGGCACAAGAAAACTGTTTCCAATCCGCGCCGAAGCCATTAGCAAAGGTGGATGATAATCCTTTCGAAACGATCGCTTCGTTCCCTTTGCTCCGCCCTCGTCCTTTCCCTCGCCTCTGCGTCCACGTTCGCCGCCGAGAAAGGCTTCGTCGATCTGTTCGACGGCAAGTCGCTGAAAGGCTGGCGGCACGTCGGCAAGAAGGGCAAAGGCTATGACGTCAAGGACGGCGTCCTGTTCTGCGGCAAGGGCAGCGGCGGCAAGCTGATCACCGAGAAGGAATACTCCGACTTCGTCCTGCGCTTCGAATTCAAGCTCGCGCCCGGCGCCAACAACGGCCTCGGCATTCGCGCGCCTGAGGGAGGCGACGCGGCCTACCTCGGCATGGAGCTGCAGATCCTTGACAACCGCCATCCCAAATGGGCGCGTCTCCAACCCTGGCAGTACCACGGCTCCATTTACAATGTCGTCCCCGCCAAGCGCGGCTCGCTCAAGGAGGCCGGCGAATGGAACACGCAGGAGGTCACCGCCATGGGCCGCAAAATCCGCGTCTTGCTGAATGGCGACACCATTGTCGACGCCGACCTGAATGACGTCACCGACGCGCAAACCTTGCTTAAGCACCCCGGCATCCTGCGCGAGAGCGGGCACATCGGTTTCCTCGGCCATGGGGATTACGTGGAGTTCCGCAACATCCGCATCATGGAGTTCCCCCGGTCCCAGTCCGACAACACCCCGCCCTCCGGCTTCACCGCCCTGTTCAACGGCAAGGACCTCTCCGGTTGGAAAGGCCTGCCCAAGGGACCGTTGAACAGTCCCGCCAAGCGCGCCGCAGCCTCCAAGGAGGAGCTCGCCGCCGCGCAGAAGGCCGCCGACGCTTCGATGAAAGAACATTGGCAGGTCAAGAAGGGCGCGCTGGAATTCGACGGCAAGGGACAGAGCCTCGTCGCCGACAAGGACTACGCCAACTTCGAGATGCTCGTCGATTGGAAGATCAAGCAGGCCGGCGACAGCGGCATCTATTTGCGCGGCTCCCCGCAGGTGCAGATCTGGGATCCCTTCACCGGCAAGAACGACAACACCAAGGTCGGCTCCGGCGGCCTGTTCAACAACAAGAAGAACCCCAGCAAGCCCCTCGTCGTCGCCGACAACCCGATCGGCGAATGGAACACCTTCCGCATCCTCATGACCGGCGAGCGCTGCCACATCTTCCTCAACGGCCAACTCGTCGTGAAGAACACGGTCCTCGAAAACTATTGGGAACGCGACAAACCCATCTACCCCACCGGCCAGATCGAACTCCAAAACCACGGCAACACGCTTTGGTTCAAGAACATCTACATCCGCGAATTGCCGTGAGGTGAATGCGGAGTTCGGAACGGGGAATGCGGAATGAGGGCCCGGTCGCCAAAGTCCTTCTCGTAGCAGCCGACGTGAGGCTTGCCACGACATAGCCTACGAAGGCGGGAGGCTCAAATCACAACTCGTTGAAGCCAGAATGAACAGCTCCGCGAATTTCGCCGGGACGAACCGGGCCTCCGAACACAAAGACAAAGGAATGGAGACAAGAGAATGCGATGCTTCAATTCCCTTGTCTTCATTCCCATGTCGTTCAGAGCGAGACGCTGGCCGCTGCCGAACGCCGCCGACATCTCAAACCAACCCACACTTCACACCCAACAAAGCGGCGCGCAGCGCCGCACTCCAGGACGCTGGCGCGAGGTTGACGACGCCTTTGCCTTGCTCATGATTTCCAGCATTCGCATCCGTTAAACCAATTTCCCAAATCCCTCATCCATCATGACCACCAAACCCACCCGCCGCTCCTTCCTCAAGCAATCCGCCGCCGCCGCATCCGCGACGCTGGCCGCGCCTTACATCTCGCTCGCCAAGGGCTCCGCAAACTCAAAGTTGAACGTCGGCTTCATCGGCGTGGCCAATCGTGCGGGCGCAAACCTCAAGGGCGTTTCCGATGTGAAAGAGCACGTCCATGTCGCCGCGCTCTGCGACATCGATGACGCCTACCTTGCCAAGGCCGCCGCGACGCACAAGGGCGCGAAGACCTATCACGATTTCCGCAAGCTGATTGAGCAGAAGGATCTCGACGCCATCGTCGTCGGCACGCCGGATCACACCCACGCCGTGGCCGCGGTCGCCGCCTTGAACAGCGGCCGTCATGTCTACTGCGAGAAGCCGCTAGCCCGCACCCTCTCCGAAGTCCGCGCGATCACCAACGCCGCGGTCCGCAACAAGCGCGTCACCCAGATCGGCACGCAGATTCACTCAGGGACAAACTACCGCCGCGTGGTGGAACTCGTCCGCTCCGGCGCAATCGGGCAGGTCGGCGAGGTGCACGTCTGGGTGTCGGGCAGCCGCGGCGGCAAGGAACTTCCGGCCAAGCCCGAGGAGATCCCGTCGCACCTGCATTACGACCTCTGGCTCGGCCCCGTGCCGGAGGTCCCCTACAGTTCCCAATACGTCCCCAAGAACTGGCGCGACTGGTGGATGTTCTCCGGCGGCCAACTCGGCGACTTCGGCTGCCACTACATGGACCTGCCCTTCTGGGCAATGGATCTCAAACATCCGCTCAGCATCGAGGCCGAGGGCCCGGAGGTTCATCCCTATTCCACACCGGTCTGGCTGAAGGTGAACTACCAATACGCGGCGCGCCTCGGCCAACCGCCGGTCAATCTCACCTGGTATCACGGCGGGAAGCGTCCCCAGGGCCTGCCCGCCAAACTGGACGCCCGCTACAAGAGCGGCGTTCTGTTTGTGGGGACCGAAGGCAAGATCCTCGCGAACTACGGCAGCCACGTCCTGTTGCCCGAGGAGAAATATGCGGACTTCAAGAAACCCGAGCCGTGGATCCCCAATTCCATTGGCCACCACAAGGAATGGGTCATGGCCTGCATCAACGGCGGCCCGACCACCTGCCACTTCGAATACTCCGGCCCGCTGACCGAGGCCGCCCTGCTCGGCAATGTCGCCTTCCGCGCGGGCAAGAAACTGGACTGGGACGCGAAGAACCTGAAGGCGACCAACTGCCCCGAGGCGGATCAGTTCATCCAGCACATCTACCGCGACGGCTGGTCGCTGTGATCATACCGCGTAGCAGCGATCGTAGGTTCGCTCACTTCTCCGGCGCAACGGAGGACGCCCCTCAAGGAGCGGCGAAATTCCTGTCGCCGCCGGCCCGGAACGGGACGAATTGAATCGGAGCGAAATCGCGGCCGTAGCTGCACACTGCCCTCGCAACTCCGGTTGCGCCGCGCGCCAGCGCCATGGACTGCGGCGCAACCTGAAGGTTGCGGCTACGAGAGGTCCACAGTCGCTTTCAAGGAAACTGAACCTGCCGGAATGCCTCCGCATCGAACGACAGCCGCCCGAAGTTCGCGCTGGCGCCGGTGATCCGACCGTTCTCCCATTTCTCCAGTTTGAATCGCACGGAGCGGCGCGCATCGAACCACGCCCGAGCATACCCCGGCTCGGGCGTCAGTTTCGCGGCCTTCCCCGGCGCCAGTTCCAGGTGAACCGCGTCGCGCCAGGAAATCTTCACCGCCCCCTGCGCAGCCCGCATCGTCACGCCGTCGGCGCCGATCGACAGGGCCTCGCCGAACACCCGCTGCCCGGCCGCGGTCAGGACCACGTCCTGCGCCGAGTTGGGCGGGAGCGACGGCGGCAATTCAAAACGCCCATCCCACTGCCTGACCTTCAGGTCGCCCAACCGGACGGAACCCAGGCCCTGATGCACGAGTCGGATCCCCCGCCCCTCCCCGCCGAAGCCGCGGTCGTCAATCCATTGCTTGATCAACTGTCCATCGACGAACAACGACACGGACCGTTTGGCCTTGTCGCACTTGATCGCGATGTGCGCCTTGCTCTTGTTGTCGAAGGCGCGCACGGCCAACGGCCCCAGGTAGCGCAGGGGCTGGGTCTTGGTGACGTGCAACAGGTTGATGGTGCGCGGATTGATCTGCAGGCTGTAAAAGCCTCCAAAGTCCGGCTCGTTCTCCTTGCGGCTCAAACTGATGGGATGCAGGTAATCCGTGTAGAGCGCGACCGCCAGGTTGAAGGTCTCGCGCCAGGCGATCTCGAATTCCAGGGAAGACTTGTCCGGGAGATTCACGATGCTCGCGATCGACGCGGCCTTGGTCGCGTAGAAGGCGCCATTGGCGTAGGTCCACACGCCCGCGTCGTCGATGCTCACGTCGCCGCTCGTCCAATCGTTCGTCCCGGTCGGCCCGGCGTAAATCGTCTTGAAGTGCGTGGGGATGGGCCGAATGAGGCGCACCCGGTTCCGCGGCAGGACCACGTCCCCGGCATGCCGGGTCTTCATGGTCAGATTGGTCGCAGTCAGACCGAGAAGGTCGCCGCTCATCTCATCCATGTTCGTGAACTGCACCACGCAGGGTCGCGCGCCGGTCGGGACGTCCTGTTTGGGCGAACGATTCGCAATCTGCGCCAGGTTGTCCGTGCGGAAGACGATCGGCTCCGCCACATCCGGGTGGATCCAGCGCAACTCCTTCCCAGGCGTCAGACTTTGGACACTCCCGGGGAGCGCGTCGCCGTTGCGAAACAGGACGGCCTGGGTTGAGGCCGGTCCTTCAGCGGCAACGACCGACACGCTCAGAACGAAGCAACCAACCAGCAAAAGCGCCCCGAACAATGTCGCCAGGAAACCCGTAGCGTAGCCGTCCCGGCTGCGGGTTCCTGCGGCGTCCCGCCGCAGCGCGGCGACGCCTGCGCTTCGCGGCCCGACCAACGCCTTCCCCGTTCCGCAGTCTGCCCCGACCTCTCCGCTCATTGCCCCGCCCCCTTTCGTTCATCCTTCGGCCAATGGGGATCCACCACCACATTCGCGGCGCCGACGGCCGGACGGCCTCGCTGCAGGTTGAATTGAAGCGCCCTCACCCACGAAGGCTTCAGCGTCATCGGTCCGGCATCCTTGTGCCGCCCCGTCAACTCCGCCGGACTCCAGCGATCCAGCTTCAAGGTCACCTGCCCCAGATCCGAGAACACCGCCCGCGCCTCGTCCGGCGCATGCCGCGAAAGATCCAGGGCCGGCGATTTCAGGTAGACCTGCCGCACGCGATTGAGCGGGATGTTCAACTCGATCTTGTCCGTCGCCACCCCGAGTCTCCCCTCCCGGATGGATCTCACATCCCCGCCGAAGCGGTCCTTGTTCGCCAGCAGGACCAACGGTTCCCCGATCGCGCCGTCGCCGGGGCCTTCGGCGTCCGGCTCACCTCCCCATTCGGCGACGATCAGGTGGCTCAGCCGGACCATCGTGCCGTTGCGCTGGGAGTAGAACGTGATGCCCTGCCCCGACGGGAGAAATCCATTCGGATCCTTCCAGGTGTGCGCGGGCTCGCCGTCGACGAGCAGATGGAGGGTCGATTCCTCGGCGTCCGCGCGGATCTCGAAGCGCGCCTTCTGCTTGATCGCCAACGAGGCCACCCGGGCCTGTCCCAGAAAACTGCGGCTCATCGAGATGCCGGGACGCCCCTGGTCGCTCTTGGCCCGCTGCAGCGAAACCCAGCCCGAACCGATCGCAAAACTGTAGCCTGAAGCCCCGTAGCTGAACTGGTTCACCATGTCCGTGTGCATCGCAAACATCAGGCTGAGCGGACCGTTCCATTCCAGGTCGAACACCACGCGCGTCCGCTTCGGCAATTGCATCGCGCGCCCCAGGAAACTGACGTTCGTTGTCGTGAAGCCGCCATCCGCATAGCGCCACATTCCGGCGACGTTTCGACCCACGTTCCACCCCTGCATCCCCGTCGGCCCGCGATAAACGTTCTCCAATCCGTCGCTGACAAAGGTCAACGACCGCACCGACTCGCGCCGCGCCTTCACATCGCCGGCAAACCAGGTCCGGAACGAGGCGGTCGCTCCATCCAGCGACAACAACTCGCCCTGGATTTCGTCGCCGTTGTTCAACCGCGCAAAGCAGGTGGCCCGCGCATCAACCTCCTGCGACTGGGCCTGCATCGGATCGAACCGGATCTCGTGGATGTTCCGCGACTTGAAAACGATCGGCTCCTTCGCCTCCGGATGCCGCCAGGTCACGCCCTGCTTCGGATCAATGGAAAGGAGTTTTCCGCGCAGCGAAGCCCCGTCGAAGAAGGAGATCCGGTCGCCGCCGGATTCGGCGGCGTGGGCGGCCGGGACCGTCGCAGCGAGAAGGAGCGCAGCGAGGTTACGGACCGCGGGTCTGTGACCCGCAGCAACCATGGATCGCCGGGCGCGTTCCAACAGACCAAGACCGCCCGACCATCCAACGACGCTGCGGGTCACAGACCCGCGGTCCGCAAACGCTTGTGTCTCATCACGCTTCATAACAACCCACCCATCAATAATTCCGTTCATAGATCGGCAGGAAGCGGTAGTTCAGCGCCATGGAAAGCAGCGCCATGGCGGTGGAATAGGCGGGGCCGAACTGGCCTTCCCAGTTGCCTTCCGGACGCTGCCGTTGCTTCAACTCGGCGATGTTTCGTTGATTCCAGACGCGCCACTTGTCGGGCGAGTAATGGAAGTGCGCCTGCGAGGCGTAGTAGAGGTAGTAGAAGTAGTAATGCGACTGCGGCGGCTGCTGTTGCAGGTAGGCGAAGGCGGCTTCGTGTTCCTTCGATCCCTTCTCCTTGGCCAGCGTCAGGGTGAGGCAGGCGATCGCGGTGCGCGCGGCGTTGGGCCCGGCCGAACTGGTGTAGCCGTAACCGCCCTGAGGCCCCTGGCAGTCGGCAAAGAACTTCAGTCCCTTCTTGATCGCCTCCTCCGGCACTGCGACACCGGCGTTGCGCGCCGCCAGCAGCGCGACCATCTGACAACCGCTGACCGTGGTGTCGGCATCCGTGCTGGTCGGGTTGTAACGCCAGGCTCCCTTGGGGTTTTGCGCCTGCGAGGTGAGGATCAGCTTCACCGCCTTCTGCAGCGCCGGCCCCAGCCGCGGATTCTTCACCATCCCATAGGCCTCGGCCAGGGCCAACGTGGCAAAGCCATGGTTGTACATCGTCCGACCGATCATGCCGTCCTCGGATTGCTCCTTGAGAATGAAGTCCAATCCCTTGCGAATGGGCGCCGCATAGGGGCCGAAATTCGGGTCGTCGCCGTGGGCCAGCATGGCCAGGGTCGCCAGTCCGACCACCGCCGGCTCCGCGCCGTAACGGCCGCCTTCCCACGCGCCATCCACGCCCTGCGTCTTCACCAGGTAGCGCAGCCCCTTCACATACATGGCGTCCACCAGCTTCGCGCTGCGGTCCGAGTCTTCCACGAACAGTTTCTGCGCCGACGCGGACAAGGGCGACAGGCACGCGGCAACCACCGCCGCCAACAGGCAACCACGTCGGTATCGGACTCGCTCAACTCTCATCATCTCTCGCCTCTCGCCATCCCTCTCCCAATCTCAAATCTCAAATCTGACATCGATTTCACTCCCCCGCCTCCACGTTCTTGAAATAGCTCTCCATGGCCTCGCGAAACTCGGAGGCGATCACGCGGTTGGCGCCCTTGCCTCCGGCTCCGCGATCCACGCGGCGCGCGGTCGCGCCCTTGCCCGCGCCGTCGCCCTGCGCCTTCCCTCCGGGCGCGGAGGGATCGCCGTCGCGCGGCCCCATCCCGGGCATGGCTCCCGGCATCTGCCCGGGCTGCTGTCCCGGCTGCTGCTGCGCCATCTCCATCAGGAACTCCTGTTCCTTCTGTTGTTGGGCGCTCTGCTGTTGCTGTTGATTCTGCTGCTGGCTCTGCTCGTTGATCAGGTTGATGATGTCCGTCATCAACTCGATCGAACGCTTATGCGACTGCGCGGTCGCGGCGCCCGTGTCGGGCTCCTCCAGCAGGTCCAGGGTCGCCTCCATCGACTCGACCGTCTCCTTCATCACGGAATCCAGGACCTCGACCGGGTTGTTCTGCGCGACGCCCGACATCTTGATGTTCAACGTTCCCTGGTCCGCCGCCAGATCCGCCGCCCGGTCCTCGTATCCCGGGTCCCGCGCCTTCCGCTCCTCCAGCATCGCGGTGCGACCGCGGACGTTGTCCTGCTCCGCCCGCACGCGAATCATGGCCACCAGCAACTGCATCAGATCGTCCTGCGTCGGTCCGCCTTCCCCCTCGCCTCCCTCGCCCGACCCCTCCTGCGGCTCCGGCTCGATGCGCTTGGCCCACGCGTCGAACTGATCCGCCCACTGCGTGAGGTTCTCGACGGACTGCATCGTGGTGTTGCGGGCGATCAGGCCGCTGACGTCCTCGAGTTTCTCCGCGGTCGCCTTCTCCTCCATCTCCCGCGAAACCTCGCCATAATTCTCGCGCTGGGTGCGTTCGAAGAAGCGGCCGATCTCAGCCTGGAGTTTCTTCGCCTCGTCGCGCACCTCGATCTGTTCCCCGGCCGCGTCCCGGGTCGCCGCCTGATATCGCGCGCTCAGTCGATTGAACTCCAGCCCGACCGTCTCGGGCGCCATGGACAACAACGTCCGCTCGATCTCCCGTTCCGACTTGGCGGCCTCGCGCAGGCGTTGCGCCAGGGTCAGCGCCTCCAGGTTGTCCAGGCCTTCGTCCATGCGCTCCTGCATTTCCGCCAGTTTCTGCAGAGCCTGTTCGATGGCCTCCAATGCCTCCGACAAGTCCGATTCGCGCTTCTCGCCCGATTGCTGTTGTTGCGCCTCCTGCAGGGACTGCTTCGCGTCGCTCATCTCGTTCTGCGAAAGCTCCTGCATCTGGCTCAGGGTGCCGGCCCACTGCTCGATGGTCTTTTCATCGAAGGTCGGATTGCGCATCGCCTCCCTCAAGGCGTTGGCGCCCTCGCGCACGATCTGTTCCAGATCACGGTTGTTCTCGCCCTGCTTGTCCGACTGCTCGCCGATCTCATCGGACGTCTCGTCGGATTCGAGATCGCTCGGCGGCAGGTTTTTGGTCTGGCGGGCGGCTTCGGCCACCTCCTCCTCGGAGCGGGTCAATTCCTCCAATCGCGCGAAGAGGTCCTCAAAGGTCTGTTTCGTCCATTCCGCATGCTCCACCAGACCGATGATGTGCAGACGATACACCATCGAGAGCGACTTCGCGCGCCCGGGAAAATAATCGGTCGAATACGCCCGCAGCTCCACGATCGATTCCGGCGGCGCGCCCACCACCGAGGGGCTGAACAGGAAGGATTCCCGAAGCTCCGTTTCATCCGGCAGCGACGAGTCGAAATGAAATTCTGTCTCCGCCAATTGATTGGATTCGCCGGCGGCGGATATCAGTTCCCACTGCACCCCGATGTCCTTCACTCCGTAGTCGTCCCGCGCCACCGCGGCCAGATCGACGATGTCCGATTCCAGGATGGCGCTCTCGCTCTGCAGCTCGGGCAGGTCCACGGTCGGCGCGAAATCCTGGACCTGTCGGATCGCCAGGGAATAGGGGGCCTTGTTCGTCAGGCCCAGCTTGTCCTCGATGGAAAAGGTGATGTGCGCGTGCTCTTCCAGCTGGAGCCGCCCGGTTTCAAACCTCCCGTCGGCGGCGGTTGCCAGCGCTTGTTCGGCGCCATCCGCGGATGTCATCACCACCGTCGCCAATTCCCGGTTCCCCTCGCCGCTCAACACGGCCCGGCTTCCCGCCAACGCCGCCAGACTCGCATTCTGCACGGTCTGGGTCGTCTGCGGATACTTCAGATAGTCCGGATACTCGATGCGCGCCCGGACATCCTTCACCAAAGGCCGGTGCGTCGGCACAATCCGCACAGAATCCTTCACATCGCCCGCGCGGATCTCCAGGTCCCCTTCCCGGACCTGGCCGGGAAGACCCAAGGTCGCCCGCCCATCCGACACCGCCGCCTCGATCGCCTGCTGCTCCCCGATTCTCCCCTGGATCGACGCCGGCCGCCAGAAGGACCGGAAATTCAGCGAGACCGCCGCCGAGAAATCCTCGCCATGCGGCACGACCATCTCCTCAGGCAACGCCCCAATCTCCACGAAGGTGAAACGTCCGGTGTCCGAAGCCGGCGCCACCCAGCGCTTGAGCGCGTTCAACCCGGCCTGCGGAACCAGGACAAACGGCACGGCCACCAGGGCCAGCAACGCCGCCGCGACGCCGATCCAACGCGTCGCCTGCGCCAGGCTCACCGCCGACTTGAAATCCATCTTCGCCGCCTCCTCGGCCACCTGCCGGATCGCAGCCTCGCGCAGTCCCGGCGACATGTTGGCCGGCAGGTCGCCGCCTCCCGCCAACTCCACAATGCCCAACAGCCGGTCGCCCAGTCGCCGATGATGCTTCTGCACGACCTTGGCAAAGGCCTTCAGATCGCGCCGTCGCCACACCCACAGGCGCATCCAGCGGACGCCGAACCAGAACAGAAACGCCACCCCGACCAGGGTCAAAACGCCGCGCAAACCCACCGGCGTGTCCCAGAATCGGTCGGATATGAAGAGCAGCGCGTAGGACGCCAGCAACGCCGCCGTCGCCCCGGCCACCGCCACGCTGGTCTCCTTGCGCCACAAACGCCGCTCCACCTCGGCAAACTGCGCGCGCAGTTCGACCGGCAGGTTCATCGGCGTTGGTCTGGATTCGGCTTCGGTCACGGCAGGAACAGGACGCAAGCATCGCCCCGTTTCTTCATCGGTTCAACCGCGGGACTCTAGGGTCGCCCCGGCCGACCGGCAAACCGATTCAACCGACCTCAGACACGGAAAAGATCCGCCGCCCCTGTGAAAGGAACGGCGGATCACGCGTTTCCCACCTGAACAAATATCCGCGGACCGCTCAGGATCCTGCGCCCTTGCCTTTCAGCCCGGCCACCTCGTCGCCCAACGTGACCGACTCGTCAATCAGGAGGCTGGACGCCTCCTTCAACCCATCGGCGGCCTCACGCGTGGCGGAAGCCGCGGCCGAAACGCCCTCGATGGTTTCAGAAATCTCGTTCGAACTGCGGGTCGCATCGGCGACATTGCCCGCGATCTCGGACGCCGCCTGCACCTGCTCTTCAATCGACTTGGCGATCGACGCCGCATTGGAATTCACGTTCTGGATCGAGGCGGCGATGCCGGCGATGGATTTGGCCACGGTCTCCGCAACCAGTTGGATGTTCTCCACCTGACCGCTGATTTCGTCCGTCGCTCCGGCCGTGCTGCGGGCGAGTTCCTTCACCTCGGTGGCGACCACCGCAAAACCGGCGCCATGCTGCCCGGCCCGGGCCGCCTCGATGGTCGCGTTCAGGGCCAGGAGATTCGTCTGCGCGGCGATCTTCTGGATGAGGTTGACGACCGACTGGATCTTCTGCGCGGCCTCGGCGAGTTGGCGGACCGTCTCGTTAGCGCCGTCGGTTTCAGAAACCGCGGAACTGGTGAGCGACTCGGAATCCCGGCTCTGGCGCGCAATCTCCGAAGTCGTGGCGCTCAGCTCCTCGCAGGCGGCCGAGACGCTGCTCATGTTCGCCGCCGTGCCCTGCGCCAACCGCGCGACACTCGCGCTCATCTGATCCGTCTTCTCCGAATCCGCGCAGATCGCCGCGGCGATCTCATCCACCTGCTGCGCCGAACCGGCGACAGAATCCGCGGACTGGCTCACCTTGTTGGCGACGCGGACGCGCTCCTCTTCGAAAACTCGATTCTGCTCCACGCTCTCCTTCATCTTCGCGGCGGCGCGGTTGATCACCACGGCGCTCTTGCGATAGGCGCCCGGCATGCCGCGCAACAGGATCGGCCGATGAAACTCGCCGTGCGCGCAGGCGCTCATGGCGGCCGCGGATTCACGGACGTAGGCGTCGGCGATGTCGAGCAGGTGATTGATCGCCAGGCAGCACTTCCCGAACTCCGTGTCGTGCTCGACGTTCAGGATGCGCGCTTCCAGGTCGCCCTTGGAGGCGCGAGCGCAGATCTCAGCGACCTCGCGATGAAGGTCTTCGATGCCGTCGTGAGGACCGCCGACATTGGCGGCGCGTTTGACGGTTTTCCGGGCGGGGGCGGTTTCAGTCGAGGGCATGGCAGAGCTGGGTTTCTTCGGACAGGTTGAAAACGAAATTGGAATAATCGGTCTCCGAGTCCTCGAGCAGTTTCACAACCTGCTCGAAGGCTTGGTTCATGCCGTCGCGTGGATTGGCGGCCTGGAGTTCGATGTCGCGCAACTGCGCATAGACCGGCTGGATCTTGTCCAGGGCGTCGCGGCTGGGGACGCGGCGGTTGGAGTGGTAGCCGACGATGGAGCCATTGGCGTCGTAGCTCGGCGTCACGTGTGCGAACACCCAGTAGTGGTCGCCGTTGCGGGCCATGTTCTTCACATAGGCGAAGATCTCCTTGCCGGATTTGATCGTGTCCCACAACAGCTTGAATACGCAGGCCGGCATGTCGGGATGCCGGATCAGGTTGTGGGGTTGACCGAGAAGTTCCTCTTCGGTGTAGCCGGCGACGCGCTGAAACACATCGTTGGCGTAGGTGATGATGCCCCGGGGATCCGTCTTGCTGACGATGATCTCGTGATCCTCGAAAAACACCTCGTTCTGGGTGGGAGTGACTTTTTTGGCAGACATGGCAGTTGATCGCGCGGTTTCGCTCGCCCGCAGTTCGCATTTCTTGCGGTTCTCTCCTTCCCATCGACTCCCCACCGGTATTTTTTAGCCAAATCGATGAACTTTTTTTGCTCCGGGCTAAACATTTCGAGTCAAGCCGCCGATTCTATCAGGAGACGCCCGAACGCCGTCGGTGACCGACGGGAGAATGAATTGTCGGATTCCTGACAATTCCTTGTTCATTTTCGCGCGCTGCCGCCGATCTGACTGAGATGGCCTGCCCCCTACATGACACAACAGCCGGAGACGATGCCCGGAACGGATCCATCCCCGGCGCTTCGCGCGATCTCGGCGAGCTCATCGCCGGCCAAATCCTGGAGCACTCCCCTGTCTCCAAGTTGTTGACCGACTCCGATGGACGCATCGTTTTTGCCAACCGGCAGTTGGAACTGCTCACCGGATATTCCCGCGACGAGCTGTACAACAAAACGGTCGAACTGCTGATCCCCGAACGCCACCGGGAGGCCCATGTCGACAAGCGGAAGAATTACACCACGTCTCCCACTCCCCGCGGCATGGCGGGCGGACGGCGGCTGACCGCGCGCCGCAAGGATGGCAGCGAAGCCCCCGTCGAAATCAGCATCAACCCCGTTCAGATCAACGAGGATTCCTACGTCCTCGCCGCCATAGTCGACATCTCCGAACGGGTTGAAGCGGAACAGGTCCTCGAAGAGCGTCGCCAACAACTGGTGGAGGCCCTGCTGGAGAAGGACTCGTTGCTGCGGGAGATTCACCACCGCGTGAAGAACAACCTCCAGATCATCGCCAGCGTCCTGCGCATGCAATCGCGCGGCGTCGATTCCGAGAGCTCCAAGGCCGCGTTCCGGGACTGCATCAATCGCGTCCTCGTCATGTCCGAGGTCCACGAGCGACTCTACCAGTCCGAGAAGATGGACGCCATCGACATGGGCGGCCACCTCAAATACCTGGCCGAACAACAGATCGCCTCCAGCTCCCGGCCCGGCCAGCGGATCGAGTTGAAGATCAGTGCGGACCCGATTCCGTTCGATCTCAACGACGCCATCCCCCTTGGCCTGCTCGCCAATGAACTCTTCATCAATGCCTTGAAACACGGCTTCGCCAACCGCGAACAAGGAACGCTTTCGCCGGAGTTCAAGAAACAGCCGCTCGTCGGCGTGAGGCTGGTCGTGGCCGACGACGGAAATGGATTCTCACAGGAGGACCTGACCAATTCCCGCTCCTCCCTGGGCATGACCCTGATCCAGGATCTGGT
>Ga0181573_10001942_pt1 | contig 19698 bp, 16 predicted proteins | sample 101ome_25_FD_148643 | JGI IMG/M metagenome (GOLD analysis project Ga0181573, IMG submission 148643) | Coastal salt marsh microbial communities from the Groves Creek Marsh, Skidaway Island, Georgia - 101409BT metaG (spades assembly) | ecosystem: Environmental > Aquatic > Marine > Intertidal zone... | reverse complement strand
GTGAGGTCCCAATTAACCTGTCTAAGGAATGTAACGTAAACGTATCACCATTATGATGGGAATTGAGCGTTACATGGCGATCGCCGTCAAAAATCAAGAAAGAAGTGACAGCTGCGACAAACGGCCGCGTTACTCAAACGTCTCGCTTGAGTCCCAGGGCCTTCAACACCTTGTAGCGAATGGTCGGCAGGATGACCTTGCGACCCACCTTCGACCACTGAACGACACCCGCTTGAAATGACGCTTGAGCAAAGAGTCTTTTGGTGTAAGCCGAAATGATGGAGTCGTTCTCCCACAACAGCGGTTGAAGCCCCAACCACTGCAGGCGATACAAGACAGCGCTCCACTGAACGTCCGCGAGACTAAAGGCATCGCTAGCCAGCCATCCACCGTTGTTAAACGGCCCCGCGTCTAACTGGGTCTCCAGCGCTGCAAGCTCAGCTTTCGTGGCACTTACAATGGCAGGTATCTGACCCGGCGTAACCATTGCACCCTTTGTCGCCTCAATAACCGCCCGCTTTTTTTCGTAAGCCGACCTGAGTGTGGGGTCGTTTTTATAGGTCTCGATTAAACCCGACAGCAGCTCGACTTTGTCTTGATGATAGCGCCCGCTCCCGGTTGCATTCCCTATTGGGAAGGGCTTCTTTACTCCCTCGACATCGCCGTAGGTTAACGCCTCGATAAATAAGCCAGCGGCCCTATCAACCCAGTGGTTAACAGACTCAGCTTCTTCTTCAGAGACGTCAAAGCATTGATTGGCAGGGCCGAAACGGGCTGCAAGCAGGTTGAGTATGTTGATCGTATCGGTAGTAACCCTGCCATCGATGACCAGGGTCGGCACCACGCATCGCGAATTCAGACGCACATAGCCCGGTGAAAACTGCTGTTGGGCCGGCAGTAAGATAGGATGCGATTGCCATTGAACCCCTAACTCTTCGAGGCCCTGACGCACCTTTTGTGAATCCAAGGACAAGGGGAAGTGATAGAGATGAATGCCTTTTGCAGGCGCCCACTGATTGGGCATGTCGGTCAATGGTGCATCAACCAGATTCGGGTCGGTCACATAGACGGGCTTCAAACGCACTGGCACCTTCCTCTACTTATTAACCCGGTAACGACACTAGTCACGGGATGGCTTGTACAGCAGGGGTACGAGATAGAGCCAACCCACAACCGGCAGGGGCAGCACCCACAACAGGCACCACCAACCCGATTTACCCACGTCATGCAATCGCCTTACCGTGACAGCAATGGTGGGGATAGCCATAACGGGGCGATAGAGAAGGACTAACACACCCACATTCGGGTCGACCATGCCCATGGGTATGTAGTGCCCAAGGGGTAGCTCCCGGATATCCACTGTTGCAGTAACGAGAAATTGATCAACGATCGCGACCACTAGGTACAAGAGGATGAAAAGCAGCATGAAGTACCAGAACTCAGGTCGAGATGACCGGCCGCTGAAATCAAAGCACCGTGTGAAGCCCGCTATCGCCGCATGAATGAAGGTATTCATGCGTCCATTACTATCACGCCTACGATGCGTTTGTCATACACATCCAGTCTGAAAATAAGATTATCCGACGATACGACGAAATGCCTGCTTATGACCGTCGATGAAGCGATGTTTCAGTGCACCTGCAATATGCGCACCCAAAATAAGGTAGACCAAGGTGGGCAATAGGTACTTATGAAACGACCCCCAAGCGATGGTTGCCGAGTCGCTCGACCCCCAGAAAGGTCCGAACTCCCACGCAAAGAAAAAGGTGGGATAGCCATGGAAACTTGTCATCACAAATCCGGTGATCGGGACCGCTACCATTGCCACATACAACGCGCCATGGGCAAACTTTGCGAGCTTCCGCTCAGTCGGTTTCAAGGCCGCATCTAAAGCCGGCCGAGGCGATAGTCGGTTCCACACTAAACGGACAAAAACTAACCCAATGACCACCACGCCTATCGTTTTATGTACCACGTAATAGGCGTTTCGAAAGCTGGTTCCCTCGGGAATGATCGAGGCAAAAATACCCATGGGTATGAGGGCGATAAACAGAATGGCAATCGTCCAGTGGAAAAAGCGTGACACCTGTCCGTAACGGTCGGCTTCGTTCTCACGCCCAAGCAAAAGCACCTTCGAGTCACGCTGCTGGCGATAGGCGACTAACGCGAGCCAAGCTGCAGCAACAGCCGCAATCAGCGCTTGTCCCAACAACAGCGCCGGCTTAGCCGAGTCGAGCGGCGTTTGGTTGGGCTTTGGGTTTTCCAGAATCCCGGTGGTCATGACAAACAGGAAAAACCAGCCCGCAACGGCAGCACACAAAATAGCGGCCGTTGCCGTACCCAGTGCGCGAGCCTTGGCTGCTTTCGCATTGAGTAACCCAGCCACGATCATGGCACTCACGAGTATTACCAGTGCCGCGAGGCTATCGAGGTGACCCTCAATCCGCTGCGTTTCACCCGATGCACCTGCGGCTAGATTGATCGAATCAGCCATGCCTATCGTCGGCTGAATAAACCAGGCCAGTAGTGTTATCGAAACCAGCACACGCATAAACCATCTCCCCCAGATGTGTCAGACGCACGAGCATCACCTCGTGCGAATGCTCTATAGCTTTACAATCAACTTGCCGCGATTACCGCCGGTAAAGAACAGGTTGAGGCCTTCAATGGAGGACTCGAGTCCCTCGAGTACGTGACTTCGGTACTTCACTTTGCCGGACATGACGTAGGGTGCCAGCTGTTCGAGTAGTGCCGGTATCTCCTCGTAGTGATCGGGCACGGTGAAACCGCGAATTGTTAAGCGCTTCTTAACAATCGGTATCCAGTTGGGGCCCGCCGAAGGCTCTTCGGCAATGTAATCAGCAATCATGCCGCAAACCACCATTCGCCCGTGGGCATTCATAGCATCAAAAACCGCGTGCTGAATGGGGCCGCCGGTATTTTCAAAATAGATATCAACACCGTTGGGAGCCAACTCCGCCAGCTTTGACGAAAGGTCGTCAGACTTGTAATTGATGGCACCGTCGAACCCTAAGTCATCAACAATCCAAGAGCACTTCTCATCATCACCGGCTACACCGATGACCCGCAGGCCATCAGCTTTTGCCAACTGCCCAACGAGAGAGCCAACCGATCCAGCAGCGCCGCTCACAACCAATGTTTCACCCGCTTTGGGGTCACCAAATCCATACAAGCCCTTCATCGCAGTAATACCAGGAAGCGCAAAAATAGACAGCACGGTCTCTTCATCGACGCCGTCGGGGACCTTACTGAGACCTGCACCGTCACTGAGACAGTATTCTGTCCAGCCCATCATGCCTCGGACCCGGTCGCCGACCGCAAAATCCGGATGCTGACTCTCGACAACTTGACCAATGCCAGAGGAGCGCATGACTTCTCCTATCCCAACCGGAGGCACATAACTTTCGGTGTCGGGGCTCATCCAGCCAATCATTGCAGGGTCAAGCGACATGTGAGTCTGTTTCACGACCAACTGACCAGTACCCGCGGACGGAACTTCCTTAGTAACGACCTCAAAAAGGTCACGGGTAATGGGACCGGGTGTCGGCCGTGCTGCAAGATTAATCTGTGTATATGAACTCACTGTAAGCCCCCTAATTGATGAATGTGTGTCACCTTAGCGATTGATTATTACCGCTATTAAAAGGGTTATATACGGGGTTAAACTGCAATTTCTTTTGTCTAAAAGACAATAATTTGGAGTAATGGACCCCAAATGGACCAACTACTGGCGCTTAAGTATTTTTGCAAAGTCGCAGAGACAGGCAGCTTCACGAGCGCCGCAACTGCGTTTTCTGTTCCCCCGTCTTCAATTTCTCGACGCATTGCTGATCTTGAGAGCAGCTTAGGAACCCACCTGCTGACTCGGAGCACGCGCGTTGTAAAACTGACGGAAATTGGCATCGCCTACCTGGAGCAAGTCCAAGAGATTCTGGTTCAGCTCGAGTTGAGTAACGAATCGGTCAGGAGCTATCAGTCACGGCCCATGGGGCAGCTAAAAATAAGTAGCATGGTGAGCTTTGGTGAGCAAATACTGTTCCCGCTACTCGATCAATTCAGCGTTTTGTACCCGGACATCACCCTCGATATCAGTCTTTCGGATGAACTCTCATCACTGGCCAATGACGACATCGACGTTGCTATCCGAGGTGGCTACGCACCCGATGAGCGGATACACGCGATCAAGCTGATGCCCAATGAGTTTATTCCCGTTGCCTCACCCGGTTATCTAGCGACTATGGGCACACCGGAGGATGGATTTGAACTCCGTAACCATCACGGTCTGTTTTTCCGAACGCCGCGAGGACCATCGCCCTGGCTACTAGAAATTGACGATCAGTGGCATGACGTCTCCGGTCAACCTGTCGTGATTTCAAACAACGCTAACTGGCTAATGAAGCAGGGTTTAGAGGGTAAGGGCATCATGATGGCGCCACAGTGGTCGGTCGAAGCCTATTTGATGTCGGGTGAACTAGTAGAGCTACTGACCGACACCGCATTGAGCGTGAATCAGAACCCGGGGATGGGCATTTATCTCCTTTACCAAAAGCCCAAATACCTGGTGCCAAAAGTGAAGGTGTTTATCGACTTTCTCGTTGAGAATCTAATGGAAAAGCGTGACTGACCGACTCATCGCCATGATTTAGCGCTAAAGCCCGTGCTCGCTCCAACATAGCGACACTCGAATACTGCATTCGCTGAAATGATATGGAGTCGCTACACTGAGACCAGACGCGCCAATCGACAATAAGGGACAACCCATGAGCGATACCTACGAGCCCCCCAAGGTCTGGGAGTGGAAACAAAACAGCAACCAGGCCTTTGCCAACATCAACCGGCCCACCGCGGGTGCTCAGCAAGAAAAAGAGCTGCCTATTGGCAAGCACCCGTTTCAGCTTTATTCCTTGGGGACACCCAATGGTGTGAAAGTCACCATCATGCTGGAGGAGTTACTTGCGAAGGGGCACACCGGTGCTGAGTACGACGCCTGGCTAATCAACATTGGCGACGGCTCACAGTTCGGGAGTGGCTTCGTTGCGGCCAACCCCAACTCGAAGATTCCAGCACTCATGGATCACAGTGAGGAGACGCCATTGCGGGTGTTTGAGTCTGGCTCGATTCTCCTTTACCTCGCGGACAAGTTTGGCGAGTTCATACCAAAGGACCATGTAGGTAGAACTGAATGTCTTAACTGGCTGTTCTGGCAAATGGGCGCAACACCGATGTTAGGTGGTGGGTTTGGTCACTTCTACGCCTACGCGCCAGTGAAGATCGAATACGCCATTGATCGCTACGCCATGGAAGTGAAGCGTCAGCTCGATCTGCTGGATAAGCGCTTAGCAGACAACCGATATATCTGCGGTGATGAGTACACCATTGCCGATATGGCCATCTACCCTTGGTATGGGTCAGTGATTGAAGGAAAAGCGTATAACGCCGCCGAGTTCCTGGAAACTCACACCTACACCAATCTGAAGCGGTATACGGATGAGATATCTCAAAGGCCTGCCGTGCAACGGGGTCGCATGGTTAACCGACCGTACGGCGCCAAATCGTCGCAGCTACTCGAGCGGCATGACGCCAGTGATTTCGAGTTACGTACTCAGGACAAGCTGGATCCGGATCCGCCCGCAGACAGTTAGTCTGCGGTCCGAGATCAGCTTACTGTCGGTCCAACAAAAGCCGCACTAAGACGACACTTTGTATCGAAGGGTCCTGTTTAAAAGGCACCCTCAATGACAAACGTGTACGAGTAGCCAAAGTTACGGCTTCGGCGTTCTGAAAACAGGACTTCATCGGCCAGTCGGTCACTGTAAACCGTTCGCCGGAAGCGATTTTCAGCACCGAGCAAGTTCCAGGCGAAGGCCTTGACGGTCAATCCCATCACGTCCTTGTGCTCAACAAAGAAGTAGAGGGTTCCGCGGCTTTTGTTGTTGAAACTGACCTCATCGATTCTGACGCTGGGTGCTTGCTCTGAGTAGTCGACAACCGCACCAATAGCCCAGGGCGTGTCGTTAAAATCCTGCCGGAGGCTCAGCTCATAGGACTTATAAAAGTCACCGCTGATTTTCCGTGTGTTGCCCAATATGGGGTCCTTCACTTTAGAGGTCATATAACCGAGCGAGAGATCCGCACGTCCGCCTTTCCAGAGGAACTCATCACTGAGTAATGTCGCATCAAAAAAGCCACCATAGGCCGAGGCGCTGTCGATATTCCCGGGCGCTTGACCACCTCCCTCGATAGGAATCCGGTCAACGATGTCTTCTACGTCTTCATAGAAAAGGCTTAGGGTCAGGTTGCCCGACTTACCCAACGAACGCTGGGCTTCGAGGGTAAAGTCCCAGGACTGCGGCGGCACCAAATTGACGTTGGTGACGTCTTCACGCTCCTGATTCACATCCACCGACGCAATAAAATCAAAAAATCGCAGCTGCCCCACTGCTCGCTCAAGCTTTGCTGAGAGAAACAGGTCATCCGTGGGTTTATAGTTAAGCGCTACAAAGCCTTTCGGGCGGACAAAGTCGCGTGTGACATTGGAGCTGCCGGTCTGCCTGATTTCTGAGTACTCAGCACCGACTGTTGCCTGGAGGGTCAACTGCTCATTCAGTCGCTTGCTGACATTAAGCGTTGACTCGGTGCGCGTCTCTTCGACACGGGCCTTTGCATCAGGGAGATCAACAGGAATAAACACACCGTCGGCGCTGAGCCTGTCGAGTTGAGAGTCGAGATCGAGGTAGTTCTCCGTGGCCTCTAATGACCATCGCCACTGACTGTCCCAAGCAGGGAAAGAGAATTCGGTCCTGATAATGGACTCGGCCTCATCAGCTTGGCGCGTAAACGCCGTACCCTCGACCAGCCCGTTTACGAATGTCGTGGCAGTGCGATCAATCGTTGGGCTGGACTCAAACCGATGAAGTCCTATGAGCTTTAGGCGTCCCGCACCTAGGTCAAATTCGTAATCAACTCCGATCTCGTAGTTGTGTTCATCCTCGGCCGAACTAAGGACACGCGTATTCTCGTCGGGCTCACCCAGAAGTCGCTCAGAGGTCTCTCCTCTGTCCGAGTAATTGCCATTCAGCTCGGCCACGAGGTTCAAGGTATTACCGCTCTCAGTAGCATGCGAGTATGAGCCCGAAATCGACGGGCGGTCGAATTCGTTGAGTGCTCTTTCAGACCGTGTGTCGGTAACCTCACCTACAGAATTTCGAACAACTTCGTCTCCGGCGTCACTAAAAATGCGTTGCTCGTTAGCAACCTGCACGGTCCATTCAGAATCATCGTCACCGCCTGTCATGGCAACAGTGAACTCACGGAGACGCTCCTCCGAATTTGCCCCAGTGGGGCGGAATCGAGGCGTGTAGCGAAATAAGCCTGAGGTCTTCTTCTCAGCCGCCGTAATGACATTGACGACCTGGCCTGAAATACCACCAATATCGAGACTGGCGCCATCGACCACCTCGAGTCGAATGACGCTATCGACCGAGAGTCGCTCTAACGCCTCCGCAGGGCCATTGGACTTTCCGGATACTCGACGTCCATTAATCAGTACGTTGGTGTCGGCCTGACCAAAACCTCGATCATCCCCGCCTTCATCAATGTTGAAGCCCGGCACTTGCTTTACTAAGTCTAGTGCCGATCGCGGGGCAAACTGAGAAAAGTCAGCGGGAAAATATGTTTGGCGAATGCTCTGATCAGCGTCGGGATTTGCTTGGATCGCGTGAGCGAACAACACGGAACTGGCGATGCTTATTAAAAAGCACAGGCGTTGGAGAGGCATAAGCGACTTCGACTAAACAGATCACTGCAACTGGGTTGACGCCCGCCAGTATACGTTCGCCATCCCAATACTCACAACGCCCATGCATGAGTCAATACGACGAGCTATGGAATTAATATTTAGCGTCTTACCTTAAAGGTCGACCGATCCGCCAGCGCCGTACCGATGAATACATCATGGGCTCAATCCTGCTCTCCCATGAATTCGGTATCCACCACAATTAACTCTCGATAGCGCTCGGGCATTTCCCATCCACCGATATAACCCTTGGGCACTATTAGCGACTCACCAGCTTTATACGTGTACTCACCTCCGCTATCCGGCCTGAGAATCAAAGTACCCTCGAGAACCGTTATGAACTCATCATAAACAGAGCCCTCGATTCTGACCTTGCCCGGCTTCGATTCATACACTGACACCATGATATTGCCCGTGTAGAAATTGTAGGTTCTGAACCCTGTGGGTTCGCCCTCAGCCGTTATACCTTCACCGTCGAACTCTGCCGGGTCACCTGTAACCAGCCCCTCGCCATCGAGAAAATGCTGCGCAATAGAAATAGGTAACGCTGAATCGGGGTTCTCAGACTTCTTTTCACTCATCTCGTGATCTCGTCAACTACCTAAAATACAAAAGGGTACTATCCTGATTCACTCAAGGTCCGACCTTAAAAACGCTTGCGACTCGGGTCTTAATACTCATCCAGTGTGCGTAGCTCACGGCGCATAACCTTCCCGGTGCTGGTTTTGGGTAGATCGTCAACGAACTGAACGGCCCGAGGGACTTTGTAAGCTGCCAAGTGCTCGCGGCAATAGTCGACAATCGCCTGTTCGGAGGGTGCTACACCGACCCTAGGCACAATATAGGCCTTCGCCAGCTCACCTTTTTCAGCATCGGGAACGCTGCCTACAGCGACCAATGCGACGTCCGGGTGACCTGCAACCACGCGCTCAATTTCTGCCGGATAGACGTTGTAGCCTGCTGTGAGAATCATGTCTTTTTTTCGATCGACAATGAACACACAGCCATCCTCATCCATGGAGGCGAGATCCCCGGTGTGCAGCCAGCCATTGGGTTCGATTGTTTCCTGTGTCGCTTTGTCATTGCCGTAATAACCCTGCATTACAATGCCGCCCCTAATCATCAACTCCCCGACTTCACCTGCAGGTAGGGTTTTATTCGCATCCTCAGCATCGGCAATCCGAGCCTCTGTGTAAGGAAGTGCGACACCGATTGATCCGTGCTTCACCGGGCCATTTGACGCAAACGTGGTTCCGAGTCCACCCAACTCAGTCATTCCCCACAGCTCGATAAGAGGACAACCAAAGCGCGCTTCAACCTCCTCCATTTTCGGCTTGGGCATGGTCTGCCCACCCACGGTACAGCAACGAAGCGATGACAGGTCGTACCGATCTAAGTCCGGATAGTTCAGCAGGAACATGAACATCGTTGGCACACCCTCGAACATCGTTGCTCTGTGTGTCTGCATACTTTCTAGCACTGCTCGCTCATCAAATACGGGGTGTAACACCAAGGTCATACCCGATTGAACTGCGCCACTCATCACCACATTGCCGTATACGTGAGGACAAGGAAGTGCCGTGACCACAGTGTCTCGGTCAGAGCGCTGGTGCATGAGCGCCGTCATCGCCACGTTGAGAACAATACTCCTGTGCGAGAGGCAGGCGCCTTTTGGATGACCAGTCGTACCAGAGGTATAACCGATGGTAGATAAACTGTCTGGGTCGATCTCACCCATAGTGAACTCGGCGCTTGCGGACGCGAGTAAACCGTTGAATGAGAGCATGTCATCGGGTAATGCACTATCACCAAATGCAATCACCTGTTTAACACCAGAGTTGGCTTTTACGCCTGCAATCGACAGAGCTTTTTCATGGGAGGCTATAACGACAGTGGCACCGCAATCATTCGCCACGAACTCCACTTCTGACGGGATGAGCATGACATTGATTGGGTTAATCACTGCTCCCGTTTTCAGCGCGCCATAATAGCTAACCACCCACTCCCAGCAGTTACCTGAATAGAGAGTGATGCGATCACCTGACGTGACTCCAAGAGAAGTAAGCGCGTTAGCAAAGCAATTGGATAGTCGATTCAGTTCGTTAAATGTCAGCGTTTTATCAGGGCAGATCAGTGCTGTCTTATCGCCAAATTGCGCCGCTGCTTCAGCAGGGATATGACCAATCGATGACGCCATTATCTCACCTCGCTCTGTGTTCGGTTTTTGGCGTTTTCAAAGTCACCAAAAATGTTTTCTGTGATGTGTCACTTACGGAGTAAACACATCGACTTCGTCACAAGATCTCATTCACGGCTCTGATCGCCGCGTCGATCGCGGACTGCACGTACGCGTGTGCCTCCGTATCGGAGTTGGCGATGCTGATTCGGCCAATAGGCGCCCTTGCCAATTCGTGAGGGGCCTCCCCTGGTGGCCACTTTGGATCGTGTAAATCCATGTACTCGTAAGCGTACCCATGCGCCCAGCGATTTACGGTGATCGCCTCGACATCCGTCTTGGCATCGAAGCCCGACGATCCAAACATACCGGTTAGCTGGCTTAGGGTCGCAGTCTCTATCTCTTCGAACGACATGGAGAGTAAACTGTGCCGCCCCAGCCGACATAGATCACGGGCTGATTCTCCGCCGGTAGCCTTGGGTGCAGGTGCACTGATCATCCACACAACAAGCGGGTCATCCTCGGCGGTCGGAGCCTCGTAACCCCCGAGACTCAGCGGTGGCGCCGAGGCCACGAGGCTGTAGAACGATCCGGGGCACTGATAACCCGATACCGCTTGTTTTCGCACAGCGGCCCCAGAGCGCAAAAGAACATTGGTACAAATAAAAGGTACTTTTACGCCATAAACTAAGTTTTGCCGCTGCTCAACCGGAAGTTCTGGGCAGAGACTTGGCACCATGCCAGCGTAGCCCGCAAGAATACTGGAACGACACCGAACCACGCGGTTCTTGCCGTCAACGACATAAGCCACATCAACCAATCCATCGTCGCGATTTGTGACGTTCACGGCAGTTGAATTGAGGCGCAATCGGACACTAGCCCCCTCGCGATCGAGACGACCGTAATCAACAACTCTCGTCACAATACTCTCGGCGGCGTCGCCTGACACCGCGCTGGGAATAAGATGACTAACTAATAATCTGGCGACAGAGGCGTTCCCGTCGGGAAATATTGGGTAGCGATAGAGATCGGGATCAACCTCCTCTGCCTCAGCGGTATCAGGCGCAGCCGGCGTGACACTGGTTGCGCCCGGAGCACCCGCTTTTAATGCTTCATAGATCGAAACACTGTTTGCACTGACGCCAAATAAGGCCTTGATCCAAGGCTCTGCAATTTTAATCCCGCTCTCTGACATGCCGACTCGCTCCGACAAGAACGTGGCATAGGGGGTCTCATGCAGGAACTGCTCTCGCTCCTCATCCGGGACGCCTCTCAAAAAATCCGTCTGTGCACCAATGAGGGCTATCAACCCGGCCTCATCCGCCGCGGGCAACTCGAGCGATCGAACTGCGGCCGCAAAATCGCCAAAACCAGCCCACGTGAGATTCCAGGGGCCATTGATAGATCTATCGGCACCAAAGTCATCGGCATTGAGATACAAACCGTGCTCGGACAAGGGGTCGCTGATCATGTATTCCGGGGCAATCGCCTGCCTGAGGCCCGCAAAGTCAACGCCGATCTCCTCGAGCAACGCCAGAGCCGCTTCGCCCATGGCTCCCTGCTCCAAGTTAAGGCTTCCCCCCACGCCCAATAGGGTCCTACCGTCAGCAGAGAACTCATTGCGCTTGGCATGACCGCCAAAATCATCATGGTTGTCGAGTATCAGAATTTTCGCGTCTGGCCCGGCGCGTTTTTTATAGAGGTAGGCTGCGGTTAGACCGCTGATACCCGCACCCACGACCACCAAGTCGTAGAGGGTATCAACCGGTGCGAAGTCGGTTGGACGCTGTCCGTATCGGGCCAAGGCGTGCGCCACTTCATAAGAGCCTGGATGATTACCCCGCATCCCGGTCAGCGAGGGTGGATACACCGTTTGCGAAAAAGCCTGACCAGGGTTGGCTGAACTGATGAAGGGCGATAGCGCCATACCACCAGCCACCAGAGCGACACCATCGAGGAAATCTCGACGCGATATCTCTCGTTTACCGCCTTTCTTCATACAGCTACCACCCTGATGACTTAACCCTCTGCCTGGTTCCAGGCAGCTGTCTCCACAATAATTTTTTCAAGATATTGTTCAGGCATATCCCAGGTGCCGGTCCACCCTTTTGGCACCAGAAAGCCGTCACCGACACCAAAGGTCTGACTGCTGCCATCCTCGGAGGTAAGAACTACCTGACCCTGCAGAACAAGGACATACTCATCATAGGGGAACGGTGCGGCCACCGTTAGACGAGCCGCCTCAGCACCGTAGAGTGCGGCGACCACTTCCCCCTCATGCAACACCTTCTGCGCATGCTCGTTCACGCCAGCGACAACAACACCCTCTGGCCACGGTGGCAATGCTTCCAAGGTATCTTCTCGCAGTGCATCCACCCGCAAGGGCAGCACCTCAGGTTTAACCTTACCTGTGAGGCGTTTGGAGCCAAACGTGGAAGCAATACTGCTTTCGCTCTGATTCCACGCCGCAGTCTCTACAACGATCAACTCTCGAAAAGGGCTAGGCATGTCCCAGGTACCCATCCACCCCTTGGGCACCAGGAAATGGTCATCCGGTCCATAGACCTGACGATCGCCTGAGTCGGAAGTCAGAACGACTGTCCCCTCGAGCACCCGCACGAATTCATCGTAAGGATAAGGCTCATTGATGCCGATAACAGCCGGCATTGACTCGTAAATGACGACAACAAAATCCCCCTCGTGAAGCACTTTTTGCCCATGAGCACTCTCACCGGATATCAGCATGCTCGCCGGCCAGGGCGGCAATGCTTGCACTGCCTCCGTCATTAAAGACTCCGTCCTGAGTGACAATATGGAGGAGTCGGCTTGTGAGAGTGGAGTCATTAAAGTAACCGCCAATACAAGGATGAACGTCAGTCTTTTAGTCATTGAATACCCCTGTGTAAGCAGACACAAAGCTGATCAAAAACGCATGTTCAATTCAGCTCTAATCATGCGCTTATAACCCCAGTGCAATAGAGGTCCCCAGCCAAAATCTCCCCGTAGCGTCGCGTAATCTTTATCAGTCAGGTTATCGACTGCGATCGCGAAGTCCCAGGCTTCACTGCTTGGGATGTAGGTGACCTTGGCGTTCATGACCCCATAACCGTCCTCTTCCAAGAAGTTATCCATGTCATGGAAATAGTCGCCTGTGTAGTTGTACATGGCGAACCAATTGAGAGTGCCGCTGGCAAAGGGTTGGTCAACCATAGCGCCCAGCGAATAAGTCGATTGGGGAGCGTACGCCAAGGTCTGACCATCGAGCGCTCCAGAAGTCACCTCCGCTTCGGAGTTTGCGTAGTTCGCCATCAGCAGCACGCCGTCACTGGGCGCATAACTGAGGTCCAACTCAAAGCCTCGCGAATCGACGTCTCCCGCGTTACCTATTTGCAGCCCCGTCTCAAGTGTCAAAGTTGCGAATTGCAGCGCCTCATAGTCGATAACGTAGAACGAACCGTTCAACTGCATCCGCCCCTCCATCATTGTCGACTTAAAGCCTAGCTCATAGGCAGTACTGGTCTCAGGATCAAAATCGATGATGGTCTCGGCAATAAAATCCCCATCTAAGTCAGCGACTGAGGTATTAAAACCACCACCTTTGTAGCCCTGCGAAACGCTCGCGAACAGCATCGTAGCGTCACTAACGTTGTATTGAGCGATGAAACGCGAAGTAAGCTCATCCCACTCTTTCGTCTCACACAGCTCGCCAGGTGTCGGTCCGCCAGCCTCACCAAAATCATCCTGAAGGGTGTTTGTACACCAGTCCTTATCATCGGAGCTCCATCGAGCACCCGCGGTCAGTGCTAATTGATCAGATGCTTGCCAGGTGATATCGCCGTAAATCCCCATTGATTCATTTTCGGCTTTGCTGGCGATGCGTTGGCTTCCAATAGGAAACCCCAGCGCCGTAGCTACGTAGTCAACTTCCCATCGGGAATTGTCTAAATCTTCGCTGTAATAACTCACGCCTGTGAACCAGTCGATGGTCTCGGAACCGCCACTCAACCGAAACTCTTGATAAAACGAGTCCGCATCACCTCCGAGACCCACGGGTATATCAAGACCACCCACGAACCCGCCAGGAACGCCAAAGACAGCCTCGTCGATCGTAATATCGTCGGCTGTTCCATCGACATCCTCAAAGTAGTCATTTTCACCGCTTCGCGAGTCGGTGATAGATACCAATGTCAGTGAATCGCTCAGTGACCAGGTCAAGCGTAAGCCGAAGCCGTCGTCTTTATTTTGCTCAAAGTTTGGCTGGTTAATGGCAAAGCGATCCGGGTACTCAACACCCGGTTGAGCCGGATTGGTAAGGATGCTCACGGCGCTGGTGTAGTTTGTCTCGGCATCACCCTTATTGTATTTAATGAGGGCTTCGAGGTTGTCAGAAATATCCCACCGAGCCGATAGACGCAGTACGTCGCTCTCGGTATACATTTCTTGACCGCTGTTTACCTCGGTCCACATACCCTCCCACTTTTGCTTTTGATAGGCGAGGCGCAAGGCAAAAGAGTCAGTCAGCGCCCAGTTTCCAACCAGTTCATATCGACGCTGACCTTCGTCACCCATCGACAAACCAAGGTGGAGCTGATCTTCATCACCTGGCTTATTTGTCACCAGACTGATTGCACCAGCGGCCGCATTTCGTCCAAAAAGCGTACCCTGGGGACCCTTCACCACCTCGATGCGATTGATATCGAAAAAATTAGTTGTCGCAAAAATATTACGGCCCACATAAGCGTCATCAATAAACACCCCTACTGAAGGTTCCGAACCAATAGTCCAGTCGTTGCTTCCAATACCGCGAATGGCCCAGGTGTTCGTCGCCAGACCATAATCAGCACCACTTAAACCAGCGACCATCGGAATGACCTCGGTAATCGTACTGACGCCTGTTTGCTCAAGCAGCTCTTCATTGACAGCACTAATCGCAATCGGGACTTCCTGCAGGCTTTGCTCACGCTTCTGAGCCGTAACCAACACTTCCTCTAGTTGTGCGAAAGCGGAATTCGCTGTGAACAATGCCGCGATAGCGATAGAAAGTCGTTTTTTATTGATATTTTTCATGGTCTTATCTCCTTGCAAGGGAAAAGTATGCTGGGGTAAGTGCATCCCCCATCTAGACGCCGATAGACGCTCTCAAGTTAGGGGAGTGGCCCTCCCAAAGGTGTTCGGTCACGCCTGAAAACGGCGAGCATGACGAGCACCAAAATGAGGAGAGGTATAAACGTGATGCCAAACACAATCTCGATATCGGCAGCGCCAATCACGCCGGTGAGTAACAAAATCAGAGCGACGTGAAAGCCCAGGCCAAACAGGCCCAGTGACACAGCTGCAATGGTTGAAAGTCTGTCTACACGGTCTACCGCGCCCATCATCAGGACGGCAAAAAGTGCGTAGAGCCAAAACCCGAGGTAATCGAAAGAGGTATATAGAGAAAAGGGTATGGACACGTTCAATAGCGGGAGCAGTGTTCCAGCCATTTCGGAACCCGAGCCCCCTGTGACGGATGCCTCAGTTAACATCGGTATCGTCCAGATTGCCATGAACTTGGGAATTGCAAATGCCATGGTTGCCATGGCCACTGCACCAACAGCGAGGATGACCCTCAACGGCGCGACGTGGCGTGCGCGCAACGCAATAGCGAGAAAGAAGCCCGAAAGACTTAGCATTGCGATGATCTGATTCACCCAGCCCGCGACAAATGACCCCATGTTTTCAGCGAGCCAAGCCAGCCTCTCGGTGTCCGTGGCATTTGCTCCAGCGGGCGCATCCAAAGGAAGTAGCGCGGCCGCAAAACCTGTGAGGATGCACAGAATGACCGTGACAAAGCCGAATTGATTAAGACTGCGATCAAACGATGCATCAAGCGTAATATTTGACGTGGCGCTCTGCATTTATTCTTATTCTCCGTATCCTGTTGGACCTTTTCTGAGCCGGGATAAAGGCTTTTACATGTCAGGTGACAGGTTATAACATGTCATTTGACATGCTGGCAAGGTTGACCAATGAGCTACAAAATTACGCGCAGGAATTTAGTCGGGGGCATCGCCATCGGTGCCGGAGGACTGCTGCTCGGAGGATGCGACAGAAAGTCGACTTCGCCGTTGGAAACAGCAGCACTTCCTACCCCTCAATCGAGAAACTATTCTGGCTACTACCCACCCACAGAAACGGGTATGCGTGGCAGCCATGAGGGCTCCTACGAGGTTGCACATGCCCTGAGTTGGCAAGGGCAAAAGCCAAGTGCTTATCGGTCACTGGACGAACACTACGACCTTGCCGTTGTGGGCGCAGGCATGAGCGGCTTAGCCGCTGCGCACTTCTATCAGAAAAAAATGGGGCCTAATGCGCGGATCCTTATTTTGGACAACCACGACGATTTTGGCGGGCATGCAAAACGCAATGAGTTTCATCAAGACGGTCGGATGATGGTGAGCCTTGGCGGTGCTCAGAATATTGAATGGCTATCTTATAGCGATGAAGCAGCTCAACTGATGAGCGATATTGGTATCAATGAGGATTTCCTCGATCTAATGGCCGAGCGCACCGCCACTGACTTGGCTCTGGTGGGGAATCTGGATGCCAACAACGGTGTGGCACTTCCCGGGGAGGCCGGTCACGTCATGGTAGGCGGAAATTGGAATAGTGTGATGTTTGGCGCGGACGGCTACGACGAGGTCATTGCATCCCTTCCCCTACCGGAAGACGAGAAGATGAAACTCATTGCGTTCTGGGGGGGCAAGCAAGATTTTTTAGATGAGCTGTCCATGCGCGAGAAGTGGGACTACATCAACTCGGTAAGCTACAACCAATATCTGATGGATAAGGTGGGTTTGTTACCCTCTACCCTACCCATACTCAATGCAATCATCCTCCACCTCACTGGCATGTCAGGTTGGAATCTAACGGCTGGAGAAGCCATCCTAAGCGGCGGAAGCGGTATTAAGTCGATGGGGTGGTTTGGTAAGGCCACAGCCAAACTAGGCGGCGCCTTTCTCGACAGTCTTCTGTATACACGCATGTTTCCTGACGGAAATGCGTCGGTAGCTCGCCTACTGGTCCGACACTTGATTCCCCAGGCAGCACCTGAGGCCACGGGCCCGGAAAATATCGTCGCAGCGCGATTCAACTACGACGCGCTGGACCGGGAGAACCATCGGGTGCGGCTGCGTCTTAACAGTACTGTGGTTGGGGTCAGAGAATTGCCTTCGTCGAGAGTGGAAGTGGACTACGTTGAACGAGGAGAGGCTAAACGTGTCACCGCATCGCATTGCATCATGGCCTGTTATAACAGTCTCATCCCTGATATTTGCCCTGAAATGCCGGAGATACAAAAAGAGGGTCTTCGGTATGGCGTCAAAACCCCATTTGTCTACGCCAACGTACAACTTCGCGACGGAAAGGCTTTTTCACAGGCGGGTGCCACGCTTTTTCAATGCCCTTACGACCCCTTTCAGTGGGTAAGCTGCGCGCCTACGGTGAGCATAGGTGGTTATGAACCTCCTCGAGATCCCAGTGACCCTATGGTCATGTTTATGATGCATTCCCCCATGTCACAGGACGCACCCGACGCGGGCGTATCGGTACGAGATCAACTCCGTTTGGCTCGCACGCAGATATACAGCGCACGTTTCGAAGACTACGAGCAAAAGATCCGGGATCAACTCCAATCGATGCTCGGGCAATATGGCTTTAATCATGCATCGGACATTCAGGCGATTACGGTCAATCGAATACCCCATGGCTACGCTTACCCCTACGTAAAGCTAGATGATCCCGACTGGGAGCCTGGACAGGCGCCCCATGAAATTGGTCGAGCACAATTCGGACGTATCTCTGTGGCCAACACAGACTCGGAAGCAGTCGCGCTGATGGATGCTGCCTTCGACGCCGCCTATCGCGCTGTCGAAGAGCAGACGGGCTAAAAATGATCTAGAACGGCCGGTAGCATCTATCACGTGCCTGAGTAGCGCTGGGCAACAAAGCTCAGAATCACCTTACGAACCGATGATCGGTCCGTCATCCAACGACGACCGGTCCCCATGAATAATGATTCACCCTCGACCATGCTCATAATGGCCAATGCCTCTGATCGTGGCTGCTTGACACCGCAAGCCGCGATTTTCGTCTCCAAGATCAATAAGAACTTGGCGTAAACATCCTCCAGCAAATCAGAAACAAGGGGCTCTACCTGCTCCATCGCCCATAGTTGAGCCCACAGACGATCGCTAAATAACCCATCTAACGTACCGACATGCTCATCCAGCATAAATTCAACCAAATCTGGAATGGAAGCATCATCACTGGACCAACCACCGGATTCGAACGCCGAGGTAATTTCGGAATCAATGTAATTCACCAGTTCCGTTAATAATATGTCCCAGGTCCGAAAGTGGTATTGCAGCGCACCTAACTTCATTCCACTCGCCCGCGCCAAGGCTCGCATACTCAGACTGCCATAGCCCTCATCGGCAATCAGTTCTATCGCCTGTCGTAAAATTTCAATTCTTTTGTCGGCTGCCATAGGCTTTATCCAAAACGGTTTTACTGCTTTAAGTCATCCTGCCCACACTCACTCGAAGATCCGCAGTCCGGCAAGCGTAGGTTTGCGAAACGACATAAAAGGCCGGACATTTGTCTGAGGTTGCCCGCCACTCGAGTCATAGCAGTGTTTAGAGCCCATTATCGATGTGTGAATGAAACAATGCATGGTTCCATTACTACCATGCCGACGGTGTGCATGTCATACCCGCGCTAAACAGGACTGGCATTATCCAAACGTCCGAATGACGGGCCAAGATTTCCGTGCGACGCAATGAGGGCCCAATCCTCGATTCTGCGTTGCGATTGCTAAGCACTCGGCATACTCTGAATGGACGGCTTTAGGTAAATTTTCATGAGACAAGATGTCAGCGAACGCATACCAGACGCTCTAGCGCCGCGTGTCGAGGCTGCACGTCGATGGTTCAATGACTCAGCTGACGCGGCAGGCGATACCTTCAAGGTGACCGGTATTCTTGGCGCTGACGCAGCGCTTCAGGGCTCCGACGAGCTCAGACTCATTCTCTGTGGTGGTAATCGCTGCGAGCAGCGAACCTTCAAGGTATCCGGAGAGGGTCCCAACTTTCTGGTTGAGCAAGCAGATCCTATGCCTACTGCTTCAGGGAAACCCCAAGCAGAGCTCGACCCACCTCCCGGTGCTCGCCTAGGATGGCTGGACAGTGTTATGGCGCAACACGCGTTCGTGGTGCTGCTCTTTTATCGCGGATTTTGGTGACCCCCCTGTCGCTCCGAGTTGCGGGGCTATATTGACTCTGGCGTGGTCGACAAAGTTCGAGCTGCGGGGGGTGAGGTGTATGCCATTACCAGTGAGCCCCAATACCTTGCTGATCAGGCCCATGAACACTGGAATCTAAACTTCGAGAACATCGGTGATCCCCATCAAGAGATTCCAAGAATTTGTAACGAGCGAGACTGGCTGACTCTGTACGCCAGTAGAGGGGACACTGAATTCTTGCAACGCGGTGCTGATTGGACTGTTGAACACCCGAAGGGATTTTTCCAGCCGGGCGTTCTGGCAATAACACAATCGAGTCGCATCCTTTACCGCTGGCGATCGGTACCATCACAAGCGAACTTAAACGGTACGGTCGCCCGCCCAACGGCAGAGTACGTATGGCGATCTATTGACGACTCGCTCTTG
>Ga0181573_10001938_pt1 | contig 19713 bp, 14 predicted proteins | sample 101ome_25_FD_148643 | JGI IMG/M metagenome (GOLD analysis project Ga0181573, IMG submission 148643) | Coastal salt marsh microbial communities from the Groves Creek Marsh, Skidaway Island, Georgia - 101409BT metaG (spades assembly) | ecosystem: Environmental > Aquatic > Marine > Intertidal zone... | reverse complement strand
GCGGTCAGCTTGGCAACCTGCGTCCAGCCGGAGGCGAGGTCGCCGGGCGTGTCGCGCGTGAACACGTACGCCGACCCGCTGGCGGATCCCCTGTCGTCGTCCCCATACGCCCCGATCACCATCGTGTCGCCGGAGATCGACACGCTCCTGCCGAAGTAGTCATACGCAGCGGCGTCGCCCGCGAATAGCGTGGGCCCAACCTGCGTCCAGCCGGAGGCGAGGTCGCCGGCCGTATTGCGCGTGAACACGTACGCCGACCCGCTGGCGGATCCCTTGTCGTCGTCAAGATACGCCCCGATCACCACCGTGTCGCCGGAGATCGACACGCTCCTGCCGAACTCGTCAACCGCACCGGCGTTTCTCCCCGCGGTCAGCTTGGCAACCTGCGTCCAGCCGGAGGCGAGGACGCCGGCCGTGTCGCGTGTGAACACGTACGCCGACCCGCTGTCGCCTACTCCGTCGTCGTCCCCATACGCCCCGATCACCATCGTGTCGCCGTCGATCGACACGCTCCTGCCGAAGTAGTCCTCCTTTGCGCCGTCGGTCCCCGCGGTCAGCTTGGGTTCAACCTGCCGGTACTCGACACCGCCGCCGTTCGTCGTCTGCGCCAGTCTTCGCAGGCTCCTGACGGGTACGAGATCGGAGTCCGGCTCTGCGGCGCCCGCGAAGCGCGTCCCCGGCGCGACGATCAACGCCAGGAGTGTCAGGACGACGAGCGACGCACGCGTCCAGCGCAAATGGAGTCGCGACGGTGATGTCAGGAAATGCGATGATGACGCCGACGACCGACCGCTGCACCTGAGCCCCACCGCGGGTCCATCGCGGAGGCGACCCCGGCCGTCACGAGCCGCGGGAGGCGTTGGTTCGGGTCGACATTCGCGCCGCGAGGTTCCCGCGAGCGATTTGCGCGCACGAACCGCGGTGTCGTCGGCTTCGTCGGGCGCCAAAGTCGGCGTGACCGACAAGGGCAAACATCCCTGGTCCTTTCGCGGATCCGCACGTCGCGCCGCGAAGAGGGCGACCTCGCGGCGTATCGGTACGCGGACGGAGAGCCGGAGATGGCCTGGCGCTGTGTAGAACGCGTCCGGATCTGGCGTGCGAGCGCGTGTTCGACGTTCGACTTCGGTCGCGTGCGCCTGGAAGTTGGGCGCGACCTGCGAACTGCGGGGTAAAAAAGTTGGTCGTGCGGGGGAAACGGCGTGGGTCGAACGAAAGAAACATCTGGAGATCCTGTAAATTCCTTAAAAATTCCATCGTCAAACGCGTGCTCAGCACGCCGGCCGATGCCTTCACGCCTTCACGAGTTGGAAAACCGTGAAAGGACCGTGATGAAAACCGTGAAAACCGGGAAAATTTTTCAGAATTTTTCTTTTTTCAGCGATTCATGCTTGCGCTCCCGATTCCGTCGACATCCCTCACTTCGACCCGCGAGGTGGCCCCCGTGGCTGACGACATATGTCCGCGGCCGCTCGAGCTGTGCACCGCCTGGCGTCCAGATTCTCGACGCTCAACCTCCGACCCAAACCCGCGCGCCACGCGTCCCGCACGACCCCTTCCGCGGGAGGACACGCGACGCGCCGACGAGCCCTCGGCCTCGCGCTCACCCCGCTGATCATCGCGTCGTCGTCCTCCGCGGCGAGCGGATCGAACGCCATGCCGGTGACCTACCCGAAACCCATCGTCGTGCCCCCGCCCGAGGGCGGCGCCACCACGGCCGTGTGCATCTTCCTCCACGGCCTCGGCGACACCGGCCACGGCTGGTCGGACGTCGCGTCGTCCATGCCCTTCGAGGGCGTCAAGTGGATCTTTCCCACCGCGCCCACGATCCCGATCACCCTCAACGGGGGCATGCGCATGACCGGCTGGTACGACATCAACGACCTGTCCATCGACAACATCAAGGACGATAGGGCTCAGACCCTCGCGTCCACCGAATACGTCCAAGGACTCATCAAGGCGGAGATCGATCGGGGCGTCGCCGCCGATCGGATCGTCGTCGGCGGGTTCAGCCAGGGCGGCGTCATCGCGTTGCAGACGGCGCTGAGGTTTCCCGAGAGGCTCGCCGGCGCCGTGGGGATGTCCACGTACCTCGCGCTGCGAGAAGACTTCCCGGACGCGATGAGCGTTCACGCGAAGGACCTGCCGGTCTTCCTCGCGCACGGCACCGCGGACGCCGTGCTGCAATACGACTACGGCGTCATGAGCCGCGAGCTCATGACGGGCGGGCTCGGGATGACCAAAGTGGACTTCCAGACGTACCAGGGGATGGGACACAGCGCGTGCCAGGAGGAGCTGCAGCACCTCGCAAAGTTCATCGCGAACGTGCTCGATTGAGTCGTCGAGGGGGAGGATAGATGTTCGATGTAACGGATAACGTATGAGGTATGTATGTCCGGTCAAATTTCTCGCCTTGGCGCGAACGATAAAATGATCCTCACTGCGACCGGCGCGGCGAGGCTGAGCGCTCGTCGACGCCATGGGGATAACCACGAGCCAGCCGAGACCGACGCCGAGGAGCGCGAGCGGGCTAAACATAGACCCACGGCTCCCGCGTCTGGTGTTGGGCCTGTGGGTCTTCACCATCCTCGTGTTCGTCCTGGGCATCTCCCGCGTAGCGCCCGTCGCGCCCGGGGAGTCGCGCAAGCTGGTGGAGTGGGCGTACCTGGGGTTCCTGTTCCGCCACATCAACCCGTACCTGTTCACGGCGTTTGGCATAGCGAGCGCCATAGGACTGTCCGTCCTCGGAGCGGCGTGGTGCGTCCCCTGCGACCGCACACGCCGCGTCGCCTTCAACCCTAGAGATCCCGATCCGCGGACGCATAAAAAATACTAACATCCTCCTCCTCCTCCTCCTCCTCCTCCTCCTCGTCTCGTACCAGGGGCATTTTCATCACGGGGAGCACGCTCGCGGGCAGGGCGATCGCCACTCCGCGCATCACCAGCAAGAATCTCATATCCATCATCTTCTGCGAGGCGGTCGCCATCTACGGGGTCATCATGGCCATCATCCTCCAGACCAAAATCGAGTACGTGCCCCGCAACGCGGACGGCTCCTACCCGCAGAGCGTGATGACCAGTGGATACGCCACGTTCGCGTGCGGGCTGACCGTGGGACTGGCGAACTTGGCGTGCGGAATATGCGTCGGCATCGTGGGAAGCGCGTGCGCGTTGGCCGACGCCGCTAACCCGGCGCTCTTTGTCAAGATTCTCATCATCGAGATCTTCGGAAGCGCGCTGGGACTCTTTGGGGTCATTGTCGGCATCATCATGTCCGCGAATGTGGACTTTAAGGGGCAGTGAGGGGATCCCGATTCGAGGGGGGCGGTGATTGAGAGACGGACGACGCGCGGCGGGATACGTAGAATGCACTTGTAACAGCAGTAGCACTATCATAGCGCACAGCAACCTGAGGGTCCCGAAAAGCGACGACGCCGAAGTGAGCAGGCGTTTCTGAGGCGCCACGTCATAAATCCGATGGCTACCTCGTGGAGACTCTGCCCGAGGACCTTGTTGCTGTTCACTTCCGCCGTCCACGCCGCGTCCCCAGTCAGAGCGTCAACATCCTGCCGCGCCGCGATGCCGTCGTCGTACTATCGCAAAGATGGAGTGAAGATCACCCATGACCCGCACGCGCCGGGGATGGCAGCAAAATACGGCGCTCCTGGCAAGACGGATGCGGACGGCTTCGACCCTTACGCGGACAGCGTTGGGGCGGGAATCTACAGCGGCACGGTGCAGCGCGCGGCTGACGGCAGCGTCGTGATCGGGAGGCAGTACCAAGGCCACAACCCGCGGCCGGGGCCGGTGTACAGCGGCGGAGGTTACACGCCCGTCTCGGAGGCTATATCTAAATTCCACTCCGAGATGAGGTCGGGCGCGGCGGAGGCGGATACGACGCTCGCGAAGCTCCTCGACGCGCACCCCGACCTCGTCAACGACGTCGCGACCGGAGGGGCGTCGCCTCTGCACACGTGCGGGATGTCGCGGTCCAATCAGCACGCCGCCGCCTTCCTCATCGCCCGCGGAGCCGACGTCGCCGCGACGGACACCTACGGCTACACCCCGTTGGACCGGATGGCGTCCAACAATCTGGCCGTCGGCGCCGACGCGTTGCTCGCGTCGGGCGCGGAACCCGACGCCCACGGGCCTCCTTTCGACGTCGCGATGGACGCCGAGGCGAAGGACGTCCTCGCGGTGCTCGAGAAGTACGAGGAGCGCGTGGTGGATAAACCGGTCACCAAAATCGTCGTGTATTCCGAAGTCGAGCCAGCGGTGGCGGGGACGTACCTGCGCAGACCCGCGTCCGAAATTCCGGAGGGATTCAGGGACGTGTGCGTGGATAATGGGTGGGACGCGGATGCCACGTGGCGGAAGCTCAACGGCGGCGGCGAGGACGGCGCGTGGTTCAAGAAGGACGCCGACGCGAGCTACATCTACTTCAACAGAGCGGACAAAATGTGGTGGATAGACGGCCCCGACGGTCTCGGCGTGTACAAGGGTGTCGGGCCGGATTGGGCGCCCATGGGGATGAGCACCGCGTGGAGGGCGATCGACGGGGGATCGCACGCCCCCACGCTGGCGATATACCGCGCGTGATGCCATGGACTCGCGTAGATTTCAAGCTCAATCACTTGAGCACGACGTAGCTCGCGGCGCCCTCCTTGTTGATCTTGGCCACCCGCCCGATCGTCGACTTGAGCTCCTCCTTGTCCTCGTCCGTGCCGAGCAGGCCCTTCTTGCGCAGCTGCTTCGTGACGTCCTTCGTGGTGACCTTACTCGCGCCGCGGAGGATGGCGCGCAGCGCAGCCTCGATCGGGCGCATCGCCGACGCCGCGCCCGCCTCCGTCTTTGGCGCCTTGGCCGAGGGTTGACCCAAGGGTTGACCCCCGTCGTCGTATTCGTCGTCTCTCGCGCGCTTCACCCCAGCCGCGACGGGCTCGGGCTTGACCACCACCGTCGCCGCCGCCGCCTGCGCCGCCGCCTGCGCCGCGCGCTGCGCCGCCTGCGCCGCCGCCTGCGCCTTCTGTATCTGCGCCTGCTCAGCCTTGTTCCTCTGCTGCAGCAGGAACGGGTGAAGCTCCTCCTGGTCGGGGTCGACAAACTCCGAGTCGGAGTCGTCGTCGTCGGAGAAGCCGCCCAGCTCCGCCGCCGTCGCGGCCTCCTCCTCCCTGCCGAGCAGCCGCTTGAGTTTCGCGCCCTCCGCGTCGAGATCTTCGTCGTCGTCGTCGTCGTCGCCGTCGTTCGGACCGACCCCAGTCTTGGGCGGCGGCTTGGCGTCGTCCGCGTCCGCCAGCTCGATCTCGTCTCCCATGCCCTCGCCGGCTACTTCGTCATCCGACGCTCCCGCGTCGTGCTCCCAGTCGTCGCCCTCAGCCTTGACGATGCCGCGCGCGCCGGGGGCGTCGCCCACATCGTTACCCGCCTTAACGTCCTCCTCCTCGGGTTCCTGCTTGATCAGCGCCTTCTTCTTCTTCTTCTTCTTCTTCCCGCCGGCTGTGTCGTCGTCGTCGTCGTCGCTCGAGTCTCCGGCTTGCGTCTTGAACCGGTCGACGTCGTCCGAGTCGGAGAGCCCGTCGTCGTCGTCGTCCAGCCCGCCCTTGCTCGCCTTCTCGAGCCACTGCGACGTGGACGTGGTGTGCCTGCCCCTGGCCTCCAGGCGCTCCTCGGCCTCCTCCAGAGACATCACCCGTCGGTTCGCCACCGGCCGAAAGTTGTACCACTGCTCCATCGGGATGGCGCACACGTCCGTGGTGCTGGCCTGCATCATGAGGAGGAAGAAGTTGCCGAGGCTGGCGCTCTCGCGCGCGCCGTTGAACTGCACCCGACCGCCTTTCTTGCTCTCGCTGACGAGCTGGAGGTTCGGCTCGCGCCCCGCGCTCGCCGCGTCGCTCCTCTGACGGCAGAGCTGCCACTCCACCGCGGTCGCCCTGCCAGACTTGAACTTTGGGGGCCGCTCGCCGCTGAACCGCCCGACGACGTACTTGCGCACGGGCGCGAACGCGCGCACCGCGTACCCCTTGCTCAGCACCAACTCCATCTTCGCGTCGTGCGGGACGGCGTCGGCGTCGTCGGGGTTCATCGGGCGCCCGGTCTTCGGGTCCACGAGCGACAGCTCGAACCCGGCGTACTGCCCCTTGGCGTCGAGCATCTTGCCGAGATCGGGGCGCGCGGCGAGGACCGCGGCGCAGACGCCCGCGGGCGTCGCGGGCGGCGGCACGGTCACCGTCGCGTGCGTCGCCTCGCTCGGGAACTTGACGTGCACCGTCGTCATCCCGGACGCGATGAAGCCGTGACGTGTGTCGGGGGCCCGCCGGCCTGCTAGGGCAAAAGTGCTGTCGCGATCTGACTCGGAGGAGTCTGCAAACGGATGCATCACGGTTTGATCATTCCGGGTTGTTAGCTCTGACGGGACGACGCCTGGACGCTGGCTGCGATGAACTGGCGGAACTCGATCGATCTATTATCATAAATCTAGCTCCTTCTAACCGAGAGCGCGCCCCAAACACGCGCCCCCATCGTCCGCGGCCTCACCGCGACACACCCAAAGTCTCAACCGTCACCCTTGCGAACGCTCGCCGGCGTCGAAGCTCGTCGAAAACACCCATTCGTCTCCAAGTCAGATCTCTCGCGTCGCGCGGAGACAGCTTAGAAGGTGGAGCCGATGTGCATGATGTTGGTCGCCATGTTGCAGCCGAAGGGGTCGGTGATGTGGTCCTTGAGCGCGGCGACGGGGCCGGTACGGTACACGATCGCCTGGACGACGATGCCCACGAACGCGATCATGGCGAGGCGGCCGTTCTTGACCTCCTTGAGCGCCATCTGGTCGCCGTTCATGCCCATGGGGTCCCAGGGGAAGGTCTCGTTGACGCCGGACTTGCCGGTCGAGAGCCAGCCGCGAATGCGGCGGAGCTCGAGGATGCCCATGACGGGGAACTGAACCGCGAGGAGCGCGTTGATGGGGAGGTCGTACTCCGCGGCGCCAGCCTCGTACCACGGGCCGCCGATGCCGAGGATCTCGGTGGTGCAGATGCCCGCGACGGCCATCATCGCCCAGCGGGCGTTCATGAGCTCAGCCTCCTGGTAGTACTTGAGACGCTCGGGGTCGGCGCCGAGGCCGAGGGGATCGAAGCCGAAGTCACCGGGGAGGGTGCCGTCGAGGTGAGCGGGCGCGACGGTGGAGTCCTTGAGCCTGCGTTGGTTCGCGCGGGTTGGGAGTTGGATGGATGGTCAGGACGCGGCGGGTCAGGTGCGGTGGGACTTGGACGATGGCGCGAAGTGGGCGGGTTCCGGGCCGCGTCGATCGTCACCCGGTCGTCTGGGATCGTTCACGGGTCCGCGCTGGGGACGATGCGCACGTCTCGGATCGAGACGCCACCGGGAACTGTCCCGATCGGACCGCCCCCCTATCACGTTTCGCCGTGTGTTCCCCAGACGGACGTGATGACGGATTGACGCGCGGTTCGAGCCGCGCGATGCGCCGCACGCGCCGCACGCGCCGCGAACGGGTGAGAAACTCATCGAATGAGACACCCGCATCGCTAATCGGGACGGGAGAATCGCGCGTGCGGGGCGGGGAGACGCACCAGAGCTCGCGGTTCGCGGCCTGGACCTTGAGGGAGGCGCGAGCGGAAACGGGAGCCTTGGCGGGCGCGGCGAAGGACGCGCGGGAGCCCGCGAAGTTGGCCTTGCGCGCGGACACGGCGGACACGGCGCGGACGGAGGTGGTGGTGAGAGCAGCCATCTTAATCGATGTGGAGTGCTGTACTGTGTGTGCAGAAACGGCGTCGCCGGGGTCCCGCCTGGCGCTTTTCTACCGGGATCGCAGCAGGCGAAAGCCGTTTCTGATTGCTGATTGGTCGGCAGGATTTTCTCTCGCTATCTCGCCGGGTGTCCGACCAAAATTCACGAGTTATCTCGAGTTATTCTCTCGTTTTCACCGTATATCTGACGGTCGGTTGCGAAACATTTCCTTCGATACCAGCCGAAAAGTGGATGAGAGCGGGTGAAAAGGTTCTAGGGTTGGAGCACTGACGTCATTCGTCGCTCCGGAGATAGGTCCAGGAACGATGGCCGCTTCTCTCACCATGTCCATGGCCAGCCTCGCGGTGTCGGGCACTACGCGTGCCCCCGCCGCGCGCACGGGTTCCGCCGCGCGCGCGCCCGCGAAGGCTGTGGGTGGCTCGGCTTTCATGCCCGCCAAGCTCGCGTCCAAGATGACCATGAAGTCTTCTCTCGCGGGTGCGTTTAGAGTCCGCCTGTCATCGGCGGCGGCGAGGCGCTTCTCCGAGCGAGAGCTCGCGTCGTCGTCGTACCGTACCGAATCACCGGATCGGGCGGTCTCGCGGACGTCGTGCTCTCGTCGGAGCCCCTCGCGCCGCGGTTTCCGGCGCCACCGATTCCGACTTTTTTCACCCCGCATCTTTCCGCGTCTCGCTCACAAACCCCACATTCCCGTTATCCACTCCGCGCAGGCCTCGCCATGCCTTCCGCCGTGGCGACTCGCAAGCCCGCTCTGGGCCGTGGTGCTCTGGTCGTGACTGCGGGTGGCAGGTCCATCGGCTGCACCCTCCGCGGCACCCGCCGCGCGCGCGCGCGCACCTCCGGCTTCCGCGCCCGTCTCCAGACCCCTTCCGGCCGCAAGGTGCTGAAGCTCCGTCGCAAGAAGGGCCGCAAGTACCTCGCCCCCGCGGGCGCCGTGAACGGCTGGAACAGGGAGAAGAAGAAGTCCCTCAAGTGAGAGAGAAACGGCGTTTACGTAGGACACGCGGGTTTAGGTTAGGATTCTTTTGTTGGCGGCGTTGTGAGCACGGGCGTGCTGACACACGGGGCGAGGCGCGTCGATTTGGTGGAAACTCTCGAGCGGAGATCGACGAGCCGGGGGCGTTTGTTATATAGAGACATCGCGATTCGATTCGATTCGATTCGATTCACCCCGATTCACACCCGGGAAGCGCTTCCCTTCCTCACTCGTCGTCCGCGTCGTCGAACTCGAAGTCGTCCCCCGCGTCGCTTCCGTCCAGTAAGGACCCCGCGGCGGATGCGAGCGACTCGCCGATGTCGTCTACGTCGGCGCCGCCGTATCCCCACGACGCCGCCGTCGCCTTACCAGCCCCGCCCCGAACCGCGCGCCGCCACCGCGCGTTCATCTCCGTCAGGACCTTTCCGTACGATCGCGTGGCGATCAGCCTGGTCATCGCGCCGCACTCGCGCGGGTTCTGCGCCCTGTCGCGGCGGAACACGCGGGGAAACGGGAGGGGCAGGGGAAGCGGCGCCGCCGACGCGAAACGCAGCCTCGGCGCCCGGCGCGCCTCTCGCGCGAGCGCCGCGTCGAGGGCGTCGCGCGTCTGCGTCGGGGTCGCGGCACTCGTCGTATCCCCGGCGGTCGTCGTATCCCCGGCGCTCGACGCGTCATCGCGTCTCATCCGGACCCGCCAACCCCTCGCCGAGTACACCTCCGCGAGGGGCTCGAGACCGTCCTCGTCGTCGCACCCCGGGGTGTAATACACCTGGCGGGACAGCACCGCGCGCGCGCGTCTCGCGTCCTCACTCCGCGTCGCCTCATCGAACGCGCCGCGTACCCTCGTCGCCAGCAGCGAGTGGCCCCGTCCGTTCGAATCCCCCGAGGAGGCGTCGCGTCGTTCCCGCGGATCGTCGGCTGAGGAGACGTCGACGGGCTCGCACGGCGTCGTCGCCGTCATCGCCGCGAACGGCTCGCCGGTTCGCGCGGACAGGTGCGCCGCCACCTCGCGCATGCCCGTCCCACCCACGCACCAACCTCCGCGGCCGTCGTCCCTCGCCCTCCACGTCAGCGTCGCGGTGTCTATCGCCGCCGCTTTCAACGCCGACGATGCGTACCTCCCGTCGCCGTCGTACCCGCGTAAACCGGCGTTTCTCACTCTGGAAGCATCCGGGCACGCGACGGGCACGTACGCGTCGCAGTTGGGCGCTAAGACGGCGGACGCCATCGCGTCGTTGAGAAAACCGAGCCTCGTGCGGTACGTACCGGCGGACGGACCGGAGGAGTCCGACGCCGGCGGCGGCGGACGAAGCGAGAACAGCACCGTCGGCACGGAGCCGTACTCGTCGCGGATCTCCTCCGTCACCGCCGAGGCGACGCCGCCGAACCCGCCGAGGTCCTCCGCGAAAACTTGGAACCCGCGCAGGGCGTCGCACTCCTCCGCCCAGTACCGCACAGCGTCCCTCGCCTCCTCCCTGCGCTCGTCGGACCGGTAAAGGTCGACGCCCTCGCCAAAGCCGGCGAACGCGTCCACGCCGGACCACAACCCGGGGAGTATCCCCGACGACCGGGGGTGGAGGCACGCCTTGCAAAAGTCCGTCCACGACCTCGCGTCGTCCGCGAGCGTCGAGGCGGAGGCCTCGAGCGCGGCGGCGCGGCGGTTCGCATCCTCGAGCGCGGCGGCGGCGCGGCGGTTCGCATCCTCGCCGCGTCCGTCGCGTCCGGGTCGTCGTCGTCCCCGTCGTTCGTCGGCGAAACCCACGCGGAGCTGGGCGGTCATCTTCGCGCGTAACGCCGCGATCGCGTCGACGTCGCCGCCGTTCCTCGATCGTTTCGTCGATCCGCCCCACTTGGATCGCCGCGCATCGTCCTCGTCCTCGTCCTCGGAGTCGTCGGTGTCCATTCGACGGTCGGGGTCGTCGTTCTCCGCGTGCGACGCGTCCTCCTCCACCTCCTCCTCGTCGTCGCCATCCAAGGCGTCGACCAAGGCGTCTTCCTCGAGGTTGCGGAGGAAGGCGGACTTGTGCGCCCGCTCCTGTCTGAACACCCTGTGGCCGCCGTCCCAGCTCGTGATCGGCGGGATGTTTCCATCGGCGCCCACGGCCGCGTCGTCGTCGCCGTAGAGGTGCCCCGCGCGCCTCACGCCGCCCGTGGTACCGCCGAGATCGAAGCACACGACCCTGGGCACGTACGTCGGCACGCCGCGCGCGGTCTCGCCGACGCGGTAGAGCACGCCGGAGTCGATCGCGGCGTACGCGCGTGAAGAGTCATCCTCGCCCTCAGCGAGGCCCTGCGCCTCGTCCTGCGGGGTGGGAAGGGAGGGGAAGGTCAGGGAACGATCGAGGGTGCCGTCGCTCTGTTTTCCGGGAGACGCCGGCGGCGAGGATGGGAAGCGAAGGGGCGGCGCACCTGGAAGTTCCAAAAATGCGCGCCTGTCCAGTTGGCGTATCCGCCAAACTGGAGGGTGATGACCTCGCCCAGCCTGGATCCCATCGTCGCGAGACGTCGGGCGGGGGCGCAGTGAGCCGAAGGCTGGAGAGGGCGATGGCGAAGACGAGGAAAAACTCTGTTGACGACGGGAAAAACTCGCTGCATCGAGTGTTACATCGTCGGAATAAGCGAAGGCGGCGAGGGCGCTCGCGTCGGAAATAACGGCCAATCACGGGGAGAACGGCCGTCCCGTGTCGTCCTCGTCCCCAGCCCCGCCCGCCCGCCCGCTCCTCCTCATGTCCCGCCTGTCCTTCCTCGCCAGGTACTCGTGCAGCTTCGGCGCCGCCGCCTCCGTCAACCTCGCCGACTCGCGGCGAACCAGCAGCTGGTACGTCGCCTGCACCCCGTCCGCGCCGCCGCCGCTAATTCCGCCCACCCCGTCGCTGCCGGCGTCCGTGCCGCCGCTGGTGTACCCGCCCAAACCCACGGACGACGCGGAGGCGTACCCGCCGAGGTCGCCGCTCGAGCCCCCCAACCCCGGGCCCAAACGAAAGCCGCCCCCGAGCCCCGACAACCCGCGCCGACCCGCGATGACGCCCTTGACGGGCTTGACGGGCTCGTACTCGTACACGATGGGCTTGGCGCGACGCTTGTTCACCTTGCGCGACTTGCGCGTGACGTGCAGCGTGGCCTCGACGAGTACGCAGAGGTCCTCCGAGGTCATGCGAGCCGACGCGGCGAGCGCGAGGCGGAGCGTCTCTTCGTGAACCTCGAGGCCGGCGACGCAGCACCGGAGCAGGCACCCGTCCACCGCGTTGCGCCACAGCGCGCCCCCCGGCGCCGCGGCTTCCACCGCGCCCATCCCGCTGTTCATGGCCGCGAGTCTGCGCGCCAGGGTGACCGCGAACGGTTGCTCGTCGCCGACGCAAGAGTCCGGCAGGCCCCCGGCGGCGGCGGCGGCTAAAATCGGATTCGCCCCCGCGACGTCGCCTTCTCTCAGACGTCGCAGCGCGTGAGTGAGCGCGATCTTCCTCGCCACGTCGGAAGCCTTCATCATCTCCGAGAGATCCGCGATCTGTTGCTTCACGCTCGCCTTCTTGGCGCTCTTCACGTTGATCTTGATGCGAAACGCGGGTTTGCTCCGCGGGCGCCACTTTTTCACGACGACAATCTCGCCATCCTCGTTGGTCTCCTCAACCTCCGCCAGCTCCATATCCTCCGGAACCTCGCCCTCCTCGTCCGATGCGACTTCCCCCGCGTCCCCAGCCTTACCCTCGCCGTCGATCGCGTCCCCGAGGAAACCCCCGGACGCGATGACGTCGCCCAACAGCGGGTAGAACCTGTCCATCAGGTCGGCGGGCACCTCCGGGAACGACGGGGCCCGGTCCCTCAAGATCCTCCTCGCCGCGAGCGCGAGCGTCACGAGCCGCGTGAGCTCCTTCAGCCTCGCGTTCTTGGACAGGGGCTCGATCTTCTTGGCGTTGTTCTTCTTTTCCGCCGCCTTTCGGGCGTCCAGCGCGGCGTCCAGGGTGCGAAGCGTCTCGTGCAAGAGGAGGTGAAGCACGGGCGGATCTCGAAGGCACATCGCGGCGTCGCCGAGCAAGTTCTCGCCGCTCGCGTTGCTGAGGTCCGCGACGACGGAGCCGGCGGGGGCGTCGCTCACGCCGTCGTCGGCGTCGCTCGCGGTGGGACCCGGCGCGCCCACGTCGGTGTTACCGCCGCCGACGCTGGGCTCCGCTGGGACCGCCGCGAGCGGCTCCTTCGCGTCCTCCTCTTTTTTCTTTCCAAACGTAAACTTGAGCGTCGGGAGCTTCGGCGGGGCGTTCCTCGTGGCCATCTTCCTCGCCGGCGCGGACGGGGTCGCCTTCTTCTTCGACCCGGCGTCGCTCTTGGCCCTCGCGGCCCTCTCCCCAGCCTTGGAGTCGAAATCGATCTTTTCGATGATTTGCACGATTTCCGCGCACCGCCGACCGTCCAGGCACCTGTCCCTGACGCACGCGTCCGCGAGCCACGCGAGCCTGTGGCACCTATCCACGCCGCACAATCCCGTCTTCTCGTCGTCGTGCAGCGACATGAGCAGCTGCGAGCGCAGGGAACACGCCCCAACGCCGCCGTGTTCGGCGTAGTGCATCCGACAGTTGACGACCACGCCGAGGTAGAGCTTCTTCGAGTCGCCGACGACGCGCTTGAGCCTCTGCACCGACGCGGACGCGCGCCTGAGGGACGCGCGGGGCAGACCCGGCACGTGCGGCTTCGCGTGACCGCCTTGACCGCCTTGACCGCCTTGACCGCCTTGACCGCCTTGAGAATCGGGCGCGGTGCCGGGGATGTACACGGCGAATCCCTCGTTTGCGTCGAGGGGCGCCAACGCGAGGTCTTGGTCCAGGTTTCGCATCGTCGTCGCCGTCTCCTCGGCGTACGCAGCGAGGGCCGGGGCGGTGTGGCGGCGGAGGAGCTCGCCGCGGAGTTCCCAGCACTGCCTCTGGACCTCCACCGGCAGCTGCCTGAAGAGCTCGACGTTGCGCGAGATCTGCTTGAGGTAGGAGGAGGGCACCGGCTTGAGGTGCTCGAGCGCGGTTAAGGGAATCGCCTTGAGCTCCTCGATGCCGATGTAAGGGAACGACGCGTCGAGCAACGAGAGGAGGGTTCCCTGGGGCATGGCCTCGATGCGATCGCGCAGTTCTTTGAGGGCGTCGTCGAGCGTGTGCCTGTACACCTCCGCGCGCGTCATGCCGAGCTGCCCGAGGAGCCCGAGGAGGGGCTCCGCGTCGCTCTCCCTGTCGATCCCCGCCGTCTTGAGCGCGCCCTGGTCCTGGATGCGCTTGATCGCGTCCGCGACGTCGGGGTTCCGCCCGAGCTCCGCGGCGACGAAGTCAGCGCCCTCGCCCCCGACCAACACCTTCTTCTTGCCGCCGCCCGCCGCGAGCTCCTCGTCCTCCTCACTGGACGGATCATCTTCGAGCTGGCGCATGGCGTGGACGAGGTTCTGGCCGTCCGACGCCGCGGGCTCGGTTCTGGCCTCGCCCTCGCCCGAGGACTTGCCGGAGGGCTCGGGTTTATCGATGTCCATGGCCTCGGCCGCGGGCACGTCCGCGGTCATGACCGGAACCCGGCACCGGAGCGCGAGATCCGAGTGCGTCCCAATTTATTCATGTCAGCGTGGAAGAGTCCCAATTGCACGATTATTCAACGCCGCTTCGTCACTGTAGAGGTGCCGGGGAAAGGGCGCCGGGAGCCTGGCCGGTCGTGGGGGCTCCACCGAGCTCGGATCGCCTCGATGGGAAAGGCCGAGGCGGCTGCCAAGGGCAGGGCGAAGCTCGACGCCTTCAAGGCTAAGAAGGCGTCGAAGGGAAAGTCCGGCCAGGGGACCGCTGGGACGGGACGAGGGGACGAGCGGGTCGAGAGTGCGGGTCCACCGGCTCCCCCGCCGCGTCCGCCGTCGCCGCCGCGTCCGCCGCCTCTTCCTCCGCCTCAGGTGATGGGGGTGAAGCTGCCGGCCGCGCCCGCGCCCGAGCCGGAGCCCGTTCCCACCTGGCAACTCGCGAGCGGCACCCCGTTCGATTCTCCCGCGAGGAAACCGAAGCCCGCGCCCGAGCCGGTCGCCCCGGCCCGACAGCCGCCGTCGCCGCCGAGGCCCGTGCACCGACCGCCGCGCCCGCCGCCTCCCCCTCCGCCACCGCCGCCGGCCCCGTCTCATCCCAAAACGACGAGGGACGGCGGCGTCGGGATCCAGGCATCGAACGGGATCCAGGCATCGAAGGCGTCGTCGAAGGATGACGACGACGGCGACGCGTCTTCCAAGCCGTCGTGGCCGTCCACGTTCTCGTCGTACGAGCAGCTGTCGGACATGTACAGGCCCCGCGCGTCGACGACACGATCGCCGAACGAGCACGCCCCGCCGCTCGCGAACATCACGCTGGGCGGAGGCGGGGACGGGTACGCATACGGCGGGAGCGGTGATAACCCCGGCGGCGGTCCGGACGGCGATGGATCGCGAACATCGATGAAGCCTCGCGACGGATCGCGAACGGTGACGAGGGTGGAGGACGCGATGACCGCGGAGGAGATGATGCAGCGGGCGACGGAGGCGGCGGCGCGGGCGCGCGCGGAGCTCAAGAAGAAGGCGGCGGAGGAGGAGAAGCGACGGCGGGAATCGAGCGGGCAATTGTCGACAACCGCCGCCGACGAGCTCCCAGCCTTCACCTCGCCGTTCAGGAGCAAGCCCAAAGGTCCGTATCCGCAGTTTAAAACCCTTAAAAGCGGACCGACGGAAGAGGACGCGGGAAGAGGCGTGGGAGGGAGGAGGCGGGAACGGGACGGCGGCGGGGCGTCGTCGTCGTCGGACACGAGGGAAGCCGGGCGGAAGTCTGGATTCCAGGACGACGACGAGGTGGCGAGGCTTCAGAGAGTCGTCGAGGAGATGACCGAGGAGAGACTCGCGTTTCAACGCGCGCACGCCAGGCAGAACGAGCTCATGCAGCAGCTGGCGGACGAGAACGAGACGGCGACGTCGCGCGCGAATGCGCTCACCTCCGAGCTCGGCGCGACGCGGGAGCGGCTGGAACAGAGGGAGAACGAGGTCATCGCGCAGGGCGCGGTGGTGGCGCAGCTCGCGGCTGAGAGGGACGCGGCGATCACGCGGGCGACGCACGCGGTGGAATCGGCTCGGAGCACGTCGATGGAGTCCGTCGAGCTCGAGGAGCGGTGCAGGCAGCTGAAGATGGAGACGATGAAGCTGCGGCACGAGTTGGAGGAGATCAGGGACGACAGGGATCGCACCGACCGTGCGTTGCGAGCCGCGGCGGCGGACCGGAGCGAGATGCGCACCAGCCTGAACGCGATGCAGGACGAGCGCATGCACTTGCAGTCGGCGCTGCGGAGAATGGCGGCGCGGGAGGAGGCGGAGATGGAGCGGGGCGCCGCCGACTGGAACGGCGACGCTCCCGAGAACACGCCCAACCCGACTCCTCAGAAGGCGGGGGACGCCGGCGCGGCGGCGGCGAAGAGGGCGGCGAGGCTCGCGGATGAGCTCGGCGTCGCTTTCGACGGCGTCGGGGGTGCGCGTTCGTCGTCCAACGGGGACGGGGCGCGTCGCGACGGCGAGGGCGCGAACGGCGGCGGCGGCCACGGGGTGTTCAGTCACATGTCGCGGTCCATGAACGGGGTTCCGCTCGGCGGCGTACCCGTGGAGAAGGTTGGCGAGGATCAGCTCAGGCTGGTGGACTCCATCCACGCACTGCTCACCGAGGTGGAGGAGGAGCGCTCGCGGGCCAGGGCGGCGCTCGCGGCGTCCCGGCGTAAGATGGACGAGCTCCAGCGACGAAACGCCGAGCTGGAGAAGAGGCTGGGCGACACGGTGCAGCGGTTGGAGCTGGAGGTGAGCAAGGAGTTGGGCGCCAAGATGCGCGAGGCTTCCGAGGACGAGGCAAGGCACGAGGCCATAGACGGCGGCGAGTACGAGTACGCCGAGGACGGCGCGAGGGTGTACACCGCATCGGACGGGACCAAACATTACGTGTACGAGGACACGCCTCGGGCTGGGGGCATACTGAGCTACCTGAACCCGTTTGCTCGACGGCGATAGACCAGATTAACAGTTCCAGTGGTGAAACATCGGAAGCTTATTAGTCGAAGGTACATTTTTAACGTGCAACTGGGTCGCGTCTCGTTTGTCATTGCAAGTACTGGTACGCATCAACAGATCGAACAGCCGCACGGGGCGGCGCAAAACCGCCCATATTTGCTAAATCCACTGAGGCGGTCCGACGTTCTCGAAGATGCGAATCTCCCCGGAGTATCCCGCGGTGACTATGATCTGCCCGATGGCCATCCCAGCGGCGAACGCGCGCTCCCCTTCCAGCCTCGCCTGCTCCCTCGGGCTCATGGCTTCCTCCTCCGCGACACCTCCCGCCGCCTCCCCTCCGTCTCCGGGCGCGTCCCCGCCTTCCCCGCCAACCTCCGCCGACTCCGCCTCCTCCTTCGCCGCGTCCTCGTTGGAAGCGTTACGAGAGTGCGTCGTGCCCTCGTTGGAAGCGTTACGAGAGTGCGTCGTGCCCTCGTTGGAAGCGTTACGAGAGTGCGTCGTGCCCTCGTTGGACGGCCTCGAGACGAGCGTGAAGTTCGGGGAGGTCATGTTCCCGTGGAAGAGCGCCTCGGCCGCCTTGGTCGGTTGCAGCTGCTCCTTGGCCGCCGCCCTCGCCGTCGCCACAGCCGCGGCGGCGTCGCCCGTCCGCGACCGTCGAACCTCGTCGGGCGCGAAGAGCGCGACGGTGGCGATGTCGTGCTGCGCGGCGAACTGCTCGTAGGACGAGTGCTTGTCTCGTCTGTACCCGGTGTATATCGGGTTGATCGACGGCACGAACGAGTTGACGGTGGACCAGACGTACACGTGCTCGTCCTCGCTGCCGCACACGATGAACTCGGCGCCGGGCGAAAACGAGGCACGAATCTGCGAGTTGTTGTTCTTGTGGCCCTTGTACTTGCACGCGAGCGTGTATCCGTCGTATACCCTGATGCGGGAGTCGTTGGACGTGACCAGCAGTTTGTTATCGTCGCCCGGCATCCAAGACAGTCCCGTGATTTTCTTCCCCGAAGCCTTGTTGCTCTTGGTGTTTCTGACATCCAGGTGGGTGATGTAGTCAAACCTCACGCCGTCCATGCGGTAGAAGTGGCACTTTCCCTTGTACGACCCGGCGACGGCGGTCGATCCGTCGCTGTTGAACGAAGCCGCGGTGACCATCTCGCCTATGTCGACCCAGTCGGCGACCCTGTGATCGGGGATGTTCCAAAACCGAAGCTTGCCGTCCAAAGACCCGGAGAGGAAGTACTTGTCGTTCACGGGGTTAAAGGCGATCGCGGTGACGAAGTCCTGGTGCGAAAAGATCCGCAGGCAATCGTCCATGGTCATGTACCACAGCCGGACAGTCTTGTCCATGCTCGAAGACAAGAGCCAGTCGGTGTGGCTCCAGCACAGGTCGAGGATGTCCCCTTTGTGCCCGGCGTACTCCCTGAACGGCTCGGGCTTTAAGATGTTCCGCGCGCCGTCCTCCCTGTCGAGCGCCCAAACCCGCACGATCCTGTCCTGCCCCGCGGTGGCCAGGTACTCGCCCGTGTGCGAAAACTTCATCGTCCACACCGCATCATCGTGCGCGTGGATGGTTTGTATGAGCCGCATCTCTGTAAACTCCTTGTACACCTTTCGGTTCACGAGCACCTTCACCTGCGCGCCGACGCCCTCGCGCCCGGGCGTCGCGGGGCCTTGCTCGGCGTCCGCGGAGTGCGCCGCGCTCATCGCGGCGGCGGTGACCGCTCGAGCCGCGGGATCCTCGTCGCCCCTCTCCGAATACCCCGGCCCGTCCTCGCCGTCGCCCCCCCGTCGACTCGAACGCTGCTTCGTCGCGGACTTCATGTAGGTCTGCGCCTCGCCCAGGCGCTTGGTGAGCCACCGTCCGGGGTTCCTGCCGAAGGGTTTCTTCTTCTTCGCGACGTCCCCGCCCGTCTGCAGGTCCTTCACCGCGGTCCTCGGTTGGTGGTGGTTCCCCGATTGAACCCCCGGCCCATCGAACGTCCCCGTTGAACTCTCCCCCGCGGCACGTTCTCGCGCGTTAACCTCGCGCATCAGCGGCGACAGCCCGATGGACCGCTCGAAGTCCTCCACGGATATCTCCTCGCCCGTCTGCAGGTCCTTCACCGTGGACGCCGCCGCCGCGCCCGGGGACGACGCGGCGGCGCCCGGCGCGTTTAGCATCCGATCCGCGGCGGCTTCGTCCACCAGAAACTCCTGGCCGGTGTCGAGGTCCTTGATGCGGAACACCTTCTCCATCTCGAACGACTTTTGCGTCGCGGACGCGCCGTCGGTCGTCGGGGAGACGGGCGTTTGGGGGTGACTCTCCGCGGCGTCCTTCTCGGCGGTCGGAACGTGTTCGGCGGGCGGCGACTGCGCCGAGTTGACATCGGCGTCGTTCGTCTTCGCTCGGCTCGAGGGTTGGACCGGGGACGGGGGCGCGAGGGGCGAGGGCTCGGGCGACGCGCCCGGCGTGTCGGATTCCGGGGGCGGACCCTCATCGCCCGTGACCGACGGCATCGTGGCGGCGAGCTGGGAGAGATCCAGCGCGCCGGTCGCGGCGGCGGACGGGGAGGACGACCCGGGATCTCCTCCCGACCCGGCGCGCGCCTCTCCCGCGCCCCAATCCTCGGTCGAGCCGACCCCGACGCTCTGCTGGCGCGTCAGCCACGACGGGCTGGGGGGCGCTACCTCCTCCTCCGGATCGAAGAACTCATCGTCCGAGGAGTCCTCGGAGTACATCGTTACGGCGCCGCTGCTGCCGGCGCGCGTGACGGGTGAGATCTAACGTTATGTTTTACCTGTTCAACGTGTCTGACGGGCGCGAAGTCTCGGAATGTGATAACCGTTGGCCACCAACGCTCGACGAACTTCGTCAACAGGTGCGGCCGAGGGGGCTCACAGGCTCTGGCGCGGCTGGCACGCCGGGGTTCGCGCGGACCCGCGTCGAGTAGCGCGCCGGGAGGACCTAGGATTCGACCCG
>Ga0181573_10001937_pt1 | contig 19718 bp, 8 predicted proteins | sample 101ome_25_FD_148643 | JGI IMG/M metagenome (GOLD analysis project Ga0181573, IMG submission 148643) | Coastal salt marsh microbial communities from the Groves Creek Marsh, Skidaway Island, Georgia - 101409BT metaG (spades assembly) | ecosystem: Environmental > Aquatic > Marine > Intertidal zone... | reverse complement strand
GACGGCGTCGAGTCGGGAGCTCGGGTCGGGGAATCGGATCCGCGCGGGATCGATCGCGGAGAGGGGCTGGTGCTCGTCCCTGAACCCGCCGCCAGACGGAGACGGCGTCGCGGGAGGGCGCCTGAGATAGGGGAAGGCGAGGAAGGCGGGAGTCGCGTCAGAGATCTCTCGCGACGCTCGAAAAGCCGCGCGGGGGATGCGCGGGGGTCGGGGGCGCGGTCCGGGGGGTCACGAAGCTCACCATTCGGGACTCGGGACCGCGCCGGCGCATACGAGCAGGAACGCGAGGACGGACAGCGTCCTCGCGACGGGAACGACCGGCATCGCCGCGCCTCGCAGTGGCGGCAGCGTCCCTGGCTCGTCGTTGTTGTTATCCATCTGTCCGAGAGAAGATGGCGGGAGCCTCGTCTGCTCGTGCATGGCGGAACAGAAAGACGAGGAGGAAGCTCGAAGCGCCCCCGGTCGCCGGTCGCAGTCTGAGCGCGCGCGGTGAGGCGGGTCGCCATGGCGGAGCATCCGCGTCCCCCCGTGCAGGTGTTCGCCTACGACGACGCCCTCGGGCGCGAGGAGGGGACGGAGCTGGAGGCGCTCCTGGCGTACTTCCCGGCGTCCGCGCCCGAGTCCGCGAAGGTCAGGGCGCTGTCGTTGGCCAGGGGCATCGTCGGGTTCGTCTCGCAGTTCGACGACGACGGGACGGGGGGCGGATGGCGCGACGCGAACGACGACGTACGCGAGGACGCGAGGGTGGTGCGGACCAAGCGCGGGCGCCTCGCGTGCCTCCTCGCGGAGGAGGAGACGCGTCCGACCGGGACGATCGGGGACGGAGGATCGACGTTCGACGCGTCGCCGCGCCGGCTCTGGCTGTGCGTCTCGGTGGACGAGTCCGTCGCGAGCGTCTCCGCCGTTCGCGACGGCGCCCTCGTCGACCTCCTCCGCATCCTCCGCGACGACTACGCCATGCTCCGCGGCGCCAACCCCGGAGGCCAACCCCGAAGAGAGGCGCCAGACGCGAGTGGACCTGCAGATCGACGGATGCGTGCACGCGATGATCGACGGATGCGACTCCTCGCCGTCCTCGTCGCCGACCTCGGCGCGCGTATGTCCCCCGCCGGCGCCGGATGGGAAGGCGCGACCCTCGGAAACCACCACTCCAACGCGCGCCTGGACTCCCCGGGCGCCGCCCTACGCGCCCTCCACGCGCCGCTGTCACCCGAGCCCGGGTGCCCGCTGACGCCGACGAGCCGCGAGGCGTTTTTGCACACGCAGTCGGCGGTGAACGCCGCGCAGCTCTCGCTGGAGGATTGGGCGGACCAATGCGATCGTCGTCCACACGCTGACGTGGATGCCGACGTGGATACCTCCCCCATGGGCGCCTCCCCCGGGGATGACGATGACGACGGGGACTTGGTCGCGGACACGGCCGTGTTCCACGAGGGCGGCTTGCTCTGGTCGTCTGGAACGGCGACGGCGTCGAGAGCCGTGTCCAGATACGCCGCCAGGTGCCTGGTCCCGTCTTCCGCGTTTCACGAGGAGGAGCCCGACGAGGGACGCGACCGGAGCACGCCGCCCGGGGGAGGGGGAGAGAAGGCGTCGACCGGAGAGAGGCGTCGCGCGAGGGCGCTCGCGGCGGCGGTGCGCGCGGAGGCCGCCGCGGGGATAGCCTCCCTGGGGTCGCGAGCGGGCGCGGGCGGTGAGTCACCGGGCGGTGAGTCACCGACTTTGTTCATCGGCGGGAACCCTCTCGACGACGACGTCCCGATCGCCGCGTCCGAGTGGTCCGTCGCCCCCGACGGGTTCCTGCGACGGTCGAGCGCCGCGGGAGAGGCGGTGGAGGCGAGCGGTCGGGACGTTCCCGCGGCGGCGCGTCTCTTACGACTCGGCCCCCCCGCGGCGACTCGGCGCGGTGACTCACCGCCCGGTGACTCACCGCCCGGCGACGTGTACCTCCTGTCCCTTCGGGTCGGCGCGTGCACGCTCGCGGTGTCCCTGCGCGTCGCGCGGTGCCCGCCGCTGACGGACGAGGCTGGGTGGAGAGACCTGCGCTCGGCGCTGCGGAACGCGTCGGCGCCGAGGCTGCGGGAGCTGCACGATTGCCTCGCATCCGGCGTCGGTCGATTGTATGGGACGAACGGGACGACGAACGATTCGAAAGCCGCCGCCGCCGCCGGGCACCCGCCCGACCACGCGGCGGGGTACCGATACCTCTACGTCGACGACGCCACGCTCGCGGTGCGCGCGAGTCCCGGCGGCGTCCTCGAACGCCCGGTCCTCTCCGCGGATATCCTCGCGACGGTTTCCTCGGTGCGGCGCGAGATGGAAGCCCTCGAGACTGAATCGACGTACGACGAAATCAGCGACGGCGACGCGGTCTGTCGAACGCACGAGCTGTGCGTCAGGTCCGGGGCGGACGCGTGGGTGGTGGGTAAGAGGGCGAGCGCGTCCGGTACGGGTAAGAGAACCCGGGACAGGCGGCTGTGGGTGGTGTTGGATCGAGCCGGGGACACGCTTCTGGACGCATCCGCGGCGATTGGCGCGTTTTGCGACGAGCACTTTGACGGAATATTCTCTTAGCAGTCTTAGCCTAGCTAGCTAGCCGCCCCGTGTCATGATCTGCGGCGCGAATCCGGCGGGCGCGTCCCGCGCTCTCTCCGCGATCGGTGCCCCCCCGTCGCGGCCGGCGCTCAAACTTTTGCAAACTTTTCCGACTTTTTCGTCCCCCGGGTGGACGTCCACCTCCGTCTTTGGCGGCGCACCGTCTGAACCGCCCCCAGCCCTCGCGTTCACGTCCGCGACGAACGCGCGCATCCTGCTAAAAAACTGGGGCGGATCCGCGTCGTACACGTTCTGATGCCCCGCGTTTTTCACCCAATACGGCTCCGGATGTTTCCACGTTTTCGTCCCGTCTCCCCCGTCATCCTCCCCGTGGGTTCCGTCTCCAGATTCGTCGGCGATGTTCCCCCCCCCGAACCGTTCGCCCCCCCCCTTCGCATCCACCAGCAACCGGTGAAGCCCGATCCCGTGCGAGCACGGCACCTGGTCGTCCAGACGCCCGTGAATTACGAGCGCGGGGCACCGGAACGAAGCCACCGCGTCGAAATTTTTAAAGACGTCGCACGATTTGTACACGCACGCCGGGGTGCACCGAGCGTTTGCCCCCTCGGGCGGCGATATCACGCTCAGCCCGGACATGATCGGGGACACGAGCACGACGCCGCCGACGTCGTACGCGGCGGTTGGGGTCACGTTGAGCCGTTTTCGCGGGTCCGAACGCTCGCTCCTCCTCCCGCGAGATCCCAGACCGGCGAGCGCGGCGTAGTGGCAGGTTGGCCCGCTCCCGATGCTCTGCCCGTACAGCACTATGCGCGCCGGGTCGCACCCGAGCCGTTCCACGTGATGACGCACCACCGCCTCGATGTCCGCCTTGCAGTCCTCGACCCGCGCCACGCCGCTGCTCCGCCCGTAGCCGCTGTAGTCGTACACCGAAACGTTGGCGTCGAGCTGGTGCGCGACGTGCGACGCGAACGGGACGAAGAGCGCCGCGTCCAGGGCGTTACCGTGCGACACGATCAACGTCGCCCTGCCGACGTACGCGTCATCGGCGGCGGGGCGACGCAGGCGCAGGACGCACACGGTGTTACCCCGGCGCGTGCGCACCTCGTCCACCTCGCACTGCGCCAACGCGGCGCCCCAGTCGCGCGCCAGTCGGAAGTACTCCCCGTTGGACGGATCGAACACCGCGCGTCTCGACCCGTCGGGCGCGGTCGTCAGGGCGTACGACGGCGGCGACGGCGGGTGGAACGCGAGGCTACTCGCCAGCTTATCCGTCGAGCATCCCGCGTGGCACAGGAGACATCCCACCACACTCGAGTCTACGCAGTAGCACGACCCCATCCAGGCGCCCCCGCAACTGTCGGTCAGAAAGGAACAAACACCGAGGTGACGTCTGTACCGAGGTGACAGCGCTTTTTTCGTCGTCGACGTACTTCGCGCTGTGTTGATGTTAGGAAATGAATATTAGGGGTATGTGGGGGTATTTCGCATTTCATAATTGCGTTTCGTATGGGTAAAACGGGGTGGGATTTTGGCGGTCTTTCCTCGGTTTAAACCCAACGCGTCGCTCCGTGCCGATATTTTTGGCGGCTTCGATCTCGATCGATCGCCCGCCTCACAGCTTCGCGCGTCTCGACCGGCCCGGCCGTCGTGACTCGCGTGCGGTAACGTCAGTCGCGTCGTTGCGGGAAACGCGCGTGCGAGTGAAGACCCCGTCTCTCGTCGGGTCCGCGCTCGAATCGCCCGCGGGTCGACCCCGATCCAGGCCCGCGTCGTCTTCTCGGGACGCCCGAAAAAAAGAGGGTTGCCAAGCGTCCCGGTGGAGAGGTTGGGAGCCGTCGACGGCCGCGCGCGAACGAGGCTTCCGAACGAGATCGACATGACGATCGTGGATAGCGGGAGGAAGAGCCGCGTCGCCGCGGCGGCGAGGACCGCGGGGATCGCCAGCGCGTCGTCGTCCCCCGCGACGACGACGCCCGAGCGCGCCCCTGTGGGGGGCTTTGCGGCGCACACCGTCGGCGAGGAGCACTTCTACGGGCACATGCTCAGCGGCGCGCTCGCGGGGACCACCGAGCACTGCGCCATGTTCCCCCTGGACACCATCAAGACCCGCATGCAGACCGCGACCACCTCCGCGGTCGCCGGCGCGACGCTCGGGGGATCCACCGCGCCGTCGCAGTCGTCTTCTCGGTGGATCGGTTCAACCGCGACGACGACGCTCCATCGGTTCAACCCCGTCGCGTCCATCCGAGCGGCGGCGCACGGCGTCGTCCGCTCGCACGGCGTCGCCGGTCTCTACCGCGGCGTCGCGGCCGTGGGCATCGGCGCCGGACCCGCGCACGCCCTCTACTTTGCCACGTACGAGCACATGAAGCGCGCATCGGCGTCTGACGACGGCAGGCACCACCCGTTTCACCACGCCTTCGCCGGTGCGTGCGCCACGGTGGTGGGCGACGCGGTGCAGACGCCCGTGGACACCGTCAAGCAGCGGCTGCAGATGCACAACTCGCCGTACGTGGGCGTGTGGGACTGCGTCAAGCGGACGTGCGAGTCGCGGGGCGGGGTTGGGGCGCTGTACCGATCGTATCCGACGACGCTGGCGATGAACGTCCCGTTCACCGCCATCCACTTCACCGCGTACGAGAGCTCGAAGATCGCGCTGCGCGATCTCACCAACGGCGGGAAGGACGTCGAGGAGGAGAGCTTCTTTACGCAATTCACCGCGGGCGGTTTAGCGGGCGGACTCGCCGCGGGGATCACCACCCCGCTCGACGTGGTCAAGACTCGCATGCAGACGCACTGCGAGGTCGCCGAGTGCGAGATGTCGTCCATGGCGGTGAAAGGGGAGATGCAGCCGGGGAGCGGCAAGGGGGTGTGCGCGGTGACGGGCGACGCGGTGCACTGCAAGCAGGCGGCGGCTGCTGCGGCGGCGAATGGGCCGGGCGGGGGAGCGGGCGGGGGAGCGGGCGGGGGAGCGGGCAACCTGGGGAACAGAGTCGCGTCGTCGCCGTCGCCCTACGGCTCGAGCAACTTTTGGGCGGTGCTCCGAACGATCGCCAAGGAGGAGGGCGCGTGGGCGCTGACGCGGGGGCTGGGTCCGAGGGTGCTGTTTCACATACCCGCGGGCGCCATCTCGTGGGGCACGTACGAGGCTGGTAAGAGGATGCTGGGCATCACGGGGGGTGGCCACCACCATTAGACGAGCACGCGTGACGTAGATGAGCCGACGTAACAGACAACAATCGAAGACGACCCATCACGCTCCCCTCACACCGGGGAAGGGGTTCGCGCCGTCGCATCGCATCGCGTCTGCTTTCTAAATGATGGTTTTCATCCAGTCCCGTGCGTAGAGCACGACGCGTCGCACGTGCTAATGATGCATCTTCACCTTTCTCGGCATGCACATTGAAAAAAGGCAACCGCAAGTCGACCCCTTCTTCTGCAGTGCAGGATCTTTCAGAAAATCTGCGTTCCTGTCGGGTTTAGGGCCGTACGGATCCCACGACATCACCGGCTTCGCCGACTGACCGCCCATCGCGATTCTCACCCTTTCGTTACCCCCCTGCCGCCACGCGAATCGCGCCTCTTGGAAGATCGAGAGGACCAGGTCGTGTCCACCGTCGCCGCGATAGCACTCCAGCTGCGGCTCCGGCCTCTGCTCCGCCAACCACTTCGCGTGCTCGTCTTCCCAATCCGCGCCGTGCGCGATGAGCAGCCGGACGCAGTCCGCGCGACCCGAGGCACACGCCATCCTGAACGCGTTCACGAGCTCATCGTCGTAGGAGGATGAGGAGTCGCTCACGTCGGAGGATGTGGAGTCGATGTCATCACTGTCGCCGTCGTCACTGTCGCTGTCGACAGCCTCCGCGTCGCCACCGGACTCCAGGAGGAAGCGGAGGCACTCGGTGTGGCCGCAAGCCGCTGCGTGCACGACAGCTCTGTCTGGTACGCACCCACATCTCGACACGAGCACCCGCAGGCACTCCAACTGACCGCACGCCGCGGCCGCGGTCCACGCCGAACTTTCCGTCGAAAAGCCGTCCATTTGCCTTCGGTGCTTCTCGCTTGGAATGTTCTGCTGGTAGAAGGAGACGGTGTATTGGTGCCTCTCGCGAGGGTTCAACCCGAGATCGAGACATCGCGTGAGCAGCTCGCCCTCCCCCCTCTCCGCCGCCTTCACCATGTCGAGAAACGTTGGCATGACGATCCTCTTCTCACTCAGATATCACCGCCTTGAGGTGCCTCCGCTCTGACCGAGGATACCCCTCTTGCGCGGGACCGGAGTGGTCCACGGAGGTTCGCATTTGATAGCACTACTCTTCAGCAGAGCTGCGCGCTGCGCGCTGATCATCAGCAATCTGGATGATGCCGCGACAGGACGTGCGACGTGGCCTTTTCGCGGGTGTGGCCACTCGAACGCGCGCCGAGCCTCCGGACGCTTCCTCGCGCGTCGTCGACGGCGATGACGACGTCACGGCACGCCGGGCGAGCGTTGCTGCGCGCGCTGCGCTCCCCCGCGGCGTCCTCATCGCGCGCGGGCGGTGCCGCGACGACCGCCACCGTCGGCGCCCCTCGGCATCCGAGCAAGGCGTCGGATGCCGACCCGTCGCGGGCCGCCGTCGCCTTCCGTGGCATCACCACCAAGTCCCCGCTCGAAGCGGAGCTCGAGCAGCAGCGCGCGGTGGAAGAGATGGAGCGCGCGCAGCGCGAGATGCGCGAGGAGGCGGCGCGGATAGCCTCCGGGCGGGGCGCCACGTCGGTGTCATCCTCCTCGGCACCCTCTCATCAACCATCTTCCTCGTCGCCGCCCAAACCGAAGCCCGCTCCGCCCATGTTCGGCGCGCCCCTCGGCGGATCCGTCGCCCGCACCCCGTCCGCGCCGGTCACCGAGAAGCCCCAGCCCAAGCGCACGGTGGTCAAGGCGCCGACGCTCGGCATCGCGATGCACTCCGACGGCCGAGTCGGCCCCGCGGGCAATCGTAACCTCATGCCGGAGCCGCCACCGGAGAACGCCGACACGTCGCAATCGCACCTGAAGGACATGCTCGCCGACGGCAGCTTCGAGCGTTACGGCGTCGGCGGCCTCGACGCAGAGTTTCTCACCATCTTCCGTCGCGTGTTCGCCTCGCGGATGGTCCCGCCGGATATGGTCAAGCGTCTGGGCATGCGACACGTCAAGGGTATGCTACTGTACGGTCCTCCGGGCACGGGCAAGACCCTGGTGGCCAGGCAGCTGGGCAAGCTGCTCAACGCGCACCCGCCGAAGATCGTCAACGGGCCGGAGATCTTACAGCGGTTCGTGGGCCAGTCCGAGGAGAACATGCGGGAGCTGTTCGCCCCCGCGGAGAAGGAGTGGAAGGGCAAGGCGGAGAAGTCTAAGCTACACGTGATCATATTCGACGAGATCGACGCCATCATGAAGGCGCGCGGCAGCGGCGGCGCGACCGCGTCCGTGGTCCACGACAACGTCGTGAACCAGCTGCTCACGAAGCTCGACGGCATGCAGTCGTTGGACAACGTGCTGGTCGTGGGCATCACCAACCGGAGAGATCTGCTAGACCCGGCGGTGCTTCGACCGGGACGACTGGAGCTTCAGGTGGAGGTTGGGCTTCCCGATCGGAAGGGACGGACGCAGATCTTCAACATACACACCGCGCGGATGCGCGCGGAGGGGCTGCTCGCGACCGACGTGGACATCGATACGTTAGCGGAGGTGACGGGCAACTACTCCGGTGCCGAGATTAAAGGGCTGGTGGGCGCCGCGCAATCGCACGCGCTGGCCAGGTACCTCAAGGACTCGGATGACGTCGGCGGCGACGCGCCCTCCGCTTCTCCTTCTTCCGATTCTTCGAAACTCAACGTCAACGTCACGATGGACGACTTCACCAGGGCCATGCGCGAGGTGCGACCGGCGATGGGCGCCGACGAGGAAGCGCTCGCTTCCATGAGGCCCCTGGGCGTCCTGTGCTCGTGCACGACGGGATCGTCGGAGGTGTCGCCGCACAAGCGCGCCAGGGACGCGATCGGCCCGCTGCTCCGCGCGGTGGCGCGTCGTGGCGGCCGGGGAGGACGCGATGACCCGAACGCAGCGAACGACGAGGGCGGTGCGACGGGTGGTTCGAGTCGCGGGATGCGCGCGAGGGAGGGGCCGGATCACCTCGCGATTTTGGTGCACGGCCCCCCGGGGTCGGGCAAGTCCGCGGCTGTCGCCGCCGCCGCGCAGAGGGGCGACGGCGAGGACCAGGAGGGCGACCTGCTCTTCCCGCACGTTCGGGTGTTCAGGGCGGACGTCGCGGCGGCGTCCGGGGGTGACGTGGAGCACGCGCTGCGAACGGCTTTCGACGACGCGGTCAAGTCGAACCTCTCGCTGCTCGTCGTCGACGGCTTGGAGACGCTCCTCGGGGTCGCCCCGGGGGACGCGGCTCCCGCGGGGGAGTCGCGGACGGCGTCGGAGACGGCGAGGGCGCTCCTCGCGCTGCTGCGCAGGCCGCCACCCCCCGGAAGGCGGCTCGCGGTGGTCGCCACGACGTCCTCGCCGAGAGCGCTCGACGCGTTGGGGCTGTCGTCGGCGTTTCACGCGAGCGTCGAGGTGCCGGCGCTGTCGCCGGTGGAGGTGGTGAACGTGCTTCGCGCGTGCGGTGCGTTCGCGGGTTCGAGTCCCGGCGACGTCGGCGGGGGGCTCATCGGTCACGACGCCGTGCTCGATCCCGCGGCGAGGGCGGCGGCTTTGGTCGGCGAGGGGTCGAGCGGGGGCGGGGTGGGCGTTCGAACGATTTTGCGCGCCGTGAACCTGGCCCGGGCGCTGGAGACCGACGGCGGGGACGCCGCGGAGGGTGAGAGGCGGGGGTTGGATCCGGACGGCGACGCGTGGAGGACCGCGCTGGCTCGCGTGGGGCTGCTGGGATGATGGTTTATCATAGTCGCGGCCGAGCGGCGGCGGCGACGAAGGTATTTTACAGAAGAGAATGCGACAAAGATTCGCGCCGCTCCCCGTCTTCTCAGGCTGTGTACAAAACCTCCTCGTTCTCGCCGGCTCGCGACTCGCCCCGCATCAGCGCCAGGTACAGACCCGCGCCCACGAAGAAACCGACGAACCAGGCGTACCCGTAGACGACGTCAAACGCTCCAAGCAAACCGGGAAAACTCACCCTCAGGCTCTGCGCCGCCGCCGCCGGAACGATCCCGGCCGAGAGGGCGAAACCCGGGACGTTGGGCGCAACCCCAGCCGCGAACGCCCACATCGCGCGGGTGTTGAACCCGCCCTCGTACCAGTACGCGGTCCCCTCGCCGCTCTTGTAAAGGGCGTCGACGTCGAGGGTGCGTTTTCGCACGAGGAAATAGTCCGCGATCATGATCCCGGCGATGGGCCCCAGCAGGGCGGAGTAGCCGATGAGCCACACGAATATGTACCCGGAGGCGTCCGCCATGAGCCTCCACGGTAAGATGGCGGTCCCCAGCACCGCGGTGGCGATCCCGCCGGCCCGGAACGAGAGCTTGCTGGGCGCGAGATTGACAAACGCGTTCGCCGGCGCCACGATGTTCGCCGCGATGTTGGTCGAGAGCGTGGCGACCAGGAGTCCGCCCATGGCCACCGCCGTCGTCAGCGCCCCGCCGTCCGCCTTCGCGAGCAGCGCCACCGGGTCGGCGACGGCGGTGCCGAATATCACCGCGGAGCACGACGTGATGGCCACGGACATGAACGAAAACGCCGCCATGAAAAACGGCAAGCCAATCGTCTGACCCTTGAACTGCGCCTCCTGGCTCGTGGCGTATCGGGTAAAGTCCGAGATGTTCAGGCTGAGCGTCGCCCAGAAACCCACCACCGCGGTGATCATGGGCAGGAACACGCTCAAGAACTGCCCCTCCTTCGGTCCCCCGACGACGAAAGCGCTCGGAGCGGACAACATCGCGCCCAGCCCGCCCGCCGCTATATACGCCCAGACGAAGAGGGAGACGCAGAGCACGATGAGAACCGGGGCGGCGTACTTCTCCACGACGCGGATGGACTCTATCCCCTTGACCACGACGGCCACCTGCGCGGTCCAAAACGTGACGTAGCACAGGAGCTCGTACGAGCTTATGCCCAGCGTGGGGATGAAATGGGCGCTCGCGACTGTCGCCGTGGACAGCTTCAACGCGGCGCACGCGATGGCGAAGATGGCCTGGCCGCCGACGTGGGTCTGGATGCCGAACCAACCGCACCCGACGAGCGCGCGCATCACCGCGGGAACGTTCGCGCCCTTGACGCCGAAGGCGGACCTCGCCAACACCGGAAACGGCACGCCGTACTTGCACCCGGCGTGCCCGTTGAGCACCATGGGCGCCAACACGATGAGGTTCGCGATGGCGATGCAGGCGATGCCCTGGGCGGCGGACATACCGAGGTCGATGACGGATCCGGCGAGGGTATACGCCGGGACGCAGACGACGAGGCCGATCCAGAGCGCGGCGATGTCGTAGGTGGTGAACGTGCGCTGCGCCGGAGCCACGGGCGCGAGATCTTCGTTGAGGAGGTTGGCGCTGGGCTCGTTCGGGGGACGCGCCTCTATGGGGTCATCGAGCAAGGACGCCGCGGCGGGGCGGACGCGTCTGGACGCATGCGACGACGCGATGGTCGACGCGGGAGACGGAGAGGCGCCGAGCCTCACGCGGCGGCCGGCGGTGGGGGACGACGACGCTCGGGTCGCGACTCGGCGAATCCGAGGGGTCGCGGATGCTTTATCCGTAACAACACGAGCGACCGGCGCCGGTGGGGACGCCATCGCGAGTCCGGGGCCCATCACGGCGCTCGTCGCCGGTTCCAGACGCGAGCGAGCGCTGAATGGAGTGCTGAACCTGCCGCGGGTCGCGCCTCCCGAGTGGACCCTCGGCGCTGTGACCGCGCCTCCTCGTGGCGGGAAACCTTCCGTGCTATTTTCCGCCAGAGGAAAGAGCGGGGGCGGGGAGTTTCGTGATGAGACGCCGCGAGGTTCGTTCGCGCGTTTGAAATCGGGGGCGCGCGCACTTGTGGCCGCCGGGCGCGGCCATGGGTTTCGAGCTGGCGGACGATGACGACGACTTCTGGGCGGATGCCACGACGATGGGGTGCGCTTCTTTCGCCCCCTACCCTTCCGAACCCGCCCGTCCACGCGCGGGTGCCGCCCTCTCTTCGCGCGACTTGGGCACCCTCCAGATCCGCACAGCTGTGTTTCCTCCAACCCGCGACCAACCCACGCCTTCCCGCACCCGATTCGACAGGGCCATCGAGGAGATGGAGAGACAGGCCAGGGACACCTCCAAGTCGCAGGGCGAGCCCGCCGCGGGTTCATCCTACCCGCTGATGCCGCCCACGTCCGGCGGCTCGGCCCGAATCCCGACCCCTCCGCCGGTGGTGGGCGCCGGGGGTTCGTTCCGAGGAGGAAGCGCGGGCGCGGACGTGGAGGCGATCTTGAGGGAGAAGGAGCTCGAGCTCGGCACCAAGGACGCGCACCTCCGCATGCTCCGCAGCAGGCTGGACATGGCCGACAGGGACGCGGAGGAGATGCGACGCAAGCTGGACGCCGCGAACGCGCGCCTCGCCGCGGCGGGCGGCAACCGCGACGCCAACCTCGCCGACTCGACCAATCGAAACGCGAATCATAATCAGTCGAGCGCCTACTCCGGACCCGCCGCGCGCGACGTCTCCAACGCCGCCGCGCTCGCCGAGGCCAAGGCCGAGGTCGCCAGGCTGCGCGCGCAGGTGGCGTTCAGGGAGGAGGAGGCGGAGGAGGCGCGTCGCCGCGAGGACGATCAGCGGGCGAGGCTGCAGAGGGCGGAGGCGGAGACGATGAAACTCGCCGCCGAGGTTCGAAGCGAGCGGCGGCGAGCGGAGCAGCGAGTCACGGGCACTCGCAAGCGGGCGGCCGACGACGACGACGGCGGCCGGCACCTGGGCGACGTGCTGGCGGACGGCGACGACGCGAACCGGCACCTGGGCGACGCGAACCGCCGCGGAGGTTCGAAACGTCGCAGGGGTTTGGGAGGCGAAGAGGAGCCGACGAACCACCGCGGGGACGGCGAAGAGGAGCCGACGGCGGGGAGGCGCGTCCTGCGGTCGCCCCCGCCGCCGCCGGTGACCCTGGTGTTGCCCCCGCCGCCGCCGCACGCGAGGATCGCGGCGTCGCGGGCGTCCGGGGGTGACGGCGCGAGTTTTGGGCTCTCTTCCGGGCTCTCTTCCGGGCTCGGAGGCGCGTCGATGATTTTCGCGTCGATTTCGGCCAGGTTCCCCGAGGAGACGTGCGCGTTGCTCGGCGAGGACGTCGCCCCTAACGCGCTGGGTCTGCACCCGACGGGGCCCGGGGACGTGGAAGGGGGCGCGGTTCTTCTGGAGACGATCAGGAACGTTTCTAGAGCGCTCAGGAACCTCTCGGCGGATGTCGGCGATGCGCGAGAGCTGGCGAGCGCGTGCGCCGCTTCACTCGCCGCAGCCGCCGACGCCCCCAAAGCGATTGTCAAATCCGCCGCGCACCTCGAGCGAGCGCGAGTGACCTCGTCGCCGCGAGAGAAGACGGGGGCAGTCGGCGAGGAGTTAAACCACGGTTCCGGGGTTCGCGAACAACGGGTATCCCACCCGGGTATCGCCGGCGTCCTGTCGGTCCTATCCGCCGCCGTCGAGGCGGACCCATGCACGGCGGCGCACGTCCTGGAACTGTGCGGCGCGCCCCTTCGCGCCGTCCCATCCGCCGTCGCCCCGTCGGCGCCGCCGCCGCAGCTCGCGGGCATCCCGGCGGCTTCGGGCGCGGGCGCGTTGGTGCCGCACCCCTGGGCGCTGGGCTCGTCGCCGCGGGTGTTCGCGCCGGCGCCGACGGATACCGTCGCGGACATCGCCTTGAACGCGCATTCAACCCTGGGCGGGCTGCTCGCGAACGAATCATCCGGGGGGACCGGGTCCCCGGACGATGGGCCGTCGTCGTCACGCGGCGGTCGCGAACGGACGTCGCCCGGTCCGCTGCTTGAAAACGTCTGCGCGGTTTTAGCCGCTTCCTCCGCCACGGGGGGTTGGGCGACGGCGACGGCGGCGTGCGAATTTCTCGCGCGTTGCGTCGCGTCCGCACCCGCGATGGAGGGCCGCGGGGTCTTCGTGGCGTGCGTTAGCGACGGGGTGCTCGAGCGGTGCCTCGCGGCGCCCAGAAGCGCGAGAGGAGCCGGCGGGTTCGGCGCTTCGACGAGTTTTTCGAACGGCTCGCGCTCGCGGTGGAACTCGGCCAAGACGGCGGCGGCGTTGGCGGCGGCACGGGCTCACGAGGGCTTCACCAACGGGCAAACGCGGGCGCGGACCCCGCCGCCGGGGCTCAAGCTTCGGGCGCTCGTGGTGTTGAGGCTTCTCGCGGCGACGGAGGCGTTTACCGCGTTTCTCGACGAGGATGGCGAAAGTACGGCGGTTTCGGCGTCGGCGCCGAAGGGCTCGAAGTCGTCCACGCGGGGCGCCGCCGCCGCGGACGTGCTCGACCTCACCGTCGAGCCCGCGAGCCAGACCGTCGCGGGCGCCGGGGCCGGGACCGGTGGTGACGGTTCGCATCCGATGGAGGAACACGAACCGTCACACGAACCGTCGCGCGAACCGTCGCCGACGCTCGCCGCCGTCGTCGCCGCCGTCAACGTAGTACCCGCGAACGACGATTGTAACGACGACGCCGGCTGCGCCGTGTCCGACGCGGCGCTGTCGGTGGTGCACGCGCTCTCGCACGGCGGTTGGCGCGGATGGGGCGACGCCGTTCGCGCCCACGCCATCTTACCCGCGGCTGTGGACGCGTGCGACGCGGCGTTTCGACGAAGGGCGGTTTCATCGGCGGCGAAATCCGGCGAGTCTAACGACGACGCGACGGACGGTTTTTTAAAGGCGGAGCGGCGGGTGAAGGGGGCGCTGATGCTGGTGGCGAGGCTTCTCGCCGAGCCCGGGTCGGCGGCGAGGGCGATCGCGGGTCTGCGGAGGGACGGGGAGACGGCTCGGGTTCTCGCCAGGGTCGCCGCGGCGGCGGGTGCGCACCCGGAGCAGATGCCGAGGAGGGTGGGACGGTACTTCGCGTCGCTGCTGCCGACGGTGACGCCGCAGGTTGGGGAGTGACACGAGACGCGCGAGTGATACGAGGAGGATGGACACGCGATGAACGCTTTTCTGTGATGGCTAGACTAGACTACGATTCGGTCAACGCGCCCCAAAGTGTTTCAGCAGCTTTACGATCTTCTCGTGCTTGTCATTGATGGCTGCAGACAACGGCGTCCAACCCTTCGAAGTTGATTTGGGGTTGACGTCGGCGCCGGCCTGGATAAGCAACGCCACGCAAGCTTCGTGCCCATTGCTGGCGGCCATATGAAGTGGCGTAGTACCAATCGAACTCGAGATGTTCACATCCGCGCCCGCCTTTATGAGCTCCACGATCACCGGCGTGTGACCATTCTGAGCGGCTCTGAGGAGAGGAGTGACATCTGAGACGACCTTGCCGGAGGTTTTAAGGGTCACCGATGCTCGCACGTTCACATCAGCCCCTGCTCCGATCAGCTCCTTCACCACCGCCGCGTGCCCACGTGAACTAGCGAACCACAAAGCCGTAACGTCCACTCTACCGTGCACAGACCAGCCTACAGGTTCGTTCACATCCACCCCTGACTGCAGGAGGGCCCTGATCGCGGGCAAGTTGCCGTACTTCGTCGCATAGTACAACGGCTCTGGGCGAGTCCTGTATTTCCCCCCCTCAAGATGAGCTGTGATCTTCGCCTCAAACGACTGAACCCCGCGCACGCTCCACACCGAGTCCCTGTACGCCTTGCTAACCTGCGCCAGGTTGAGCGTGTCCTCCAGGCTGAGCTTGGGCAGGATCTCCGCGGCGAACACGTCCGGCAGCTGCACGTCGAGCGCATCGAATATGGTGATGGTCCCGCGGCGCAGGTAAGTCACGGTATCGGACTCGTACTCGTCCCTCTTCCTCTTCTTCGCGTCCATGCCGCCGTCGCTAGTGGCGACGGGTGCGTCGGGTGACTGATGGGCGGCGAAACATCATCCTCGGGCCGACACCCCTCCGACACCAGGAAAGTCTAGGATTTAGCATACCGCGATTGATGACCGACACCAGGATACATTTCGGGTTTTCAGGTTAATTTTCTCAGACGACGAAATTTCAGAGGTTGAAAGTTATACGCAAATCAGACCCCCGCCTTAGCTGTCGTTTTGGCTTTGATAGGTGATTTGATAGACAAAATGCAAGTTGACAACACGACTGCTTTCAAAGTTGACCGTGGTTTTGAAAGTAAAATCGGGTTTGGCTCCAAAACGACAGCTAAGGCGGGGGTCTGATTTGCGTAGCTTCTCTCGGACCAGCCAGCTTTGGACTTCGTCGTCTCGGCGTCTTTGGCACAAAATTTCACAACTGTCGATTCTCAGATTTCAACGTCGCTCACACGGCCACGGCCCGGGGCGCCGGGAACGACCCTATCCCGCCGAAACCCCCCGACCCGACCCCGCCTAAACCCGCAACCTCCGCCCTCCTCCGCCGCTCGCACTCCCGCCACCGCCTCGCCGCCGCGTTCCTCGCGCCGACGTGTGACGGACCCATCGCGTCAAACGTCCTCGCCATGAGCTCGTGCGCCTCAGCCTCCTTCGCTAATGAGCCGAGCGCGACGCAACACGCGACGGCGTCCTCCAGGGGCACGAGCACGTCGTCCCACCCGGAATACGTCGAATCATCCGGATAAGAAGAAGATGTTCTGGAAGACATTCTGGAAGAATCGAAATCGTCCGACCGGCACGCGAGCGCGGCTTTCGCCGACGCCATGCGAGCGCGAGCCCTCAACGCGAGCCCGCCGCGAGATAACAACGCGGGCGCGTGCGCGTCGAGCGCGTCCTTCGCCATGGACGCGTACCCGTCCCGCCTCCGCCTCTGCTGCGTTCCGGGGACCCGCGCGGTGCGCCCGATGTTCGTCGTAGCGGACATCGCGAGCCAACACTCGGCGAGCGCTACGATCGCCGCCGCCCTCAAACCGTCCAGTCGGAGCGCCGCCGCCGAGTGCTCCAACGCGAGCGCGTGCTGCAGCGCCGCCGCGGGCGCGCCCGCGGCGAGGTGCGACTCCGCGAGCGTCAGCGTCGCGCGCAGCGTCGCGTGCGTCAGGCCCTCGCGGATCGAACCCCGAAAAGCCTCCGACGCGTGAAAAACCGCTTCGCCCAGTCTCCCCGTGAGTAAACAAGCCTCCGCCCGGGCCCTGCGGGCTTCCACTCGCGCCTCCGGGTCCGTCCGCGTCGTCGCCGGCGCGAGCGACGCGACGCGACGCGCGGCGGCGTCGCACGCGTCGCCGTCGCCCCTCGCGCGCGCGGCGTCGTGGTCGCACGCGGCCCACGCGGCGTTAAGCGCGGGATCGGCGGCGACGGCGGCGGCGGCTGTTCGGAAACCCCGATTCGGAAACCGATTCGACGCGACGCGCAGCACCGCCGTCGCCGCGTCCGGACCGTGATGCGTCGACGCGTGCCTCGCGAGCTGCGCCAGCGCGGCGGCGGTGTCGCTCGCGGCGGCGGACGCCGCGTCCGCCTCCGCTTCGTACGACGATCCGCCGGGATGATCCGGAAACTCTCCAGAACGAAGAAAGTCTTCGGGTTTGTCGAGGACGTCCGAGTCGTCCCGTTTTTGACGAAGAGACGGATTCGACGCGTCGCATCGAAGGTGTCGAAGCGCGTGCATCCTCGCCATCGTCGGAACCCCGTGCGCGTCCCACACGGACGCGCACAACACGCTGCCGCTCCCCGAGAGCTGCTCCATCGCTGACTCGCTCCCGCTCGCGACGGAGGGCGCGAGGCCCTTCGGCGGCGGGTAAAGCTCGTTTGGATTGGCGCGCGCTTCGGCTCCCGATCTGCTCGCCGCCGCCGCCGCCGCCTGCTGCTGCGTCGTCTGCGGCGCCGCGGCGCCCAGCGTCACCGCGTGCCGCAACGCCTCCACGAGCTGCGTCGCGGCGGTGGCGGCGGCGGGGGGCGAGGAGGCGACTCGCCTGAACAGCAGCGCCGAATCGGCGGTTGATACATCCGAGTCGCGCGGACCGGGACCCGTCTTTCCGGATTCCTTCTTCGACCCCCCGGGCTCCGCTTCGAGACCGCGCGACCACGGCGCGGGGCCGCACGGCGGGCGCGACGCGACGTGCCGCGCGCGAGCCAGCTCCCCGTACGCCATCAGGTGGGGTATTCGCAGCGTCCGCGCCTGCTTCGCCAGCCGTCGCAGCAGCAAACGAGCGTCGGCTGCGGCTTGAACGGGTTGAACCGAAATCGAACCGCGCGAACCCCTTTCTTTGTCGCCATCCTCTCCCCCCGCGTGAGTGCGCCACTCCTCCACCGCCGGGGCACCCTCGGTGGACGCCAAGGACCCGGACGATGAGGCGCACAACGCGCAAAACGCCGCCAACGCGTGCGCCAAGCTCGCCTCGTCGCCGTTCTGCTGCGCCGTCCTCACCGCCTCGTTCAGAGCCTTGAGCGCCTCCCCGGAGTGGTGGAAGCGTAAGTGCGCGACGCCGAGGGTCAACAGCGCGGACTGCAGTCTCGCGCGTTGCGCGGCGGCGGCGGCGTCCGCGTGCTCCTGCGCCGTCGCCTCCGCCGCGCCCGATTGGTTCATTTGAAGCGACGAGGACTCCGCCGAGGCGCCGGGGAAAATCTCCCGACCCCGCTCGTACGCCTGACGGGGGTTCATCGGGAGTCCGAACGACGCCCCCGCGCCGACGTCCAGCGCCACGCGTCCGGCGGCGACGCTCCCCGCGTTGGAATATGAACCGTCGTCGCCGCCGCCCAGTTGGGAGCCGGTGCCCGAGGTACCCGGGAGGTAGTCGAAGTGCCGCCGAGCGTGTTCCATCGCCGAGGTGTAATCCCGCCTGGACACGTGCGCCAGGTGTCGCGCCAGCTCGGCGCCCGGCGCGTTCGGCGCCACCCTCGCGATGTCGTCCAGCGCGCCCGTCACTTGCACGCACGATTCGTACCCGTCCCTCTGGTCACACCGACGGCACCTGAGCGCGATCCACTCGCGAAGTTTGGCGGCGGGGCGAACCGCGGCGTCGCGCAAACCGTCGCGGATCTGGGTCATCGCATCCGCGGAAACCTCCGATGCTCTAACGCCGCTCGAACCGACCCCTCCGAACCCTCCGAACCCTCCTCCTCCCGTGACGGTTCCCCTCCCGGGATGTATCAGTGACGGGTCCAGCGTCAGCGGCGCGAGGTGCGATCCGTGCAGCGCGGCCAACCTGCGAAGCGTCGCGTCATCCGCGTCGCCGCCGCCGAGGTCGACGTGCACTTCACCCACCGATCTGTTCGCCTCCGACTCCGCCGCCGCCTGCCTCGAGTCCACCCTCAGCCTCTTGTCAACGACGTCGGCGCGGTCGCGCGCTGACGCGGCCGCCACGTCATCGTACGCGCCGGATCCCTCGGCGACGTACGCGGCGAATACGCCGAAAACGCGGACGCTCCCCTCGAAGGATTGCGCCTCGAAATCCGCGACGCACCGTCTCAGGAAGAGCCCGAGCGCGGAGGACTCCTCCGCGGCGCCCGGTCCGGGCGGGAAGGGATCGTACGAAGCACCTCCCGGGTGCGCGTGATCGTCGTCGTCGTCGTGCGCGCCGCGCATCTCGGCTTCGTGCCGCGATCGCGGCGCCACCTCGCGGATGAGCGCCGCGACGGAGTCGACGCCGCGGAGGGACGCGATGGCGTCGTCCAGGAGGTCCGCGAACGTCTCGCGGGAGTACGGGTACGAGTCGTCGTACGCCGCCATCGGGTCGTCGTCGTCGTCGTATGAATCGTCGTATGCATCGTCGTCGGGATGGCGGTGGATCTCGCGGACCAGGATGGGGTGTCGCCGGAGGGACTGACGAAAGGCGCGGAGGTCCGGCTCGCGGAAGCCGTCGAAGCGCGACGCCTCGCGCATGAGGACGGCCGCGAGCCGCCTCGCGTCCGCGGGGCCCAGCACGCACGGCCCGAGGCGGTCGCCCGTCGAAGGGTCCACCGCGCGACGCGACGGGCGATCCAGCCTCGACGCCTGCTCGGGGGAGACGCCCAGGCGCTCGGCGGCTCGCTCGTCGCGCGCGTGCGAGTGGACGAGGTACCGCGCGAGCGCGCATAGCGCCACGCGATGCGGCGTCGGCGAGTACACCTGCGCCATGGTGCGAATGCGGTCCCCGCGCCTGCCGCCGGGGCG
>Ga0181573_10001935_pt1 | contig 19728 bp, 14 predicted proteins | sample 101ome_25_FD_148643 | JGI IMG/M metagenome (GOLD analysis project Ga0181573, IMG submission 148643) | Coastal salt marsh microbial communities from the Groves Creek Marsh, Skidaway Island, Georgia - 101409BT metaG (spades assembly) | ecosystem: Environmental > Aquatic > Marine > Intertidal zone... | reverse complement strand
CTGACACGCCCGACCCCCTCACTCGCAGGATGGGGTGGCGAAGCTCGGCGACGCACGCGACATGCTCAAAGCACACGCAATCAAAACCGGCCCCTTCCGTGTGGCGAGCGACCTGTGCAAATCCACCTTCGATGAGCTCGCCGCGGCCGCCGCCACCCTCCGCGATTGCCACGCGCGCACTCCACTGAGCGTCGCGACGGGCGCGGCGAGGAAAGCGCTGGGCTCGCTCGCGATGTGGACCGACCATCCCGGGTTCGGCGCATCGCTGGCGAAGCTGGGCCATCCCGACCTGCCGGACTCGGAGTATCGAGAGCTCGCCAAGGAGGTGGGTGGCTTGTTGGACCCGACTGGCGTCGCGAACGACGCGAGAAACGCGGCGATCGAGGAGGGTCGAGCGCTGGCGACGGCGGCGGCGGAGCTTGTCAGGGAAGCGCTGTCCCACGCGGCGCTGGCGTGCAACTCGAGGGGCACGGGGGGCGTGCACGCGCTGGAAGAGGGGAGCCTGGAGATGGTGGAGGTGGCGGACGCGCTCGAGGTGCTGACGAAGACGTCGAACTGGCGGCTGGCCGCGGATGATGGATGGACGCTGGCCGAGAATAAGGAAGTGCGCGACGCCGCCGCCGAGTCGCTCGCGAGGGCGGTGGTGCCCACCCTGTTCGTGCCGCTCCTCGGGGCGAGGGACATCAGGACGACGCGGGAGGTGAACGATGCCGCGGAGAGGGTGTCGCGCGTGTGGAGCGGCGGTGAGGCCGTGTGGCGCGCGGTCGGTGACGCGGTGGACAAGTTTGGCGTCGCTCCCGACGGCGCCACGGTGGTTGCCGCCGCCGTTATTGCTCACCTTCCGTTCACGTCGGAGCGACCAATGAGGGATCGTGTGGAGGATGAGGTGTCGGGACACCTCGAAGGCGAGGTCGAGAGGGGTACCGCGTCAGCCCCGAATGCACGGTCGCTCGTTGAAAGCCTGACGCATGCACTGGTGAGGCGCGTATCCAACCACGTGAAGGCGGCGGCGGCGGCGCTGCGTGCCCGCGCCGAAGACGGCGCGGAGTCGGCGTTCTTGTGGATTCTGGCGTGGCTGGAGAGGGATACTCCCGGCCTGGCGTTGGAGGCGGTGAATGAAGTCGCCGACGACATCCGGATACGATTTTCGGCAGCGGCAGAGAAGGCCGGGAACGTGGGGTTCAAGAAGCTCAAGCTGCTCGCGAATCCCATCCTCCACTCGCTCGACACCCCGGCAACTTTTCGCCACAGGGCATTCAAGGGTGCAACCGATGCGTTGGAAGACCTTACGATGGATGTGCACGTCGCGTTGAACGCGGTGGATTCACTTGAATTACTCATGAGGATCGGGCGGCCTCCGACGCCGAGCCCTTCACCCACGTCTTCCCTCCCCCCTTCACCCCCCAGGTTGGTTCGTCAACGAAAGGTCAGTAAGGAGAGGGAACATGTTCCGAAGCCCATAAAAACTCTGAATGCCCCAAAGCCCCCGAAAAAGAAGGCCACGACGCACTTAAAGTCACGGGCGAATATCGCGATGATCGACCGCGGGGGTTTGGCTATGCTTTCATCAATTGCTGCCTCGCAGGAAGACGGGGGGGACGCCATCAGCCGGGATTGGTCGTCTTTCTATGTTGGGGGCGATGCGGACAGGGCGGCTGATGACGCTTCCAAACTAATCTTGTCCGAACAGAGCGATGAGGCAGAAGTTACCCCCAGAGCTGAGAAGAGGAGGAGACCAGCCCAGTCTGACCGCAGCAACAGAAAGACTGTGAGCTTGAATGAGCTCGGGACCCGCCTCGCGCCGGCTCCTCCAATGTTTACCGCAACACCCAGGGAGGCTGCGGTAGCGGCTGCTGCGCCGAATCTCCCAACTCCATCGCTCTCCATGCCCATGTGCGCGGCTCTTTGGCTACTTGAATTGTGTCGGAAGATGGGCACTGGGCTTCCGGAGGGTGCGGACCAGCGTTTCCTGCTCGAGTTCTCCTCCTGCCCCGCCTCCGTCCTCGAGGTTCTCGGTCGCATCAACTGGCCGGGACTGCTGCGAATGGTGGATACCTCGATGCACGGAATGCTGTCCGGCGTAATCAACACGACCCCGAGCGCAGTGAGAGGCGTCAACTTTCCCTGGGCGTCAACTTTCGGTGCTGCCGCTCCTCCTGCGGCCCTGAACCCCGGGGGCAGAGGGGCAGCCGGTGCGATTGAAGGTGCGACTGGTGCGAGCGAGGGTAGCGGCGGCAGGGGGTTCGGTGTCGTCTCAGGAGCGACGGACGGACGTGGAGGCAGCAGTGTCTCGGTTCCAGTTCAGGAGGGGGCTGGCAGGGCGCGCGGGGTCAATCTCCAGTTCCTGTCCGGGGAGAAGAAGAAGTCGGGCAAACGCAAGTTGCAGGCGGATTCGCCGAAGTCCCCCGACCCGTATGCGTTCGACGATTCCGCCGATGCGAAACCAACTGTTATCCGATAAGCCTGTGTGCTCAAGGGCCGGGTCCGCGAGAGGAAAACTGTTGTAAATATACCTTCGTAACTTTTTCAAGATCAGTTCTTCGTGTCCTTCGCAGAGGCGGGGCTCAAGCTTCACGATGCAGACCGATGAACTCCTCGTGGATCGTATCGGATGTGTAACGGTCCTAACCTTGAACAGGCCGCGACAGCTGAACGTTCTCAGCCTGGCCGTGGTCAAAAAGCTGCTCGAGGTGTACGCAGGCTCGGAAGCGGATCCTGGCGTGAAGGCAATTGTACTGCAGGGCTCCAGTGAGGCAAGGGTCCCTTGCCTGTGCGCTGGGGGGGACGTCAAGCGGATATACGAAATGCGGCTGGATTCGAAACCAGAACAACATCACGAGACGTCCTACGACGCACTCTCCTTCTTCGCGGCGGAGTACGTCATGAACTCGTTCCTCAGTCGCTTGAGGACTCCGCACGTTGCCCTGATGGATGGAATAGTGATGGGAGGAGGTTGCGGCATCTCCGTCAACGGCAAGTACAGGTGTGCGACCGAGCGAACTGTTCTCTCGATGCCCGAGTGCGCAATAGGACTTGTGCCGGACGTGGGCGGCACGTATTTCCTCTCAAAAGTGTGCGGGGAGATGGGAACAATGATGGCACTCACGGGGAGGAGGGTGAATGGGAGGGGTGCGAAGGACCTCGGACTCGCGACTCACACGCTGGCGTCGGAGGATATTCCGAGAGTCGCGAACGAGCTCGCGACCGCACTGATCGATGTTGACAAGGTCGAAGCGGCGGAGGTGGTCGAGCAGGTGCTTCGACGATTGGAGACGCAGCTCCCTGAGAGCCCGGATGACGTGCTGCCCCGCCGAGCAGAAATCGACGCGTGGTTTGTCGGAGATCGTGTCGAGGACATCGTCGCCGCACTGAAGGACGCGGCGGAGGGATACGGAGGACGCCTGGCGGTCGAACTACTCGAAGCGATCGAAGCCGGATCTCCCACGAGCCTGCAGGTGACCTTGGCGATGCTCCGCCTCGCCCGCCGAGCCGAACCTCCGCCCTCGCTCGTCTCGTGCCTCAGGACGGAACTGTGCGCGGTGGCGGGTTGCTTGGCGAGGGGTGATTTTTACGAGGGAGTGAGGGCGCTCCTGGTGGACAAGGGGAAGGGACCGAAACCGTCGTGGCGCGTCGGGAGGCTAGAGGACGTTTCCGCCGAGGACGTGGAGGCACATCTGGCTCCCGAAACAAAGGAAGTGGGGGCTGTCGTGGCTGCGTTCTGGGAGGAGGCAAACGGGGACTGGACAGCTCGGCTGTGAGACTCGAGCGTCGGCGACGTCGTGGATAATCTATTAGGATCGTCGTTCTCTTTTTTACACGGCGGTGCACGCTCGTCGTCGACGCGATTTCACGCGGTGGTTGGCGGCGCGGCGGGCCCGGCTCCGACGAGTGGCCAAGACTCAGAGCCCGCGGGAAACGTGGGCGCCCTCGACGCCCAGTCCATGGAGCTCTTATGCACCCCCTGCAGGTCCGCCGCGCCTGCCCTGAGACCCTGCGCCATCTCACGTGCCTGCTTGCTCTTCTCGTTCAGCCTCTGTCGAGCCTCCGCCGCCTGCTCCTCCGCCTCTGCCAGCTTGGCGCGGATGGACTCCGCCTCGCGCCTCTTCACATCCGCTCGGAGAGCGCGCATGACCGCATCCGGCGGCCTCGCGAGCGGCATCACGCTCTCACCTTCGCCGCCGCCCAGCCCCATGATGCCCCTCGCCTCACACGCCTGGTCGAGCGCGTTAAGCCGCGGCACGAGCGCCTCCTCGCGCATGATGGCGTCGAACTCGTCCACGCTGAACGTGCCGATGCCCTGCAGCAGCTGGCAGTACAGGTCGTACAGGGGCTCGTGCATCTCGGCGTCGAGCCCGCTCAGGGCGGCGGCGAACTCCTGTGGGGCGTGGAATCGCGTTTGATGCGATTGTGGACGTCAGCTAAATGCTCGAACGAGGGGATACGGGTCGGGATGACGAGCATCGAGGGGTCGAGGGGACGCGACACGGAGGATTAATTTCTTCCCCCTCTCGAGTTTTCCTCGGAGCGTTCGACGCGATGTAGTCGCGTACACGGAGAGGAGAGTACGTACCTCCGGTGTTTGTGGCTGGAGAGTGATCTCTAGCGCCTCATTGAAGGTGTCGCGAAGCTTTCGCACGCGCTTTCCCTCGAAGAAGTTCATCTTGGTCGAGCGCCGGTCGATGTGAGAGGACGGAACCGAAGTTGAGGTTATTTTGAAAAGAGCGTTTTTCGCCATGTCGAACGGTAACCTTGCTGTGGATGATTAAGATTAAGATAAATAAGGATTTATGTCGCTGACGACCATGTGGAATTAATTCTGATTGGCATTAACATCGCTGTTTTTCCTCTGCGAGCCAACCCGCACGTCAGCCGGTTCCGTTCACACGGCACCGCGCTCGGGCCATGAGCAGCGTCAGCAAGAAAGATGGTCCTAACGCAGTTTGGCAGGACCGCGAGATCCGCTTCGACGTCAGGCTCAAGGACCTGAACCTGCGCAAGGGGGAGTTCGAGATCGATCACCTCCAGGGGGTGGAGGACACGAAGGGAAACACCGGGGACAAGGGCGAGCTGGTGGTGACCAACCTGCGCACCATATGGGTGTCGAGTAAGAGGAGGAACATCAACCTGAGCATCGGGTACGGCGCCATGGTCTCCATCAACACGCGCACCGCCAACACGAGGCTCAGGGGCCAGACCCAGTCGCTGTACATCATGACCAAGTTCAACGGCAGCAGGTTCGAGTTCATTTTCACCAACCTCGTGTCGAACTCCCCGCGGCTGTTCACCACCATTCAGGCGGTGCAGCGCGCGTACGATGCATCCAAGTTGTATCGAGACCTCAAGCTGCGCGGTGCCATCATCGCGGACAAGGAGCTCAAGCTGCTGCCCAAGGAGGAGGTGTACAACAAAGTCAATGGGGTGTGGAACCTCAGCAGCGAGCAAGGCAACCTCGGGACGTTCTTCATCACCAATGTGCGGGTGGTGTGGCACGCGAACATGGCCGAGAACTTCAACGTCAGCATACCCTACATACAGATGAAGAGCGTCAGCGTGAGGGACAGCAAGTTCGGCCAGGCGCTAGTGGTGCATACGACGCACAGGAGCGGCGGGTACATCCTCGGCTTCCGCGTCGACCCGGCGGAGAAGCTAAAGGAGGTCTTCACCGAGATCGAGGGTCTGCACAAGGTGTTCAGCGCCAATCCCATATTCGGCGTGGACTTCAGCGTCGAGGAACGGGCGGGGTCGCTCAGCTCCGTCTCCGTGCCGAGGGAGACGGACGACGTGGAGATTGTCAACGACGGGGAGGCGTTCAAGGCGTACTACGCCTTTGGGGGTGAGCCGGGGGAGAAGCGCGAGGTGGTGTTCTGCCCGGAGCTGGGGCTGGCCATCGAGAAGCTGCCGGAAGGGGTGACCATCGAGCAGTTGTGGAACATCGTGTGACGACGGGGGATGCGTAGTTCGATAGTGTACCAACAGTTCTATCAGTAGGAACCTGTAGAAGAGTCCAGAAGCAGAACGAAGCTGTTGACCGGTTTTGAAATCCGCCAGAGCAGGACGCGCGCGGCGGGACCCAGATGTCAAAGTCAGAGCCCACCGATTCTTTCTTGGCACTTATCCGCGCGGCGGAGGAGGGCGAGGTAGACGAGACGATGGCTGAGGTGCTCGCCAAGCTCGAGGTCAGCGAAGGCGACGAAGGCGAAAGGAAGTCCGGAGACTCGCCCGAGGAGAAGCGGCCGATGGGTCTCGGACTGGAGGGTAGGGTACAGGCCGATGCTGTGGGCGTGGAGCTGAGCAGTGTGTTGTATTCGTACGATGCGACTAAGGCGCGGGTATGTCATGCCCCTAACAGTCCCTCCGGTGCCGGGACTGCGAAGGCACTCGTCGCTCAACTCGAAGACGAGAGCTTGGGATCGCAGAAGTTGGTCGCCGTGCAGGAGAGCCTCGCCGATCTCTCGGGTGATCCCGCATCTCTGAAAAAGTTCATCTCGGACGCAAGACCGGCGCTAGGAGGCGTGTTGGTTCTGGTATCGGAAGATTCCGAGATGCTTCAAGCCCTGGCCGCAGAGTTGGGCCTCGAGGAACTCGAGATTTCCTTCGAACACGCCACCGGAGTGCTCTTGGCCTATCCCACGGAGGGTGAGGATTGTGACGCGTGGACCCTGATTAGGAGACTGTCGCACGAGTAGGTCGCATAGCTTTAGCGCGTGCGCCTCTAATAGACTAATCAATCTAGCAGCTAGGTATGCTATTTCTCGCGACGCTTTCGGCTCTCCATTCAGCTTTCAACGCTCCAAGTGAGCGTCGCGCAGTCCGCCGATGGCACCGGTTGCCTATCCGGAGGACCTCCAACCGGCAAACCACACATCAGGTCCATCATCGCCGGCTCCAGGAGGTTGCGATACGGCAGCACGCACGCCGGCAGCGCGTAGCACCCGCCGAGTCTGCACGACGCCCAGTACGCCAGCGCGCGGCGAAGCGGTGGACTCTCCGCGAGCAACACCTCGGCGGGAACCGGGCCCTCCAGGGCGCACCGCAGCGCCCACGCGCCGCCGGGGCTGCCGAACCCCACCAGAGTGGGTGGATCGCTGTGAACATTCACGCATCCATCGATTTTTCGCGCCTCGGCGACGATGAGGTGCGCCAGGCGAGCTGAAGCCCATTCCTGCAGCGCGGACGCCTCCATGACGTGCGCGAGGGCCAGGAGGCTGGGAAGATGGCGACTCTCAAGAGCGCTCGACCTCGGCGTCGACGGATCCCCAGCCTCAAACTCGAAGAAAACCGGAAGGCGACGCGTGTACAGCCATTTCATGGCGAGTTCAAACACCTCACGCAACTCGGCGGGGTCCTTGGGCATGCCGCTCGAAACCGGCACATAAACCTTGAGCGAACGAGCCTTGGATGAAAAATCACCCGCCTCAGCTGCGGCGTCGGCGTCGGCGAGGATATCCCGCATGAGGGGCGAGTGGTCCTCCAAGATTCGACGATGAACGTGGAAAGGATACCCGCCGACTTGAAGAGCGACCGTCCTTCCATCCTTCGTGTCGACGTTGACGTCCTCCTCAGTCAGCGTGCAAGATTCCGGTGCGACGTTTACTTCCTCGTCACCGAGTGTCGGTTTCTCGCCTCGCCGACGCTTGGACCGCCTGACCGGCGGATGCGAGGCGACTGATCGCTTCTTGGAACTAGATGGACTCGAAGTAACTGCCTCGAGCTTATTCCCATAGTGATACTCCGTCGGCATTGCTGCTGACGGCATCTCTGACTCTTGCCAAGCGTCTCTCATTCTCCCTTCAAGCTGAAGAAAACGCTCCTCCCGCGAACACCGGAGAAGCCTTCGGAAGAGACCGTGGACGGCACGGGCAGATTCGCGGCCAGACGAAGGCAACATCGCACCCTCACGATTCATGTGACCGTAAATACCAAAGCGTTCGGAAAGTGGATTGTGGAAGTAGTCATCGTTCTCCGGGCCATCCTCAAAATCGACATAATCTCCATCCTCTGTGAGATACAACTTTTGGTCAGGATCCTCATGGCCCGCGGAAATGTCATGGGCGTGGTTCCAAGCTTTCCGAACAATGGTATGTATGGATGACGCTGCATTCAACAAGCCAAGAATGTGCATTTTTGACCCATAGATGTATTGCTTCTTGACCCATTCCTGTCCTGACTCTTCAAAGTCGGAGTCACCGTCGCCTGTGGCCCTCTCAAAGCCGAGGACACTTGCGACGGAAGGCCATCGCACCCCGAGTCCTTCGTACCTATTCCAGAATGTGTTGCGAGAGTCTTGAATGTCAGGTGGAACGGACCTAGTAAGCGATATTGCAACTGTTGGTTTGTATCGATGAACTGCATAATTGGAACCGCTCTCAGATGAGAGCAACGCGAGGGCGATGCCACACCATGCGGCGTTGTGGTTATGCCTCATGTCACGCGACGGCTCCCGCAAATATGAAAACAGGTTTGGAAATCGATCGAGTGCGCTGTCAAAATTGAAAATTTCGTCATGTAGTTCAGTATGATAGGGGTCATTACCCCACCTGCGAAATCCAAAGCCAAATTCCATGTTTCCAGATGTATCCCTTTTCCATGTTGCCCACCTCAACGCCTGTTGTACTACCCCATCAACGTTCAAGCAGTATTTAGCGACTGCAGGATTATCAAATTTGTTGGCCAATATTGCAGTCACTGCCTTCTTAAGGATCTTCGTACGAGTATCTTTTTCAAATCCGGGAGGAACGGGTACATTCACTTGTTGAGAAGAGAAAATATTCTCAACCAAGATGCTCATGTGCTCTATCCATACTCTCAGGGATGAGGCGATAGAGAGAAGAGTCTGCTTGAATTTGACTGCGTCGGCCGGCTTCACACTGGAGTATTCTGTCTTGCATGTACTGAGATGTTGCAGTCGCCTGGCTTCCTTAACCATGAAGCAAAATCTTCCCCTCGTGTACCTGAGATCCCTGATTGACTTGTTCGTCTCATTGGCACCGATACCAAGCAAATCTGGCAGGCATCGCGCGAGCGTTTCCGGGCAGATCATCGTCAGATCACATCGATAAGTCTTCATGGGGTGGTGCTCTCTCATGGGGTGATGATCAGCATAAAATACACGCCTAAGCACGTCGTGAGCCATCAATTCTGACTCTGGATCATCCTTTGCGTAATGTAACAATCCAACCATAGCGCGCGGATTGCTCCAGAGAGCAGTGACAACCGCATTGCTGTCGTACTTGTACATGTATTTCAGTATAGTCTGTGCGACGAGAGCTTGGTCACGGTGCGAGTCGCCAATAAGAGGCACAATCGCAGGAAGCAATCCAGCCTCGAACGCGGCAGGAACCCCATATTCAGTGTATTCGAGAAGATTGATGAGAAGGTCACAGACAGAATACACAGTGCTTGCCCAACGGTTGAATGGACTGTGCCCTTTATCGTCCTTGGGAGGTGCAGGCTGCTCCAGTGATAACGCGTTGCGATATGCCGCGTTTACGTGGTCATCAAGGCCAAGAGAGCTCTTGTCCAGAGTGGGCGGCGTATCAGCTCCGTCGCCGTCCTCAGTGCCGAGGATGGCCTTCGCTTGGCGCATCGCATCGGCAGAGACGGACATAACTTTGCCGATAGCCGTCTGAAAGCCACACCATACAATTTTGGAGGATGCATTGACGTTCCTGCGCGCTGCGTCTTCGTCTGCGACACTCAAAGCGGCTGCTTCTGTCGTCGAGGGTATGGTTTCTGGATTTCCATCGTAAGGTTCAACCTCTGGCTTCGTCGGCGATGCGTTCTTTGGCGGTGGCTTGGAGAAAAGAATTTGAACGGCTAGGGGGAAGACATTGAGCGCTATACACTGCATCCGCGCGCCGGGGTTGTAATGCGTGATGCTTGCGAGTGCATGCGCGCAGTTGCCTACGACGTCGCTCTTGGGGTCGCCTGTTCTCATGATCTCCACGAGCACCGGGAGTGCCCCACACTTGACAGCTGCTCGCCCCCCCGGGGGTCTAGAATTCGGTTCGGGCTGCGTCATTTGTGAGCTGAGCTCTTCAACGATGACTGAGAGCAACTCAGACGCTGCCTCGGCGATTGGCGACCAGGGTCCACAACGCAGCAGGGACACCAAGTGTGGTATGATGCCGAGCTTGATTAGTACCCTCTTTGCCTGCAAAATACTGTTCACAGTATCGATTTCATTGTGTACATCAACGTCTTCCAAAACTTCATCAAACCTGCAAATGGAAGATAACATGCGACAGACGTCGATTGAAATCGAGATGCGCTCAGCGGATGAGTCCGGGGGAGTCTTGTGGTTGCCTTTATACCTCTCACCAGAGGTGGGGATGTGAACAAACGACACACCATCCATCCTGATCGATCCGAGATCATGCAGCGGTCCGTCAGGGCTGATGCCGTAGGCAATGGTGAAGCCCGTTCGAGCGATTGATGCGGCAACAATCGGTGCCGCGCACTTCTTCAGGATATCCACCGAAATTTCAAGGATGTCAGCCCTGATCACCTCCGCGCGGCCCAAATTCGACTCCCACGATATCCTCGACAGACATTCGTAAATAATTTCGATGAGCGGGTTCACCTGCGGAGGCGCCAACACGGGATGTTCTTTCAGGAGTCGCGCCGGTGGCGGCACCGGGAGGTTGAAGTCCGCCGCGGGTCTGTGAGCGTAGTCGTACGTGGTCCTGGCGATGGACGCCGGCGAGACGGACGCACCCGCCGGCACGCTGGCGGGACCCACGCCACACATGTGAAGGATATCCTCGCGTGCGACGTACTGAAGGGCGAAGCTGTTCGCCTCCTTCGTCGCGGCCGCGCGCGATCCCGCCAAACGATCGACGTGCTCGACCCACGCCGAAGCCTCAGCCTCGGCGTCGGGCCGACTCTGCCGTCCGCCGTTTGCCGCGACGGGATGGCACGCTCGGAGCAGCTTGGCCACTGCGGGGACCGCCATGGCGCACGCATCCCTGTACTCCCTATAGTACGCAAATCCACCGATTGCTTCAACGGTCGTGTATATGGACCTATGCGGATCGATCTCAGGTACCTGTCCCCTCTCGTGCGCCGCCTCCACGACAGACTGGATGTTCGTCACAAACTTCTCCACAACCCCCATGAGCCTCGGCAGCAGCGTGTTCCTCTCCATGGCGATCTGCATACCCTCCAGCCTGTTCGTCAGCGAGGATAACGCGTCGGTCACCTGCGCCCGCAGCAACGAGGAACATCCCAGGTTACCCTCGTCCATCACCAAGGCGGTCAGCGCGTCCATGGCGCCAAAGTGAATTGCCGCGCACTGGATGGTGTCCTCGCAGCAGATGTACGCGATGCACAGGCTCGCCGCTCCGACGACATCGCCGAATTTATCGACGTCCCAGTGGATGATATCGACCAAAAAATCCAGCGCGCCGGTTTTATACGCGGCGTATCCGACGCACTCGGTCTCGTACAGCTCCATGCGACGCGTGCCCTCGCGGGTTTTCCCGAGCGTGGAGAGCTGCGAGAGCTTACCGAGTAGCTGCCGCCTCTGCGCCGCGGTGAGGGGGAATCCGCCCTTCACATCGTGCGTGTCGACTCCCCACTCGTGCAGGAGCGCGTGGATTTCTCGCGTCAGCTCGACCGCCCTCTGGGCGTGGGTTGGGAGCCTCTCGACGGCGCTCTCGGGGGCGCCGAAATACTGGGAATCGAGGGGGTGCGGCCACCCTCCGTAGGCAGTCCTCCTCTTCGTCCTTTGCGCGTCCATGGCCCATGGCCACCGATATTCACGCTCCCCGAGCTCTTTACACGCCTCCAACCACTTGGCGTGCCACGCCTTGTCCGCCTCATCCAAACCGGGCATGGCGAGAAGCTCCGGCACGACGAATTGTGAAGCGGGTGACTTCAACCCGGCAGAATTAGTGCATGTCATAAAATTGTGCCGAGTGGACGGTTGCTATTGCTTCGGGACCTTGGCCAACTCCTCCTCCAGCTGCGCCAGAGACATGGACGGTTGCTATTGCTTCGGGACCTTGGCCAGTTCCTCCTCCAGCTGCGCCAGAGACACCCCCGCCGATCCCCTCTCCGCCGGCTGCTGCTGTCCCTCCCCCGCACTCCACCCGGTCATGTACAGCACCTGGTAGGTCGCCTCCACCCCGCCCCCGCCGCCGCCAGCTGTGTCGCCGACACCCGGGGGTGACGGGAACGCGGACCCGTACGCCGCCGCAGCCGCAGCCGCGGTGGACCTCCCCAGCGGGCCGCGGCGACGCGATACCCCGGCGTTGGTCTCGCCCATGACCCTGAGGTGCTCCACCAGCTTGTGCGGCGACGGATAGTTCATCGTCACGGTGTCCACGTCAACCGCGGGCAGACGCATGCCGGCACGAGTCAGCAGGTTGCCGCAGTCACGCACCTACGGAGAGGCAGTGGTCAAAAGATGTAAATCAGTCGTCACGCACAGCGTCGAGGTCGGACAGCGAGCCGGAAAGCGCCCACTGCAGCGAGAGCGAGTGTGGGCGTGACGCGTACAGCAGCCGAGAGGGAAAACGGGAGATGCGAGAGGAAACTGGAAAGGGCCCATCACTACTCACCTGCGCAAGGGGACTGACGCGCTGGCTCACCCCGCCCTCGCGCTCCAACTCCGCCACCGCACAAGAGATTCTCATCTCCCTCAGTGTCTCACCGCCCAGCACCGCGCACAGGAACAGGCCGTCCGGAACGAGCGCCATACGAGCCTGCGTCATGGCGCCTGGAAGGTCGTTGGCCCAGTGCAGACCCAGCACGCTGACCACCACATCCACCGACTGACCCTTCGCGGGCAACTCCTCCTCGTCGGCGTGGACGTAGTGCACCGTCACCTCCCCACCCGAGGCTGAGCGCACGACCTGCGACTCGAGCGAGTCGCCCCCTTCACCGCCACCCGCCACCGAAAACTCGGCTGCGACGTTGTCCCTCACGAGCCGAAGCATGTCGCGGGACATGTCCGTCACTACGATGACGCGCACGTCACCGCGGTCTCTCAGCAGGCGTCGCACCACCGCATCGCCCGCTCCACCGAGCACGAGCACGCGCGGAAATTCTCGCTTCACGTCCGACAGGCGATCCAGTGTGCGCCTGGCGATCTCCTCGAGGAAGGGGTCTGTGGTGTCCCCCGACGGGTGGATCCTGCGCAGATACGCCGCGCGATCCCTGTGTGCAGCCTTGACGGTGCGATCGAACACGTACATAGCGCCGCCATCCGCCTGCGCTTGAGCCGCGAGGGCCGCCGCCTTGAGACGCGCGCGCTCCTGGGCAGCCTCGACGTCTACGAAGGAGGACGCATCGCTCCCCGCCGCGGTGCTGAAACACGTCGACGTGTTAAGCGCTCCCACGCTCCGGCGGTTCGACGTCAGGCGTGACGCGAACAACCCGAGCGCCCGACGCGTCGTCATGAACCGAACCCGCGGTCACCGTCGATGAATCTGGGCGTGTGGAAACCCTTCGACCGCCGCGCCTCTCGTTGTATCTGCGCTCGCCCTTCACAACTTCATAAAATCCACTGGTCACAGGAATGATATTGATTTGGCCATTTCGGGCGAGAGGAAGCGAAGGTGTTGGCGCTACTTTCTCTAGTATCACACATTACCCGGTCTACCACGTCGCAGATCCGTACGTCGCGTGCGTGCGCGCGTCCAGGTCCTCGTCGCGACCGGGTCCGCCCGCGCGTCGAGGGTACCCGGCTCTTCGCAAGCCATCCGCCGCCGTCGTCGTCGTCATCCCACCCTCCTCCCGCGACGAGAGCGCCGCCCAGTGCTTCGGGCGGTAGTCGTTGTCGGGGTCGTATCGCTCGTGGCTTCCGTGATGATTGTACGACACGCACCGGCCGTCCTGATCCCTCTCGCAGTTCCGCTGCTTCTCCGGCTCGATCGCCATCTTCCAGTACAGGAAGAACAGCAGGCCAATCACAAACATGCCCGCGATGACCCACAGTATCCACCGTTGGACGCACTTCTCGCACTCCATCCTGCGCATCTTCCTCTCGCTCGTGTCCATGTCTCCCTCCATACCCTCCGCCGCCACCCTCGCGCTCACGATCTTTTCCCTCTGGTCGTGCAGGGACTTGAGTATTTGGTCCCCGACGTCCGCGGTGCTGGAAGCCATCTGGTGCGCGGAGTTGAGACGCTCGGTGTTCTGTTCGCCCTTGGCCACCCCCTTGACCAGGGCCTTGCGCTGCTTGCCGGCGACATTGGCATCAGTCGTCTTCTCTCCGTACCTGGCGCCGAGCTTGGACTCGTCCAGGAGCTGCGGGCGTGTCGGGGATGGGGACGGTCAGGGGCGGGCGGGAGATGGGAGAAAAGTGTTGGTTGGGGAATCTGGAGCGGGACGCGCGGGCCGCGGCCGTGGGGCGACGGGCGCGTACCGGCTGCGACTCTCCGCTCTTCTTCGACGACATCTTCGTCAGGCTCGGTCAAGACCTGACACCGACTCGATGACAGCTAAGAGTCCGGTTTGTGAGGTCCGAGTGCCTCCCGTGTGAGGGTGAGGAGCCGCGGGTGTTACCGGGGACCGTGGAGAGACTCGATTTTCACATCACGGAAAACGGCAAAGAAATACTCTGACTCGAAACTGTGCGAAACGACGTTTAATTAGGTAATTGCGATTTTGGATAATCTTTTATGTATGAAAATATGTCGAAGAGTGGGTATAAATGTGTTAAACAGTTAAACATTGATTATGTGACTTGTCGGCACCCAGCCATGCGCTATCATCACTCCCTGCGTTGAGCGCCCGAAGGCGGGGGTTCTCCGCCATGCCCGCCGCGCTATCCGCTCTCGCCGCGCTCTCCGTTCCCGCCGCGCTCTCCATCGCCCCATTCTCGACGAGGAGATATCGTCATTCCTCGGCAGTCGCGTCCGCCCGGGGAACCGACGATCGCGATCGCCGAGCGGGCCGACGCGCGACAGTGCTCAGCGGCGTCGGCGCTGCGTCGTTGCTCGTCGGGTGCACCCCTTGCCGGGCGGAGATCGTCACGCCGAAGGGCTACGACGACCCGGAGTTTTCGCCGACCGGCTTCAACACGCTGTACGCGGATCAGGACACCGTCGGGTGCGCGTACTCCGTCGAGTGGCCGTCGGGCTGGTGCGCACTCTCCGACGTGTCCTCGGCGCGTTCCGTCGGGGTGGACGCGTCGTTCAAGAACCCGAGGGACGAGGCGTCCACGCTGGCGGTGTTCATATCCGACGCGGGGTCGAGAAGGTCTGTCGCGGACCAGGGCTCACTGGACAAGGTGGCCGCGTCCAGGGCGGAGTCGGCGCCGAGGCAGTTCAACGTCGGGAAGCGAAAGAGGAAGACCAAAGTCGGCGAGGGCGGAACCGAGGCGCTGACGTACGACGTCGAGACCAAGGTGGGCGGCGGGACCGCGGGAAGGTTCGGTAGCGCCGTGGAGCTGGTGGGCATCACCGTGTGGGAAGGGAAAGAATACCTGATCAGGGCCACCGCGTCGGCGTCCTCGTGGCCGGAGGAGAGGGCGAGGCTGAGGCGGTGCGTGGAGAGCTTCAGGATCCTGGAGACGTGCTGAGGACCGAGGAGCGGCGCGAGATCGACCGACGAGGGGGCGGTGACGCGTAGTGAAGTCCTTCTAATCTTTCGATCATCCGACTAAGTCAGCTTTCCAGCGAGCCGCCACTCTCACGGCGGCCGGGCCTGATAGAACAACAAATAGGCCTGCGCTTGCGCAACCGTCGCCGGATCCGCCCTGGTGACCTGATGGTCGTCGCACCTGAACCACACCCCCTGCCACTGCACGTACGCGATGTAGTGTCCGCTCTCCATCGTCCCGCTGTGCACCACCACGGCGTAAAGGTCGTACTTGGCCTGATCGTCGTGCGAGGCATCCGCGGGAACCCTGTTCCCGTATCTCGACCGGAGCGCCGCCGACGCGCAGTAGGGCCGCATGCTCAGCACGAAGGGGAAGGACACGTGAACGTCAATCTTACGACCGACCACGACGGAGTCCCCGATGCCAAGACCGCTTTTCTTCGACCCGGCCTTGCCCACGAAGCTGGTCTCGAACCTCTTGATGTGCAGCACGAGCGCGGGGGGAAGTCGACGCGCAGCCATCTGCTTCGTCTTGGCCCGCGCCGAGTCCCCGCACCTCCCGCACGGGAACGACTCGTTCATGCCGATGTGCTCGGGCCTCACGAACTGGTTGAGGCACGCCTCCAGCGTCACCGAACGTTGCCTCGACCCGGTCCCGTTCCCGTTCCCGTTCCCGTTCCCGTTCGGCGTCTGACTCGGCACGTCCAGCGACAGGCCCACCGTCGGGTCGTGAACCGTGGACGCGTATCCGCACGCGCCGCAGGTCACCTCGGACCTGAGCACACCCGCGAACGCCGCGTGCATGGGGCACTTACACTCCTCCACCAGCACCGCCCCGCCCCCTAAAACGCGGGGGCTCACCGGACCCTTCGATCCCGGCGGCGGCGTCGCGGGTTTTTGCCCGGGTGCAAAATGCCCGGCTCCGCGTTCGCTCGTCGTCAGGTTGGTGTGCACGGCGGCGACGAGGGACAGGAAGAACTCGTGCGCGTCGTGCTGCTTGTGCTTCGCCAGGTGCTCCGGCGATTGCATCCACCAGCTGTGCAAAAAGTTGCTCGGCACCAGGGGGTCGGAGCTCCCGGAGTACGCCCCCGCCACGATCTCGTCCAGCTCGCACGCCAGGCAGTGCTCATCCTCGGGCGAGGGGAGCCGGCCGGCGTTGACGGCCTCGGCGACCGCGACGTCGCGCTTCGCCGTGCACAGCTCCCTGACATGGCCGTCCTTGAGGAAGAACCCTCCCACCGTCGGGGCCCTCACCACCGCGTGCAGCACGGTGGACAGGAAGCACGTGTTGCCCAGGTTAGCCATGCCGCGCAGGCCCCGAGGCACCCCGTGCGAGTTGACGCTCGCCAGCGGCGCCGCACCGTTCCCGACGACGTCGATCTTGGATATATCCCTCGTCGGTGGCTTCTTACGCTTCTTCGCCGTCGTCGCCGCGGCAACCCCCGCGTCCGACGCGCTCACACCCATCGCAATCGCGCGCGTCCCCAGCACGAGGCGATCGAACTCGGGCGAGTACGTGTACCCCGCGCACGCCGCGCAGTACAGCTCGGCGCGCTCGACGTCGGCGAACATGGAGTGCGGGTTGACCGCAAAGGAGCGCGCCGCCGCCCTCATGTGCGCTGCCGCTTCCTCGCGCGTGCAAATCATCGTGCAGCCGAGGCAGGCCAGGGTCGCGTCCACCGCGGTGCGCACCGCGTGGCCCGGGTAGCTCGCCGCGACGCAGCATCGCGCCAGGGGGCACAGCACGCCCGTGCCGCCGCTTTTGAGGAACGCCTCGAGGTGCGAGCACTGCGTCGCGGGCTTGGCGGGAGCCTTTTTGGTCCGCACCTTCTTCGCCGCGACGGGCGCCACGCCGGTCGTCATCCCGTGCGCGGGATGCGCGGGATGGCTCCCACGCACGACGCTGATGCGGAAGACTGAAGAAAAGCGGGAGGTTGACGTTCCGGGTCCGTTTTCTGTGATGTCTCTGGGAAGCAACCTTGCCAAAATGGACCGAGACTGGGATCTTCAAGAGAAAGGTCGCCGCTTTTGATTGGCTGATCGTGTTCTTGGACCATAACCTAAAACTTTTCCGATCATCGGTGACCCTGCACGCGCCGCGACAGTTAAGTTTCCACCCACGAAAGAAAGGGTCTCAAAGTTACGCCCCCCCCCGACGCCTCTGAGTGGCCAGGACCTTGCAATCAGGGGAAAATCAACGTTTCGATCGCACGAGCATCCATCCTCAAAGAGATGGGTGTCGATATGAAGCTCGCGCAGGCGAACCATAAAGGCGAGCCCGCCATGAGCGCCGCCCTGAAGGAGGCGCTGCATAAGAAGACGCCGCATGACCAAAAGATCGTGGTTATCAAAGTTGGCACGTCCTCCCTGCTGCGCAAGGGCTACCTTCACCTCTCGCTCCTCGGCCAGCTGGCGGAGACGTGCGCCGATTTGCATCGCGCCGGATGTAAGGTCATCGTCGTAACCTCCGGCGCGGTCGGAGCCGGGTGCCAAGTCCTCAACAACGTGGTGCGTCCCCCGACCAGCCGTCCCGCCGCAAATCGTCCGAAAACCTTTTTCCCCGTCAGATCCGCGGCTCAGTGTGGGGTGATGAGTTGCTTTAAAGACCCGTGAGGCAGCCGCAGCCCTAGTAGGCGCTCACGGGGAGACACCGGGGGCCTTCGGGCCTCTGGCCATTTCAAAGTCAATGAGATCTTTGTTCCGACTGACCACACGACGCGGATATGGGGCGGTACTTTCGGCCCGGAACCAAAACGTGCGTGTTTTCTCGCAGAGCTGACCATCCCCTCTCGCCTTCCTCGTCCCGACAGGACAAACCCACGGATCTCGCGGGCAAACAGGCCATGGCCGCCATTGGCATGGTCCGCCTCATGCGCATGTACGACGATTTCTTCACCTCGGTGAGCCAGCCCATCGCTCAGGTGCTGGTGAGCCTCGACAACCTGATGGACCGCACGCAGTACCTCAACGCGCAGCGCACGTTCCAAGCGCTGCTCGCGCGCGATGTCATCCCCATCGTCAATGAGAACGACACCATCGCCGTGCAGGACTTGAAGTTCGGCGACAACGACACCCTTTCCGCGCACATCGCCTCTCTGTGCGACGCCGACTACCTATTTCTCCTCACCGACGTTGACGGCCTCTACACCGGCAACCCCAACAGCGACCCAGATGCCAGGCTGATTCCCTTGGTGGAGAGCATCGATGACCTCGATGTGGACGTGAGCGGCGGCGCCGGGTCTGCGTTCGGAACCGGCGGCATGGCGACGAAGGTGAACGCGGCGAGGCTCGCGACCGCCGCCGGTTGCCACACCGTTGTGATGAACAGCAACCAGCTCCACACGCTCCCGGACATCGTGGTGGACGGCGCGAGCAACGGGACCCTGTTCCTCGCTGTGCCCCGCCCGCTGGTGGGCCGCAAGCGCTGGATCCTCCTCCAAAAGCCCTCCAAGGGATACCTCCTGGTGAACTCCAGGGCTGAGCAGGCGCTGAACAACGACAAGTCCCTCCACGGCACCCACCTCGTCTCCGTTGTGGGCGATTTCGACGCGGCAGAGGCGGTGGCGCTCATGGTGAGGGACTCTGATACTGGCGACGAGCGCGAGTTTGGACGCGCCATCGTCAACTACGGCGCGGATGACTGCAGGAAACTGGTCGGAAAGGCGGGCGAAGACTTTTACGACATCGTCGGGTTTGGCGGCGCCGAGTCTGTGGCGCATAAAAATAACATCTGCCTGTGGATCCCCGAGGGCGAGGAGGCGAGGCTGATGGATCATCCCGAGATCAACATGGAGACGCACCCGAGCGTCAACAACCTCGAGGACCTCGCAGAGTTCATGAGTGACAAACCCAGCAGGACGCCCTCGCCGTCGCCTTTCAACCTTTGAATCTATTAGCGACAGCGGCAGGGCATGCATACGACAATACTTCCAAAATAACACTTATTACAAAGCGGGGGACAGGGGGGCTGGCCCTCGCGTGTGAAATAGCACAATGTAATTCAGTAATATCCTTCTTATTACGTACCTTCGTAAGAGTTATTATTAGACTACAAAACAAATTGTACACGTGTTGTTCGTCGGGCGTGTTCTTTACTGGGATTGCATCATACTCATCATCGCGCGCATCTGCACCTCGAAGTCGCTCATCCCAGGATTGGCCTCTTGAAGGTTTTGGTTA
>Ga0181573_10001934_pt1 | contig 19748 bp, 8 predicted proteins | sample 101ome_25_FD_148643 | JGI IMG/M metagenome (GOLD analysis project Ga0181573, IMG submission 148643) | Coastal salt marsh microbial communities from the Groves Creek Marsh, Skidaway Island, Georgia - 101409BT metaG (spades assembly) | ecosystem: Environmental > Aquatic > Marine > Intertidal zone... | reverse complement strand
CTCGAATCGATCGCGCGAGCCGTCGTCAAACCGAAGGCGTCGCGGGAGTTGGAGCATCTCGCTCAGGGATCCGTCCCCGTCGCTGTCCCGCTTCAGCGCCCCGATCAGATCCCGGACGTCGATCTCGTCCTCATCGGGGTCCTTATCCGGGCCCGCAATGTCGGCGAAGATGTCGCGCAGGTGTTGCCGGAGGTTACCCTCGCCGCGGTACTCCATCAGCATCTCCGCGACGGCTTCGGCTCGTTTGGCCTCTTCCGATTGTTTGGCGATGGCCTCACGGATAACCTCCCTACGCTCGGGCGCGGTGGTCTCGTGCGAGTCCATGATCGTCGCGAACTCGTCCCTGTCAATCTCTCCATCGTCGTTGGCGTCCGCCTCGCCGAGGTTCATCAGCTCGTCGAGTTCGGTTAAGCCGACGTTGTCGCCGACAGTTTTCGCCGCGGCGGCTACGTCCTCGAGGACGATGAACCCTTTCCTCGCCAAATCGAAGCAGTCGAAACCGACGTCGAGCGAGTCGTCGCGGGTCACCTCCGCGATGCGTTCGGTCACCTTACTGATGAACTCGCCGAGGTCCACGCTGCCACCGCCGTCCTCGTCGAGGGCGTCGAACATAGCCTTGAGCTCTCTCTGGTCGGGCTCAAAGCCAAGCGCTCGAGCCGCAGACTTTAGTTCGTTCTCGTCAATGTCGCCGCCGTGGTCTGCGTCGACAAAGTGGAACGCCTCGGTGAGCTCCTTGACCAGCTCGGCTTTCATGCCGTGATCATCGATAACCAGCTCGTCGTCGTCGTCATTTACATCGTCAGACTCGGATTTGTCTTTTTTGGAATTTTCGTCCTTTGCCTGTTCCTCGTCCTCTTCCCGCCGAGACTTTGGCCACTCCGCCGTGGACCTCGCGAGGCTCCTTGGAAGCGGATCCCAACGCACAGGGACGGTCCTTCCGTCGAAAAGCAGCTCCTGCAGTGAACGTGGCAGAGCTTTGATGTCGGGTCCCTGAAGGAGGGCGCAGACGACGGGCTCGGCGGAGACGGCCTCCACCGAGACGGCGCCGCGCCTCGACACCGTCGACTCGCCGAACTTCTTCTCGGCGAGCGCTACGTAGTGCCCGCCCGGTCCGACCCTTCCGGAGACGAACCCGCCGGTGTTGGAAACCCTGCGCGTGACCTTGACCTCACCGGAGATGACGACGCCGACGTACCCGTCTTCCTTGTCGAGCGCCCCGAGCCCCGCCGCGTTGGCCTTCTTCTCCGTCTGCCGCTTGAGCAGCATCGCGGCTTGCTTAAACTTGTTGATGCCGAGTCGATCTGCCTCGCTCAGGGGGACGGGAAGCCGCTCGCCCTTGTCGTAACGCGCGACAGTGAGAAGCGTGGCGAGTAGCTCCCTCTCCCACGGCTCCAGCGCGCGGGGAAGCGACTTGACCGCGACGAGATCCTCCGGCGCGATTGTCGTCTTCGCCGCCGCCGCTCTCGTCTCAGCCTCGTCCGGCTCCAAGCCTTCCTCCGCCTCGCACAGCTCCTCGGAGAGCTTCTTCAACCCCACGGCGTCCATCGCGTCGCGCTCCTCGCGAAAAGCGCGGAGGTAGTCATCGCGCTCCAGTCGAAGAAGGGTGGTCTTGTGCATGGCGCGGACAGTCGCCATTCGCGGCGCGTCGAACCTCAGCGCCAAATCACCAAATCCGACACCCGACCTGAGGCTCGCAACCTTGGTCTCCTCGAGCGTCGTCACGACCTCGGCGTCGGAACCGTCATCGGATTCGCCTTTTTTGTTCTTCTCTTCGTGTTCCACGGTCATGAACACCTCCACCTTACCCTTGACGACGACGAAATAGGCGTCATCGCCGCTGTCGCCCTCGGTGAAGACGTCTTGGCCCTTGTCGACCTCAACCTTGGACATCTTCTCAGCGAGTTCAACCACCCGCGCGTGGCTGAGGCCCGCGAACCCAGGAGAAGCCTCCATCGCGGCGACCACGGGCTCGAGTTTCTTGCCGAGCGCGCGCCTGCGTCTGCGACCGCGCTGCTCCCACTGGCGCCAGAGCCAGTAGTACCGCGCTGTGATGTTTTCGCTGAAGAGCGCAAACACCATCTGCCACGTGCCCTTGCTGTCCCTCGCGCGCAGAGCCTTGCCGTACAACACGTGGTCTCGCCATCCCAGGAACAGGTCCAGCCTCGTCGCGCCGTGCATGACAAGCACAGCCTTGCGGAGAACCTGTTCGAAGTGGATGAGCTTCCTTATATCCGGCGTCCGCGCGCTCTGCGCCGCCGTCGTCCCAAACTTGTCTTCGACGTCCAGTCGAACCCTCCTGTCGATGAGAAACCTCACGACGTCGGTGTGGCCACCCTCCGCGGCGAGGATCAGCGGCGTGGCGTAGTTCCACATGTCCTGAGCGTTTAGGTTGGCTCCCACGCCGTGAAGATGGCGGACGACGTCCAGGTGTCCGTTTCGAGCCGCGAGGTGAGCCGCGGTGGATCCCCGCCACATGCCGCCGATGATGAGGCTCGCGCCGGCGGCGATGAGCATGCGAACCGCCTCGACATGCCCGTTCTCGGCGGCCCAGTGAAGGGGCATACTCTCGGTGTGGTCGCGCGAGCCGATTGGGTCGTCCTCGAGTTCAGCCTCGCTGTCGTCGCTTCCCGACCCTTCCCCACCCGACTCTGAGCCGTCCTCCTGCCGAAGCGCCCATATCGCATCCTCCCGGCACTTCAAAATCATCTTGAGAATACCCGTGTGCCCCGTCCTCGCGGCGACGTGCATGACCGACTCGTTCCTTATCGTTCGCGCGTCCCAGGCTGCGCCCCGGTTCAGCAGAGTCCGCACCACGTCCTCGTGGGACTGTTCGACGGCTGAGTGCAACGGCGACGTGCCATCCTTGCGCGGGTAGTCGATAACCTCGGCGAGGCATCCCGCGGCATCCGCCGCGTCGAGCAGGGCCTCGACGATCTCCAGGTCGCCCTCTTTTGCCGCCAGGTGTAAAGGCGTGTACCAAATATCGTTTGTCGACTTTTGACTCGCGCCCCACCTGGCGAGCATGGTGCACGTCCTCCTGTGTCCCTCCCTGGCCGCAAAGTGCAGCGCGCAGTTTGAGCGAATACCGTCGGGAAGATCAGGGTTAGCACCGCAGTCCAGTAGCAGTCGCACGATGGCTGTCAGCCCCTTCTCCGCGGCTATGTGAAGGGCGCTGTATCCGTCTGTCGGAGATGTGTAGTTGACGTAGCGGTCGCGCTGGCGAACCTTGTACTGCTCCCTGGCCTTCTCCAATATGGCGAGGAGGCTGTACCCCTTGCCGCCCAGATCGCTCTCAGTCTCCGTGCTCTCCTCGTCGCTCAACTCCTCGTCGATGGTGTAGAGGTGGCCGTCCTCGCCCTCCATGAACCCAACGCTCTGTTTGGACGCCGAACGACGCATCTTTGACCCGTCATCGGATATCCCCATCCGTTGCAGGGATATGTCAATGAGCGCCTGCTCGGAAGCGCCGTTCTCTGCCATCGGGTCAACCCCGAGCTTCACAGCGGCGATGAGGTCGGGCATCGCGCGCTTGAGCGTACGCCACCGCATTTGCGCCATGGTGAGGTCTTTGTGCACCTCGGATCCGAATTGTTTCACCTGGTCGATGATGAGCGCGGCGGCGCCCGGCTTGTTCGCCTCGCACGCCGCCATCAGCGCGTTGTGACCGTGATCGTCACCCGCCGACAGATCAGCGCCGCGGTCGATGAGGCACCTGACCAGGTGAACGCTGCCGTTCCTCGCCGCGAGGTGTATCGGCCGCTCCATGCTCGAGTTTGGCACTCGAAATACCTCCATGCCGAGGTGCGCCCGAGACGCGTGGCTGAGAAGCCGGATGAATACGTCGCGGCTGCCGGACTTGCACGCCGCGTGCACCGAGCTGTTCCCGCGCTCGTCGGGGATGAACGGGTCCGCGCCCGCGTGCATGAGCACGTCGAAGGCATCGATGTGTCCGCCCATCGCGGCGAGCAGCACGGGCGTCTCGCCCGCGTTGGTTCGATCGTTCACCACCGCCGCCGCCGCGCCCTTGGTCGCGCGAAGCAGCATCTTCACCACCGAGTGTGCGCCGCTCTGCGCGGCGAGGTGAAGTGGGGTCTTCCCGTCGTCCCCCACCACACCCACCCTCGCGCCCTCGTTGAGCAGCAGTTGCACCACGCGTCCGTGCTTGCGCATCGCCGCCAGGTGCAGCGCGGTGTACCCCGAGGACGAGGGCTGGTCGAGGTTAATAATCTCACCCGCGTCGTCTTCGGCGAATTCCTCCGCCGCGACGGCTTCCGCAGCCGCGTACGCGTCCTCGCCCCTCGCCCTCGCCTCGTCCGCGGCCAGTCTCGCGCGCTTTTTGATCGCGATGACCCTGTCCCGGGCGTAGCGTATGAACATGCGGGTCGCGGCCGAGTGCCCGGCCATCGCGGCTATGTGCATCGGCGTGAATCCCGCGTCGGTTCGGAGGGTGGAATCCACTCCCTTGGCCGACAGGAGCGCCTCGACGACCGCGGTGGACCCTCCTTCCGCGGCGAGGTGCAAAGGCGTGGCGCCGGACGCGTCTATGGGGCTCGGGTCCGCGCCTGGTATCGATAGAAGGTGCTCGACGAGTTCCAGGTGGCATCCGTGCGCCGCGAGGTGAAGGCACGTCCAACCGAGGTGACCGCCGACGTTAACGCCCCTGCCGCGCGAGGGCTCGCCGGGCTTCCTCGCGCGCCGATCTTGGCGCGCGGCGCGCTCCTTTTCCCTCGCTCGGCGCTTCGCGACCCGCAGCGCGTGCAAAGCGTCGTTCGCGTCGCCGCCGTTGCGCTCCCACCACTTCGCGGGTGAATTTTCTCTGTTTTCGTCTTCGGAGTCGTCCCCGGAGTTTGCCGGCTCGTCCGGTAACAGCGTCGTCACAGCCTCGAAATGCCCCATCGCCGCGGCGAGGTGCACGGGTAGGTGCCCGTACGCGTTCCTCGCCACGACGAGCTCCTCGCCGCCTCTCTCCAACAGCATCTTTATAGCCGCCGCGTTGTTGCGTTCCGCGGCGAGGTGAAGGGGCTGGCACCCGTGCTCGTCAACCGCGTCCACCTTCGCGGCTCGTCGCAGGAGACATGCGACGACGTCGACGTGCCCTCGCGCGACCGCGACGTGCAGCGGCGTGCTTCCCTCGTCGTCCTTCGCCTCCACGTCCGCGTGCATCTGGTCGATGAGGAACTCGACGGCGGCGACGTGACCGTTTTGCGCCGCCATGTGGATCGGAGCCGACCCGGAAGGGACAGCCTCGCCCCCCGCGCCGACGCGCTTGATCCGCCTCAGCCACCTCCTCGCCCTGTCGTCGTCGGTTTCGTCGAACTCGAACGGATCGTCGTTCGTCCGTCCGGATTTGGACCCGCCAGACCCGTTGGACGATCTCGTGCGCATGAGCGAGCGCTGCTGCAGCCGCCGGGGAAACCCGGCGTTGACGGCGTACACGCGCATGCACTCCACGTGTCCCCCCGCGGCGGCGAGGTGCAGAGGCGTCGCGCCGTCCACGCCGGACCTCGCGTCGGGGTTCGCGCCGTACTCCGCGTACAGCGCCTCCACAATATCGGCGCGCCCGCTGCGGCACGCGTGGTGGAGCATCGTCTCCCCCGCCGCATCCGTGGACTCGAGCACCTCCGTTATCGTTCGCCCCTTCCGCCGCCGCGGGTCGTCCAAAGCGCGCCTGACCATCGGAAGCTTCCCGTCCGCCGCGAGGTTGTGCACCGTCGCGGTGGCGTCGAACTCTATGACGGCCGCCATGATCGACTCGCGCTCGCTCACGTCCCTCGCGGTGAGCCCTTTTTCGTTCAAGACCCACGCGTCGACGTCGTCACGGCGAAGGAGCCTTTGGACGCTTCGAAGCCTCCCCGCGGAGCACGCCCAGTGCAGCGGCGTGCTCCCGTCCCTGTCCCGCGCGTTGGTGTTCCCGCCGCCGTCCAGCACCGCGTCCAGCACGTCGACGTTGCCGCAGAACGCGGCGACGTGCGCTGGGGTGAGGCCCAGACGGCCCTCCACGTTTGGGTCGGCTCCGAGCGCCATCAGCCGCTTGGCGACGATGACGTCGCCCCGCTCCGCCGCGACGTGCAACGCGGCGCGTCCGTCCCCGTCGATCTCGTCGAGGTCCGCTCCGCGCCTGTGCGCGTAGTCTATCGCGCCCGCGTCCCCCGTCTCCGCGGCGCTCACGGCGGTGGTGATGTCGCCGTATCGTCGCCGGTCCGGGTCGCGCCGCGCCGCCGACCTCGCGCGGGACTCGTCCGACCTGGACGTTCCCTCGAAGGTGGAGATGGCGTCGTATCCGTCGTCGAGGGCGAGGGACCCGAGGCCCATGGACAGCCCGCGCGCGAGCGAGAAGCGGTCGGCGTCGTCCGCGGCGTCGTTCTCGGTCAGGCGTTTGAGGTGTTCGCTCGGGTCGTAGTCGGGAGCGGTGGGATCGAGGAGCGGGTTGCCGCGCACGCGTGGCGGTAACAACGCCCGGTTATGGAACGCACCACTCACCCCAGAGAGGCCGGTGTACCCGGAATCGCCGCTGAACACGCTATCGGCGTAGCCGCTGAAGTCGCTGCCTCCGGAGAGGCGCTCCAAATCCCCGCGAGTCGAGGCCTCCTCGTCCCAGTCCACCCCCATCGGTACGTCATGAGCATCCCCCGTCGGCGCATCGACCGATCGTCCGCTCGTCGATACCGTTAGCCTCGACCGCGGCGGGAAGGCCGGGGGGAGTTGGGACATATCGCCCCGGTACGCCCCCTTTCGCCCCCGCGAATGCCAACAATAAACGGTCGTGACGCACTTTTTTTGGAGGGTGCCGGACGGCCGGAAGTTCCGAGTAAACAAATCTTGTCGACGTGGCACTCTTACCGGCACGCGTACGCGCGCTTCGAGTCAGAGATGGCGACCGTAGTATCACTGAGGGTGGTTGCGCGCGTTCCCGCGGGCGCCGCGCCCTCGGGATCCGCGAGGCGCCGGGGTGCAAACTGGGTGCCGGGGTGCAAACAGGAGGCGCAGGATAGCCGCAGGATAAAATGCAGGTCTTCCCCAGTGGACGTCGAGGAGCCCGAGACGAAGACGGAAGCCTTCGACGATCCTCTGGCCGACGTGTTCAAGCAGCTCTACCCCGGCGGCGGCGTCAAGCGCATCAAGTGGGGAGTCTTCAAGGAAGACGTCGACGCTACTAGCGTCACCACGACCGAGGAAGAGCAGGCGGAGTTGCGTGCGCAGGCCGCTTGCAGCCTCACGAACATCGACGCCGACGAACGAGCGAGGCGTGGAAAGGCGGGAACCGCGTTCGGCATCGCCTGCGCGCTCATCGCCGCGGTGCAGCTCGCCACCGGCGCGCCCCCCGCCCAAAGGGCCATAATGGCGGTGCCTCTCTTCCTCGGCCTCGGGTTCAAGGGATCGGAGGCCACCGGGTTGTGAAATATAGCGCAGGCCGGCGTCTGGGACGTCGACGGAACCGGCCTGCGGGAGATCGAGGACAAATCCGTGGCGCAGAAGATTCGCGATAAAGTGAACGCCTTCAACGGCGCATCCATCGCAATATCCACAGCGCTCACGATCGCATACATGGCGATACCGCTCACGCAGTGATTATTAAATTGCGAAAGACAGCTCGCGCCGAAGTGACCGGCCCGCCTCGCAACGCCCGCACAGGGCGTGGGCGGATGCCGCGATGTGCGCGCGACGCGTTTCCCGCGAACCAACGTGTATCGATGGATAATATTAGCACCAATGCCACGCTCGCACATGTAAGACTGCCATTTTAAAAACATCTCTATTGCTCTCCATCGCTCTCCCTTTTGGCTTTGGCGATGTGCAGCTCGGCCATCTGCGAGTCGGACACGTCGCCAGGCGCGGCGGTGAGCAGGCACTGCGCGGTGGCCGTCTTCGGAAACGCGATGACGTCCCTGATCGACTTGGCCCCCGCGAGCATCATCACCAGCCTGTCGAGTCCGAACGCCATGCCACCGTGCGGCGGCGCGCCGAACTGAAACGCCTCCATCAGGTAGCCAAACTTCTCTTCAGCCTCCTCCTTCCCCAGCCCGATGGCGTCGAACACCTTCTCCTGCACGTCCCTTCGGTAGATGCGGAGCGATCCGCCGCCAACCTCCACGCCGTTGTACACGAGGTCGTAGGCGATGGCCCTGGCCTGCTTGATGTCCCCGCCGTCCGCCACGTCCTCCTGGTTGGGCGCGGTGAACGGGTGGTGCAGCGCCTCGAGCCTGTTCTCGTCCTCGTTCCACTCAAACATGGGGAAATCGGTGATCCACAGAACCGCGTGCTGGCCCTCGGGGACCATGTCCAGGGTCTTGGCGACAAACTGACGCACCCGATCCAACGCCTTGTTCACGGTGCCCTCGTCGCCCGCGCCGAAGAGGAGCAAGTCGCCGGCGCCCGCGCCGCACCGAGCGATGAGCTTCTCCGCCACGGGCTGGAGACCCTCGCAGAGCGCCTTGCCCCCCTCGAGCGTGACGCCGTCCTCGCCGACGCGCGCGAACGCGAGCCCGCCCGCGCCGCCCGCGATCGCCTCGTTGAAGACGTCGCCCTTGGGCTTCAGCCTGCTGTTGCTTATCCTCGACCCCTGCGGAACCGCGATGGCCTTGACGACGCCGCCCGCCTCGACGGCGCCGGCGAAGAGTTTAAACTCGGTACCCGCGACGACGTCCGCGAGCTCAGCCATCTCCAGGCCGTACCGCACGTCCGGCTTGTCGCTGCCGTACTTGCTCATGGCTTCCGCGTAGGTCATCCGCCTGAACGGCCGAGGGAGATCCACGTCGGCGCCCTCCTTGAACGCGGCGCACATGAGATCCTCGCCGAGGTTCAAAATTCCGTCCATGTCGGTGAACGACATCTCGATGTCGAGCTGGGTAAACTCGGGCTGGCGATCGGCCCTCAGGTCCTCGTCCCTGAAGCACCTCGCCACCTGATAGTACCTATCCGCACCCGCCACCATGAGCATCTGCTTGAACAGCTGCGGCGATTGAGGCAGCGCGAAGCACGCGCCGGGCTGGAGCCTCGAAGGGACGAGGTAATCGCGAGCTCCCTCGGGGGTAGACCTCGTCAGGATCGGCGTCTCAACCTCCAGGAAATCGTGCGTATCCTCCAGCACCTTACGAAGCGCGCGGACGGTCTTGGCCCTGAGGCGCAGGTTGCGGACCATCTGCGGTCTGCGAAGGTCCAAGACGCGGTTCTTGAGTCGAACCTCCTCGCGCAGCTCGTCGTCGTCGCCCTCGGGGGCGCCGCTGATTGAAAACGGGAGCGACTTGGCCACCGTGTTCAGCACCGTGACCTTGTCCGCGGCCACCTCCACCGCGCCGGTCGGGACCTTATCGTTCGGCGCGGTCCTCTTCTTGACGCGACCGGTGACGCACACGACCCACTCGGCTCGCATCGCGGCTAGGGCATCGGTGGCTTCCTTCGGGGTGTCCGCGTCGGAGACGACTTGCACGAACCCGGTGTGATCCCTGACGTCGGCGAAGACGATGCCGCCCATGTCCCTCTGCTTGTCCACCCATCCGCACAGGGTCACGATCCTGCCCTCGTCCTGCTCGCGCAGCGTGCCGCAGGTCTGGTCGCGCGCGGGCCACTGGAGCGCGTCGGGCAGGAGGTTGGCGGTCTCGATGTCGGCGTCGGCGGCGACCGCGCGCGGGGGGACGACGGCGGCGGTGAACCGACGCCTGTGCACCGCGGGGACGGCGACGCCGCTGCGAGCCGAGGGGCGGGGCGCGGGGAAGCGCGCGAGGCCCAGGAGCGACGCGGATGCGGCCGCGGAGGTCATGATTGGAGACGACGCGTGAGCGACGTTCCGAGCGCGATTCTCGAGAGCGGATTCGCGGACCCTGGAGAGCGGGGACGAGCGAGGCGCGCGCGCGGCGGCTAGGGAGCGGGCGAGCGCTGTGCGGGTCGAGGAGAGGCCGAATATGCTTGACAGGTTCGTCGCGGCCAGTCGCATGGACTCGGGCGCGGCACACAGTGAGCCCTTTCAGAGACGGCCCTAAACCCTCTTCACGCTGGTCTAAGATAAGGCCGGCACCCGGTCTCGCGCCAGCCCAACAGATAAAGAAGGAGGTCGACACACACCGCGGTGCGCTCCTAAAACTCCTCGACGGGAATGGGCGCGCCCGCGAAATTCGTGTCGTCGATGCGCGTATCCGCACCCGCGCCGCCCGCTTATCGGCAGCGTGTCGCGTCGCGTCCCCGCCTCGTCCCCGCGAGGAAGATGTCGTCGGATAGCCCTTCCGCGGGTCCGCCGCGGGGGTGCGTTCTACCGGTCTGCCGTGCCGCGCTCTCCGCATCCTCCGCCACCTCGGATGAGGACCAGGACCCGCCCAACCTGACCGGCTACCCCTTCGGGGTCAAACGCATCCACCTGGCGCTCGACCCGTACTCGCGCATGGCGATGCCCAACCGACGCGGTGGCGAGGAGGTCCAGAAGCGACCGACGAGCGACATATTCTGGGCGGTTCTCATGTGCTTCGCCACCCTCGCGACGCTGGGGCTGGTGGATCGGTACATGCACGTCACGCACGGGCTGCCGTTCATGTCCGGCGCGTGGGGTACCATCAGCGTGCTCGCGTTCGGTACCGTTGAGAACCCCGCGGCGAGGCTGTACAACTGCGTGACCGCGACGGTGGCGTCGGCGTTCATCGTCGCGACGATGGTGATGCTCTTCGGGTCGTGCTGGTGGACCCGGGCGCTGTCTGTGGCCACCGCGCTGGGTTTCATGATGTGGACGGGCAGCGTGCACCCGCCCGGAGCGGCGGCGATCATGGGATGCATGGACCAGGCTGCGTTCCAACGGCTGGGGTACTGGTACGTCTTGTATCCGGTGCTGTTCGGGTCGCTGTTCGTGCTGTTCATGGGCCACCTGACGCACAAGCTGAAGCACCGGTACGAGTTCATGGTTGGGGGTTTGTTCGGCGACGGATGGGTCAAGCTGAGGCGCGCGGAGGAGAATGATCGGAACAACGAGCGCCTGGAACAGGCTCTAAACGAGTGCGAAAATTGCACCATCTCGTACGACGAGGACGACGTCTTGGGAACTTACACCCTCGAGCGGGAGGACAGCCAGATAGAGTACACGGAGGTTAGACGCGAGTAGCAGGTAGTAGCCCGGGCTGCGTTCTATTGACGTGGTTCTATTGACACAATTCTTTAAAGCTGCACCCCTCCCTATTTCGCGATCCTTTTCGCTGAAGAGCTCTTCTTCTCAGCGATTCCGACGAGGTCCTTCACCCTATCCTCGTTAGCGCTGAGCCTCTCCTCGATCAACCCGATGCTCTTGGTGAGCACATCCAGTTGACCCACGATGTGACCAAGCGTCTGCGCCAGCGCCTCGGGGATGGCACCGTCCCCGCCCGCCGCCGCGGGCTTCTTCACCGGAGTCTTCACCGGCTCCTTGTTCTTATTTTCCTTCAGAGGCGGCGTTGAACCAGCCTTCAGCCCCTCCATCGCGCGCTCGGTAGACATCACGGGCGCCGCTCTCACATCATCCTTCAAGATTGGCGCCTCCGCGGTGAACGGCGCGGGCAGCTTCACATCCGTCGCGCCCGCGTGCTTCTTGAGCACCACGTCAAAGTTTGTCTTCCACACCATCACCGATTGGTCCGCACCGCCCGACGCAAAGAACGAGCCGTCGGGGGAAAACTCCGCGCACGTGCTCGGTCCGTCGTGCCCGTTCAGGGTGTAGAACAGCTGACCCTCGCGCAGGTCCCAGACCTTGACCGTCCCGTCGTCCGACGTGGACAGGAGGAAGTCGCCGGAGGGATGGAACGAGAGCGAGTTGACGCGATCGCCGTGCGCGGCGTGGTAGTGCTGCACCAGCTTCTGCGAACGAATGTCCCAGACCTGAACCGTCCGGTCGTCTCCCGCGGTGGCGATGGCGGCGCCGTCGGGGTGGAACTTGGCGCACCGCACCGGGGCCTTGAAATCGTCGTAGATGAACGCGCACCTCTGTCCGCGTACGTCCCACAGCCGCGCCGTCTTATCGTCGGAGGCGGACACTATGAGGCCGTTGTCGTGGTTGAACTCGGCGCAGCGCACCCAGTTGATGTGGCCGGAGAGGGTGTGCAGGAACTTGCCCTCGGGGGCGCCCCAGATCTTCACGGTCTTGTCGTCGGCGGCGGAGACGAGTAAGGTGCCGTCGCGGGAGAAGGAGACGGACCTGATGCACCCGCCGTGCGCCGATTTGAGCGCCTTGGGCTCGTACAGCCCGACGATTGACGGGGTCCACATCCGGATGGAGCGATCCCGCGAGCCGCTCGCGATGGTCGTGCCGTCGGGCGAGTACGCCACCGCCGTGACGGCGTCGGTGTGGCCGCTGAACTTGTACGCCCTGGCGTTTGGAACCCCGGGGCTCCATATCATGAGCGAGTGGTCCTCGGACGCGGTGACCAGCTTGCGGTAGAGTCGATCCCAAACGCATGGTGAATCAGAAACGGGGTGACAGAGGGAGAGGAAGAGGGATGGAGAGGGAGATCAAGAGGAAGAGGGAGAGGGAGAGGGAGAGGAAGAGGGAGAGGGAGAATGCCAAACCTGCTTGAGATTTGGCTTGAATGCGCAAGCGTGGACGACGCCCTTGTGGCCCTTGAAGTTGTGCTTCAGCGTCGGGTCCTCGACGGTCTCTTCCGGCATGGGGACACCGCCGAAGCGAACCATCTTGCCGTGCTCGATATACGCTGGTTCGAACGCGCGGGGACTCTGTGGCGCGCGGGGCGCTGTGTCGATGTTGAGAGCCTTTGGCGAAAAAGTTTTGGAAGGAACGGCTAATTCGTGCCGACAGGAGGCGTTTTTGGTTTTTGGGTTCGGGGTGACCCTCGAAGCACGGGGGGCGCGGGGGGGCGTGGGGGCAACCAGGGGAGATGTTTTTGGACGTTTCCGCACGATGGTTTCCATGATGGTCTCCACGCGTGACCTCCTACTGGTCTGGGCTGGGCGGTGCGCCTCTGGGTTCGGCACCCAAACGCCGCAGCACCCAATCACCGTCCACATCTTCGAAGAACCTCGGCCGCCAAGGCCCCTCGCCGGCATCCTTCCTCCGCCGCCGCTCTTTCCGCTCGGTTTCTTCAACCCTGCGCTTTCCCGCCTGAGCCTCGTCCCACGCGCCCCTATTCATCGCGTCGATGACGCTGCCCCACACCCTCTCGCTCGATTTTTCATCGCCTGGAAGTTCAAAGGCGACGTCGGCTTCAACCTCCTCGGCAGCAGCAGCCTCCTCGGCGTCATACAGAACGTGAACTCTCGTCGTCGAAGGCTCTTTCACGAAGACGCACGAATCGTAGGCGCCGTCGATCGCGAAGAGCGTCTCGGAAGGTTTCAGTACGTTGAAGACCCTCCCCTTGATGCTTCGTTTGGATCCATGCGTGACCTCCGCCCTCAAACCATGTTGCTTACACTCGACAAACCACGTCTGGGGTGCGATTTTCGTCTTCATTCTGGGCAAAAACTTCCAGACGAAACCGCAGTAATCGCTCTCGTAAATTTCACGACCATCACGCGGCCCCACCTCCCACATACGTCGTCCGAGCATTTCTACCTCGACGGCGTGGACCCCCAACAACCGAGGCCTCGGCTGGAAATATCCACGGATCACCCAATCGCCGTCGCCATCGCAGTGAAATGCGGTGATGGGAGGATGATGAGACACCTGTTCGATGACCGATTTAACTTTGCAGCCACCTACCAGTTGCAGCTCGTGTCTCGCAGTCTCACCAAGTATCGGGTTGAACGGCTTTTGCAGATGTCTTGGAACGTCCAAATCGCTGAAGACGGACCGGACGACGCGGAGTATTCTTCCCTCTGGGGTGGCGCCGTCAGGAAACACGCCACAGTCCCCGTCGATCGCGGGATCCGCGTCGTCCTTCTCGTTATCCGAGTCGCAAATACTGAGACGCGCGGTGCCCCGTGCCCTGCCGAAGTCCCAGTTTGCCCTGCCGAAGTCCCTGTCTGTCTGGCAAAACATCCGCGTCGCTCGGCTCGGTCGAGGCTCCCCGTTCGACTTTCGGAGCGTCGACTCGCCCCGATGATGCGTTCTCAGCGTGGAGTGGCCACTGTGCCAACGGGTCGGAGTCCCGCCGAACCCGGTCAGGTCGAGAACACCGCCCGCCGAGTAAATGGCGCGCCCCACGGCTCGGAGAATGCGCATGCCGGCTGCGACTTTCGCGAGCCTAGCCGCGACGCCCAGTCGGCTCTTCGTCCTCTTCGAGGCGCCCGGGGTGTCGTCCTCGAGCCGGTCCAGGGCGTCGTCTTCGAGGTGGGCGGTGGCATCGGAGAGCGCGCGCCACGCGTCTGGCGTGCACGCGTCGCCGTCGTGGTCCTTCGGGTCCCCCCCGTCGCCCCGAGCGGTCGGCTGGGGCGAAGCGAGCGTGGTGAGGCGAGTAGTGGGCGGCGTGCGTTGGGAGCTCCGCGAGCCGGCGGCTCCCACGGGGCGCTCACTCGACCACGTGCACGTGCTGAAATCGCTCTTCGCGCTCTCATAACCGTCGTCGTCGTCGTCCTCATCCTCCTCACTCGGCTTGTTGCCGTTCTGGAGGAGCCCTCCCGTCGGTGTTTCAGGCGGTGTCTCCAGCGGGTGCAGCGCCGCCTCGGCGAAGCTGGCGGTCAGACGGTCATGAGAGCGCCCCCTGAACGGCTCGCATATGCGCCCAATGCAAGCGCCCATGATGCACGACACACGATACTGCGTGCGTGACGCGTGTGAGGCCTCGGCAGCCCCCGCTACTCAGATGAACCTCGTCGTTGCGAACTTCTCGGACCTTCCAAAGCCAGATTTTGTTCAAATCACAATGGCTAACATCAACTGACGACAGCCACGGCGCCCTCGCCCGCCTCGGCCTCGCCATCCTCCTCCCCTTCCGGCGGCAGGTACCTCACGTATATACGCCGCCCCTCGAACGTCCTCCCGTTCATTCCCGACGAGCAACGCACCGCGGCGTCCTCCGCCGTGTTCCCCCCGCACGCCCCGCCGCCGCCGTCGCCGCCGTCAAGCGCCCCGCCGTCTTTAAACTCGAGAAACACGCACGCGTCGTCGAACACCCTCTTGTGCGATATAAAGTCAGGGTCCCACCTCGCCAGACGCGCAGCCTCCGCGTGCACCGCCTCCTCAATCTCCTGTCGCGCCAACGCGTCGTGCTCCTCGCGTATGGCCATGTACACTGCGAGCCTGGCAGACGCGGGTTCCAGCAGCGGCCAAGCCGCGTCGGGGACGACGTACGTCGCTGATTCGCCGGGCTTCTCCGGTGCCGCGTCCGGGTTCATGCGCCGGCACACGAGCCGACGGTTTCGAACCCTGATGCCAGTGAGCACCGTCTCCGCGACGGCGGACAGGCGCGGGTCCTTATACTCGAAGAACGCGTGACCGGTGGGCCGCGCGTCCTTGTCAGGCATCACCGCGAACGACCTGAGCTCGCCGACGCTCTGCAGCACCTGCCGCACCTGAAGATCGGTGTGCAACGGGTGGAAGCCGCCGCAGTACATCTTGTGCGGGCCGTTGGGCGTTCGCCGGGGAAGCCGCGGCCACTCCGAGGGGAGGGGCGGGGGCAGCGGGATCTTGACCTCCTTGCCGTCGACGATGATGGTGCCAATCGGGAGTTCCTCGCCGATGAGCTTTACCTCGTCCTGGGGCGGAGCCTGCCCGCGCATCGCCCAGATCGGGTTCCTCGCCGCGTCGTAGTCCTTCGGCCGCTTGATGACCAGCTTGGATCCGTTGAACACGATCCCGTCGAACATCAGCGCCGACTCGGCGTCCTCGAGCCTTCGAAACTCGATGAACGCGAATCCCTTTTCGTGAGTGATCGTCGTGTTCACCACCGAGGGCCCGCCCGAGGGGTCGATCGCGGCGCCGGAGTTGACCATCGCGTCGTTGAAAAACGCGTGCAGCGCCTCGTCGGTGACTGGCTTGGGCAGGGACCCGACGTAGAGACGCCGCGACTGCCTGGTGTGCTGCGCGTAAGCGGTGTCCCTCTGCGCCTCGGTCATGCCCACGCCCCACGCGGGGGGCATCCCGGGGTACTTGCTGTTCACGTCCGCGCCGGACCCCATGCCGTGAAGCTGCTGCTGGATGGCGGCGGCGGCCCTGGCTGCAGCAGCCTTGGCGGCGGCGACGCTCATGGCCGAGACGCCTGCGGCGGAGAAGTCGGGCTGCCCCGCCGATTGTGACGCTGCGCCGGGGGGCGGGGGCGGCGGGACCTCCTGCAGGTCAGGCGCTTGCACGCCCATTCCCGGGGGAATCCCAGCCCCGCCGCCCCAGCGGCCTCGCTTATTCGCTCGCTCCGACATGCTCGCCGCGAGTGTGAGCGGTAAGATCCCTAACTCTTAAATTTTGCTGACGACTTACTCATACGTTTTTCTCGAATCAGCCGTCGCCACACTCGCGCCCGCAGAGTCGTCGGGGCCGTCGATGGCCCCGTCCGAGACCTTCCTTAGACTCCATGAACTCAGTCGGAAGAGTCGCGGGGCGGAATACACGGATGCGGCGGCGCTCCCGTCCGCGTCCCATCTGGAACGGGAGTTCGGGCTCTTCAACCCCGAGGGCAGCGGTTGCTGTCCGACGGTGGACGCGACAGGCGCGGTGACGTGCACTTGCTCGGGCTGTGAACGCTGGAGCAAGTACGTCGCGGGCACCCTCGGCGAAAGGTGGCCCACGTATAAGCAGTACGAGGTCCTCACCGCGGAGTACGTCGCTCAACTTGCGCGGTATCTCCGCGGCAGGAGGAGCGAGATCATCGGCGACGACGACGTCGGCGAGCCGCTTCGAAGCTTAAGGGTTTTGGAACTCGGGGCGGGAGACGGCCGGCTGACTCGACACCTACGCGAAGCACTCGACGGTCACTCCGTCGAGGTGTACGCCACGGACGACCACTCGCTGGGTCTCGCGAGAGGTGTCGCTCATCAAATCGTCGTCGCCGCCGACGCGCTCGACGCGATTGCGGCGGCGGGGGGCGCGTCGGGGTCGCCCGTGAATATCGGGTCGTCCAACCTTCCGGCGGCGTGCGACGTCGCGCTGGTGTGCTGGCAGCCCATGGGCGTGGACTGGACCGCCGCCATTCGCGCGTCCGCGTCGTTCCAGGAGTACTTGTTGATCGGTGAAGTGAACGACGGCATATGCGGGCACCCGCGTCTGACGTGGGGTCTCGAGGAGGACGACGCGGGCGACTCCGAGGACGACGGAACCGGCGAAGGGGCGGGTAGGGGGCACGCGATGCCGTCCTACGTGGCGGACGGATGGACGAGAGTGGACGTCACGGATGAGCTGGGCGGCAGGCAGATATGTCGAACCGACGAGCGATGGCTCTCCGGACGGCGCTCCAGGTCGACGTCGTTTCGCCGGGGGGCCCGCTCTTAGCATGCTCTTAGCTCTTAGCGAGTCGAGCGGCGTGTTTTAGGTATTAGTTATACACATAGTGACATTAGCCAACGCACGCGATCGGTCGCGCGCTTCGAACCACGGGTGTTAAACCTCCCACTGTTGACATCCCGCGTTGCGCCTTCGCGTCGGCGGCGGGGGCGAACGAAGTGGTTCCTCCCACCTAGTTGTGGATGCGGACCCGGTTACCGTACTTGACGCCCATGCAGTCCGGTTCTTGCCGGAAATCGCTCGAGCAGCATTTCAGGGAATAACACGCGTACGTGCCGCCCTGCTTGTCCACCACCAGTAGCTCTCCGGTGCGGATACCGTTCTTGTCGCGCATGACCCAACCGTTTGATTCACGCTCACACATCGGCATCAAAACGCAGCACAGCGCCGTAGGAATGCCCCACAGGAAGGGCCACACGCACACGCAATCCTCCGAGCACCTCTGATTGTACAAGCACAACGGACACATAAGGCACAAAAGACCGCAGCATGCCGTCTTCCCCTTGATCTCGTAGCAACCCCCGATGGTCTCCGAGGTGATCTCGCCGGGGAACCATGAGTCGCTATATTTTTTGGCGAGTTTGTGCTGGGGGCAATCGCCCCCGCGAACCATGCCCTCGACCTCCTTGCGCATCGCCACAACCTTGGGCGCCTCCTCCATCGTCATGGCCCGCATGACGGGCTCGCCACGCTCGCTGGCATTTGCGACCTGGTAGGCTTGAACGATGGCGCTCATTGCGTTTGACGACTGACCGTCCAGGCTGTCAAAATCTGGCTGTCAAGCCGGAGATACCTTTTCCCAGGAAATGACCAGATCCACCTGCGTGATCCCACCACTTAGGCAAACGCACTGATGAGTATACCACACACGCGGGTGTTCTGACTGGCACGCCTGGCACCTGTTTGCACCCCGAAATGCTCCGAAATACACACGCGGGTGTTCTGACTACACGATGTCATTAATCTTTCAATAGCGTAGACTAGACTAATAAGTTAACATTAACATACACGGATTTACTTGTGGCAGTGCTCCACGAGGTCCTTGTGCTTCTGGACGCACTTGCCGCCCTTCTCCTCGACGTAGTAATCCGCGTCGGCAGCGACGGCGTAGCCGCAGACGGACTCCATCTCGCAGTCGGAGAGGCCGCAGTTGCCCTTGGCGGCGCCGGACTCGAACTTCTGGTAGACGACGTTGTCCTTGTCGAACTTGGCGACGGTGGTGGTCTTGATGGGGTTGAAAATCTCGTAGGACTCCATGACGGCCGCCTTGAGGGTGTTCTTGTCGGACACCTTCTGGTTGTATGCAGTGATGGCCGCCGAATAGGCGAGGTACTTGGCCTCGTACTCGGCGTGGGCGGCGACGAGGGCGTCGAGCTTGACCTGCTCCGCGGCCTTCAGGGCAACGCAATTGGCGGCGAAGCACTGGATCTGGGCGGAGGAGGTGTCGGCGTCGGCGATCATGGACGCGGTGAGGTCCTTGAGCCTGCTGCAGACGTCGGCGTTCCTGACGGAGGCGCCAAGCTCAGCCTTGGGGCGGGCAGCCTCGGCGTCGAAGTCATCCTCGGCGCAGGCATCCTGGGCGACGCGCTCGACGTCCTCGAGGGACTTGTGCATGGACATGAAGGAGATGCCGTTGTACTCGCGGATGTTGGCGCCAACCTTGCACACCTGGGATGCGTTGTTGTATGCCATGGCCCAGTCGTTGTAGGCGAGCTTGTACTTCTTGAGGGAGGCGTGGGTCTCCTCCATGATGGGCGCGGCGCAGGGGGCGTTCTGCACGTCAACAGAGAGGTACTCCTTGGACTTCTCGACAACCGATTTGGAGCCGGAAGTGCACCCGTCATGGGAATTCTGGAGCGTGTCGCAGATGCCCTTCACGGTGGGCTCGCACACGCCGAAGGAGGCGGGGTCGGCGCACTTAGCGGGCATGACCTGGGGGCAAGACGCGTCGCAGGAGTGGGTCTTGCACCACTCGCAGTCCTCGAACTTGTGAACGGGAGGGGCATCGCAGGACAGGGCCTGGTACTTCTCGTAGCCAGAGGTGAAACTGATGGCGGCCTCACCGGTGCGGTCGATGCCGAAGTCGAGGTTCTCAGCCTTGTGGACGTAGCCGAAGGGAGCCTTGGCGTCCTCGCCGTAGCACGCCGTGAGAGGGCCCTTGGGCACGGTCGCGGGAACGGGCGTGGGCGAAACGGGGCCGGGGCAGTCGGTGACGGTGACGTCGAAGAAGTCCGGGTAGGTGTAGCCACCGAGCCAGTTGGACTTGCTGATGCGCGCGGGGCAGTCGCCCTTGTTCATCGGGGTGTTGACGACGGTGGACTGAGTCTGGGAGCCGCGGCTGTTGCCGATGTTCACCCTGGAGTTGCCGCACATGAACTGCAGGTTCATGCCCCAGCCGTGGCCGTCGAGGCCGCTG
>Ga0181573_10001933_pt1 | contig 19760 bp, 18 predicted proteins | sample 101ome_25_FD_148643 | JGI IMG/M metagenome (GOLD analysis project Ga0181573, IMG submission 148643) | Coastal salt marsh microbial communities from the Groves Creek Marsh, Skidaway Island, Georgia - 101409BT metaG (spades assembly) | ecosystem: Environmental > Aquatic > Marine > Intertidal zone... | reverse complement strand
GGGTCGCGAAGAGCGAACGGCAGGCCGCTCGCCAGGCGATCGACGACAACGAGATCATCACGCCTCCGGCCGGCGTCATCGGCCGCGGCGACACCTTCATTTTGCAGGTCGCCGACCGAGCGAACGCGGTCGTGCTGAGCAACGACTCGTTCCAGGAATTTCACGGCACCCACGAATGGCTCTTCGACGAGGGTCGTTTGATCGGCGGTAAGCCGATCCCCGGCGTCGGCTGGGTGTATGTGCCTCGGGCGCCAGTGCGCGGACCCGTGAGTCGTCGAGCGCGGGCCCAGGCCGACGAGGCCGATACCAAACCATCCAAGGCCCCGGCCAAGAAAACGGGAAGTCGTAGCCGCAAGAAAGCAACAGCGACGCAACCGGTCGAGCAGGCCGAGACGTCACCGCAGGTGAAGGGAACGACGAAGAAGAAGGCGGCCAAGAAGGCGACGCGCAGCAAGCAGCCTGGTGCCAACACGGTTGCGGCATGGAGGACGTTCCGCCGAGCGCACCCACTCGGCACCGTCGTTACGGCAACTGTCGAGTCGTTCTCGAGCCATGGCGCGTACGCCCGTGCCGGCGATGCTTCGATCTATCTCCCACTCCAATTCCTCGGCGACCCGACTCCGAGGCGGGCCCGCGATGCGGTCTCCGTCGGCGAGACCCGTGATTTCTTCGTGCACCGCTTCGACGACGACCGACGTGGCATCGATGCAGGGATCGTTCCGTTGGAATCCTCGACCGGCACGACTGATGCATCGGCACCCCAGGTCGATACGAAACCTCAACGGAAACGCCCAACCGTGGCAGCAAAGAAGGCGGCCAAGAAAGCTCCAGCCAAGAAAGCGGCCAAGAAAGCACCCGCCAAGAAAGCGGCCAAGAAAGCACCCGCCAAGAAAGCGGCCAAGAAAGCACCCGCCAAGAAAGCGGCAAAGAAAGCTCCAGCCAAGAAAGCACCCGCCAAGAAGCGCCGCTGAGTCTTCGTCTCTGACGCCGATCGAGAGCCCTGGCTTCGGCCGGGGCTCTCGCCGTTTTCCTCGGCTTGTCGCTGCCATCCGGCAGAACCGCAAATCGTCCTCGGTAGCCTCCGAGGCATGGCAGGTCAGTTCATCTACACCATGCACAAGGTCGGCAAGTTCATTCCGCCGAACCGCGACGTGATCAAAGACATCACGCTTTCGTTTTTTCCGGGGGCGAAGATCGGCGTGCTCGGCCCGAATGGCGCTGGCAAGTCGACACTGCTCAAGATCATGGCTGGTATCGACACCGACTACACCGGCGAGGCAAAGCTCGGCGAGGGTTACACGGTCGGCATGCTCGAGCAGGAGCCCGATCTCGATCCCACCAAGACCGTCCTTGAAAACGTGATGGACGGTGCAGGCGAGGCGTCGGCAATGCTCGCCGAGTACGACAAGGTGCTCGCCGCCTGGAGCGACCCCGACGCTGACTACGAGAAACTCGGCGCCAAGCAAGCAGACCTCGAAGCCAAGATCGAAGCCGCCGGCGCCTGGGATCTCCAACGCACGGTCGAGATCGCAATGGATGCCCTCCGCACCCCACCCGGCGACTGGAGCGTTGAAAACCTTTCCGGCGGCGAGGTCCGCCGAGTCGCCATGGCCCGTCTCCTCCTCGCCAAGCCCGACCTCCTCCTGCTCGACGAGCCCACCAACCATCTCGACGCTGAGTCGGTCGCCTGGCTAGAGCGCACGCTCCAGGACTACGCCGGCACCGTCGTTGCGGTGACCCACGATCGGTACTTCCTCGACAACGTGGCTGGCTGGATCCTCGAGCTCGACCACGGCCGCGGCTACCCCTTCGAAGGCAACTACTCGGGCTTCCTCGAGCAGAAGGAGGCACGCATCGCACAGGAGAAGCGCGACGACGACAAGCGAAACCGCACGCTCAAGCGTGAGCTTGAGTGGGTGCGCATGGCGCCGAAGGCCCGCCAGTCGAAAGGCAAGGCCCGCTTGGCCGCCTACGACAAGCTGCTCGAGGAATCCAAAGCCGCTGAAGGGCGGGCCGAAGAGCTCTCGATCGCCATCCCCACCAACAAGCGACTGGGCGACGTCGTCATCGAGGCGACGAACATCTCGAAGGCCTTCAGCGACAAGCTCCTCATCGACGACTTCTCGTTCACCCTGCCGCCCGCCGGCATCGTCGGGGTCATCGGTGCCAACGGTGCCGGCAAGTCGACGTTGTTCAAGATGCTGATCGACGAGTACGAAGACACCAACGATCCGGTTGCGGCCCCCGACTCGGGCACGATCCGGCTCGGCAGCACGGTGCAGCTCGGCTATGTCGACCAGAACCGAACACTCGATCCCGAAAAGACGGTGTACGACGAAATCACCGGCGGTGTCGACCATCTCGAGGTCGGCGGACGCGAGATGCACGGCCGCTCGTATGTGGCGTCGTTCAACTTCAAGGGCCCCGATCAGCAGAAGCTGGTGAGCAACCTCTCCGGCGGTGAGCGCAACCGTGTGCACCTCGCCAAGGTGCTGAAGGAGGGAGCGAATGTGCTCCTTCTCGACGAGCCAACAAACGACCTCGACATCGACACGCTGCGGGCGCTGGAGGATGCCATCGAGGCCTACGCCGGGTGCGCCGTGATCGTGTCCCACGATCGTTGGTTCCTCGACCGTGTCGCCACCCACATCGTCGCCTTCGAAGGCGACTCACAGGTCCGCTGGTTCGAAGGCAACTTCACCGACTACGCCGAGTACCGCAAGCGCGAGCACGGCGTTGATGCCATGCGTCCGCATCGGATCAAGTACAAGCCCGTCACTCGCGGCTGACAAGGGGTGACGACGACACGGCAGCCGTGCCGCTGCAGATCGGCCGTGTAATCTCCGCGGCGTGACCCTCGACGATCACCAACTCGCCGCCCAACTCGCCGCCGAAGCAGGCACTCTGCTGCTCGCCGTGCGCGGACAACTCACTGCCGAGGACGCTCCACCGTCCGTGCTCAAAGCCGAAGGCGACCGTCAGGCCCACGAGTTACTGATGCGCCGACTCGCCGAAGAGCGGCCCCACGATGCCGTGCTCAGCGAAGAAGGCAAGGACGACCTTGCCCGGCTCGACGCCGAGCGCACCTGGATCGTCGACCCACTCGACGGCACCCGCGAATTCTCCGAGGTGCCCCGCACCGACTGGGCGGTCCACGTCGCGCTCGTCATCAACGAAGAACCCGTGGCCGGTGCTGTGGCCCTGCCCGGACTCGGCGTCACCCTCCACACCGGCAACGCGCCTGCACTCCCAACCAACGGTGCCCCGACCCCTCGCATGATCGTCAGCCGCAGTCGCCCGCCTGTCGCTGCGCTGCGTCTCGCTGAAGCGCTCGGAGCCGAGCTCGTCGAGATGGGATCTGCGGGGGCCAAGACCATGGCCGTGGTCCGCGGTGAGTGCGAGATCTATGCCCACAGCGGTGGCCAGTACGAGTGGGATTCCTGCGCCCCCGTTGCGGTCGCTGCGGCGGCCGGATGCCATGTAAGCCGAATCGACGGCTCGCCCCTGCGCTACAACCAACGCGACGTCTACCTTCCCGATCTCCTGGTCTGTCGGCCCGAGCTCGCCGACGCCGCCCTCGCCGCCCTCGCCAGCTTCGAGGGCTGAGCCGAACGCCACGGCGGCCCGCGTTGGCGTGCCGGTGACACCGTTCCACACTGGGGACATGTCCGGTTCCCCCACCGACCTCGAATTCGGCGTATTCAGCGACACACCTCCATGGGATCTCGATCCCGCCACCACCGCCTGGGGCGGCGACGTCACCACCCTGCGTGCCGCTACCGCCCGACGCCTTCCGTCGCTGATCCGGCCACCGAAGGTGCCGCCGATCCGTCGAGCGATCACCGTCGTCCGAGTCCTGGGTGGCGCACTCATCGCCTGGTTCTTGTTCGGACGACGCAAGGGGGGCAGCGACAGCCGAGCCGACCTCTCTCGTCGCATGCGCCATGGCGCCGAGAGGCTCGGCCCGACCTACATCAAACTGGGCCAGATCATCTCCAGCGGCGAGGGCATCTTCCCCACCGAGCTGGTGCAGGAATTCATCGCCTGCCGCGACCAGGTGCCGGCCGAGCCATTCCACCTCGTTCGCCGAGTCGTCGAGTCTGACCTCGGCACATCGCTCGAATCGGTCTTCGCCACCTTCGAACGAGAGCCGATCGCTGCAGCATCGATCGCGCAGGTCCACGGCGCCACCCTCCACGACGGCACCCCGGTTGTCGTCAAGGTGCAGCGACCGACAGTAGACGAGCTCGTGCACAACGATCTCAAGGTCATGGCATGGCTGTCGCCGTTCCTCGTCGGACGGATACCGGTGGCATCGCTCGCGAACCCGCCTGCGCTGGTTGAGGTGTTCGCCCGCACAATCAGCGAGGAGCTCGACTTCCGGGTCGAAGCCGCCAACATGATCGATGTGGCGGCAGTGTTCGCCGATCTCGATCAGCGTCAGTTCGTGGTGCCTCGTCCTCACCCGGAACTCGTCACCCGTCGAGTGCTGGTGATGGAACGCCTCGACGGCTTCCGCTTCGACGACATGGAGCGTTACGAAGAGCACGGTGTCGACACCCACGCGATCGTGCGGGCCAGCATGATCGGCTTCATGGAAGGCGCCCTGATCCATGGGATCTTCCACGGCGATCTCCACGGCGGCAATCTCTACGTTCGCCCCGACGGCAAGACCGCCCTGCTCGACTTCGGCATCACCGGACGCATGAGTGAGGCACGTCGCCTCGCCTTCGTCCGTCTCTTGATCGGGGGCATGATGAACAACCCCGTCGATCAGCTCGCCGCCATGCGCGACCTCGGGGCCCTGCCCGATGACACCGACCTCGAAGCGGTCGCCGAGGACCTCGGCCTACTCGACGACGTCATCGATCCGACCACGATGACACCCGATCAGCTCACCGAGGAGCTGCAGCGGGTCGTCAAGGCGCTCCTCGGCTACGGCGCTCGCATGCCGAAAGAACTCATGCTCTTCGTGAAGAACCTGGTCTTCCTCGACGGCGCCATTGCCCGCCTCGCCCCCGACCTTGATCTCTTCGCCGAGATCGCGCACGTCGCCACCTACTTCGCCACGACCCACGGTGCTCGCCTCGCCGCCGAGGTCGGCATGGATCCGGAGGAGTACGCATTCGACCCCGACGGCATGAAAGCTGCGTTCGGTGTCGACGGCAGCGTCGAAAAGATGACCTATCGGGAGCTCCAGGAGCGCCGCGAGACCATTCGCAAGCGCCTCCAGGAACGCGTCTGAAGCCACCGTTTTCCACAGGAACAGTGCCGCGCGTGCACGTGCGTGCGCGCCTACGGTCGCCAAGTGCGTCTCGTGGTGGCCCAGTGCACCGTCGATTACGACGGCCGACTCCAAGCTCATCTGCCCTCTGCTGTCCGTTTGGTGATGGTGAAAGCCGATGGCTGTGTCGCAATCCACGCCGACGGCGGCGCCTACAAACCGCTGAACTGGATGAACGCCCCCAACCGCCTCGCCATTGATGACGACGCCGGCGTCTGGACGGTCACGAGCCCCAAGGGCGAGGTGCTCACGATCACCTTCGAGGAGATCCTGAGCGACGTCGCCCACGAGATGGGCATCGACCCCGGCCTACAAAAGGACGGCGTCGAGGCCCACTTACAACAGCTGCTCGCCAACGATCCGACCTCGATCCAAGACGGCCTCAAGCTCGTGCGCCGCGAGTACCCGACCGATATCGGCCCCGTCGACCTGATGTGTCGCGATGCCGAGGGGATCGCCGTAGCCGTCGAGGTCAAGCGGCGCGGAGAGATCGACGGTGTCGAGCAACTCACCCGCTATCTCGAATTCCTCAACCGGGATCCGCTCCTACGACCGGTTCGGGGTGTGTTCGTCGCCCAAGAGATCAAACCGCAAGCGAAAGTGCTCGCGGCCGATCGCGACATCGACTGGGTCGAGGTCGATTACGACGAGCTTCGGGGCATCGAGTCGCCGAACCTGAAGCTCTTCTAGAACGATGCCGCAGTAAGCTCTCCTCGCGATGCGCAACGCTCTCCTCACTGCGGCGGCGGTCGTCGTAGTGGTCTTCGCCGGTTGGCTCGTCGACGCCAAGTTTCTCGGCGGCGACATCGCGCGAAATACCTCGATCGCCGGAGTCGACGTCGGCCGACTCGATGTCGACGAGGCCGCCCAGCTGCTCGCCGATGGGCGTCTCACCGACCGCCCGATCGAGCTGCGCCATGGCAGCAACAGCCTCACCATCACCGCCGCCGAGCTCGGTGTGATGGTCGATGCCGAGTCGGCACTCGCCGATGCGGCCGAGCAGCCAGGCCTTGCCGCTCAGCCGATCCGATGGCTCGGTTCGTTCTTCGCCAGCCGCTCGTTTGATGTCCTCTACACGATCGACGTCGACATGCTGGGCGAGGTTGTGGCGGGCAACGATTCGATCTTCGACCTCGACTTCGGCCTTCCCCGGCTCGAACTCGTCGATGGCCGCTTCGTCGAAGTCGAGGTCGCTTCGTTGCCCATCGTTGACACCGCCGAGCTCCGCAATCGCGTCCTCGACGCAGCCATTGCTGGAGGCAACGGCACGGCCGTGATCGAGATCCCGATCGCCGGCAGCGAGTCCGTCGACCGAGGGGCCGAGGAGCTCATCGCCGAGGCCCACCGCCTCACGAAGAACGGTATTTCGCTGCGGGTCCCCGGCGTCACCATCCAACGACGTATCTCACAGTCAGCACTGCGCTCCTGGCTCGTGTTCGGCGGGACCGCCGACGAACCCACGATCTCGCTCGACGACCAGCTCGCGCAGTCGACGGTCGAGACCCTCTTCATCGACTTTGGGGAGGCCGGTGACGAACCAACCTTCACCATCGACGCAGTCGGACGCGTGCGGATCGTCGGCTCGTCCCCTGGCGCGGTCTGCTGCACCCTCGACACGCCACAGCGGATCCTGGCGGCAATGGAGGCGGGAGAACAGGTCGTGGAACTCCGCCCCCGCGAAGATCCCGACGTACGGGGCATCGAATGGGCCGAGTCGCTCGGCATCGTCGAGGTAATCGGCGAGTTCACCACGAACTATCAACCGAACGAGACCCGCAACATCAACATCCAGCGCATTGCCGAGCTCACCCAGGGCGCCGTGATCGAGCCCGGCGGCGAGTTCTCGATCAACAACTATGTCGGCCCTCGCACCCGCGAGAAGGGATTCGTCGATGCTGGCGTGATCCTCCACGGCGTCTTCACGACGTCGGTCGGCGGTGGCATCAGCCAGTTCGCCACCACACTGTTCAACGCAGCGTTCTTCGCCGGTCTCGACTTCGGTGACTACCAGTCGCACTCGATCTACCTCAGCCGCTATCCGTACGGCCGCGAGGCCACTGTGAACTTCCCGACCGTCGATCTCGAGCTCCTCAACAACACGCCATACGGCGTGTTGTTGTGGCCCACCACCGACGACACGTCAATCACCGTGACGCTCTACGGCACGAAGTGGGTCGAAGGCGAACAGACCGGCCAGACCGAGACCCGCCAAGGCGTCTCTTGCACCCGGGTGACCACCGAACGCACCCGGACCTACCTTGAAGACGGTCGCACCGAGACCGACACCGTGTTCGCCGTTTACCGGCCGGAGGGCCTGCGATGTGACGGCACCCCAAGCGACCCGGCCGAACGCACAACCACCACCACAACCACGACCTCCACGGTGCCACCGGCGACGACTGTCCCGTAGATTCGGGCCATGCCCCCCACGTCTGCCGACGGCGACATCGCGATCATCGGCGCCGGCCCAGCTGGCACCACTGCGGCCGCTCTTCTTGCTCGAGCCGGCCGCGACGTCCATGTGTTCGATCGGGCGACATTCCCTCGGGACAAGTGCTGCGGCGACGGCCTCACCACGCTTGCGCTTCGCGAATTGGAAGCACTCGGCTTCGACCCCTCGACGGTGGCGAGCTGGCAGCGGGTCGACGACGTCGTGATCCGCTCACCCCGCGGCACCGAGCGTCGCTACGCCCTGCCCGAGGGTGAGGGCTACCACGCTGCGGTTGCCACCCGTGTCGATCTCGACAACGCCATGCTCGAGATGGCCCGCACCGATGGTGCGGTCATCCACGAGGGCAGGCAACTCACGGCGATGACCACGGACGAGGCCGGTGCCGACCTCGCCTTCGGCGATGCACCGTTCCGGGCCAAGCACGTCATCGCCGCCGACGGCATGTGGTCGCCCGTTCGCAAATTCCTCGGCTTGTCGGTCGACGGCTACCGGGGCGAGTGGCACGCCTTCCGGCAGTACTACGAGAACGTCAGCCCACGGGCCGCCTCCGAACTCATCGTCTGGTTCGAAAAGGACCTGCTCCCGGGCTATGCCTGGTCGTTCCCACTCGAAGGCAACCGGGCCAACATCGGCTTCGGGATCCAGCGAGGCAGCAAGCACTACCGAGTCGGCGACATGAAGGCCCTCTGGCCGGACCTTCTCGATCGGCCGCACATTCGCGAAGCACTCGGCCCTGACGCCCGAGCTGAGGGGCCGCACAAAGCCTGGCCGATTCCCGCCCGTGTCGGGCGGGTGCCGCTCACCGGGCCCCGAACCATGTTCGTCGGCGACGCCGCCGCGGTCACCGACCCGATGACTGGCGAGGGCATCGGACAGGCGATCCTCACCGGCCGACTCGCTGCCGAGGCGCTGCTGACCGATGGCGAGCCCTGCTCCCGATACCGGGACGACGTTCGGCGTGAGCTCGTCGCTGACGACCGTATGGCCCGGATCCTCATCCCGCTCCTGGCAAAACCGACCATCGCAGGCGCTGCGCTGAAGGCCACAGGGGCCACTGCCTGGACCCGTCGCAACTTCGCGCGCTGGATGTTCGAGGACTACCCACGGGCCATGATCGCGACCCCTCGCCGCTGGCACCGCGGCATGTTCACCGGCCCCGGTGCGTACCGAGACGCCCCCTGCTAGGAGGCCTTCGCTCCCTCGACCGACACCGCCCTCGCTGCGGGAGGCCGTAGCCTCACCCTGTGCCCGACGCGATCGATCGACTCGACGACGCTCTCGACGACGCCTGGGAGGCCATTCGAGGCCACCCGGCGATCGATCGGATCTTCTACACCGCCTCCGAGGCGGCCAACTTTTCGGTGCTCTGGCACACGCTCGGCGTCGCTCAGGCGATCGCGAAGAACGACCCCAAGATCGCCATCGCCCTCAGCGCCGCACTCGGGGTGGAGTCGGCGCTGATCAACGGGCCGGTCAAGTCACTGTTCAAGCGGAGCCGACCGGTGCAGGACGCACCTCGCCCCTACAACCTGCGCCAGCCGAAGACATCGAGCTTCCCATCCGGTCACGCCTCGGCGGCGATGGTTGCTGCTGCCATGCTGAGCCGGAACGGTGGCGGCGCCGCGTGGTACGCGCTCGCCGGACTCGTGGCGACGAGTCGTATCCATGTTCGCATCCACCATGGCTCCGACGTGGCGGGGGGCATCGTGGCGGGCGCGTTGCTCGGAACGGTGGCGCGCCGGATCGCCGACGCGCTGACCTAGACGGTTCGGTTCAGCCCATTGGGGCCGGCTCAACCTGAGCCGCAACAAGCAACATGCGGAGATCGAGAAGCAGGTCGGCCACCTCGGCCGCCGACACGAGCTCACGCCCCTGGAGATCCTTCAGGTTGCTGTCGATCAACTCGACGGCATCGGCCACCGAAACCATGTCGGTCGTTTCCATCATGGGCGCACCCTAGACCACGCCTCTGACACGCGATCGCCGAGTTCCTGTGGAAAACCTTCGAGCGGCCCAAAGGGCCTACGATCGGCACCATGCAGATTCAGGGAGCAGTCGTCGTCGTTACCGGAGCCGCAAGCGGTATCGGTCGGGCCATGGCTCGGCGCTTTGCCGCCGACGGCGCGTCGATCGTGTACGTCGCCGATCTCGACGGCGACGGTGCCATGGCCGTCGCGGAGGAGATCGGCGGTGTCGGCGTCGGCATCGATGTCACCGACGAAGCTGCGATCGTCGCCCTGATTGAGCAGGTCGAACACGACCACGGCCCGATCGATCTCTGGGCGGGCAATGCTGGCATCGGGGCCAACGGTGGCGTCGAACTGGGCGACGACGAGTGGAACGCCAACTGGAACGTCAACGTGCTCGCCCACGTGAAAGCCTGTCGTCATCTCGTCCCTCGGTGGACCGAACGAGGCTCCGGCCACCTCCTCATCACCGCATCCGCAGCCGGCCTGCTCACCAACCTGGGCACCGCCCCGTACGCCGTCACGAAACACGGTGCGGTCGCGCTCGCCGAATGGATCGCGATCACCCACGGCGACGCAGGTATCGGCGTCTCATGCCTGTGCCCGCAGGGAGTTCGCACACCGATGACCGAAGCGGACGGCGAGTTGGCGGTCGAGGTCGTGAAGGCCATGGGCATGATCGAGCCCGAGGAGGTCGCCGAGGCTGTGGCCGCAGGCCTGGCCAACGACGACTTCCTGATCCTCCCCCACCCCGAAGTCGCGCGCTACGAGCTCAACCGGGCCACCGATCGGGGTCGATGGCTCGCCGGGATGCGCAGGCTGCAAGCGACGCTGCCAGGCTCGTGAGTCGGTGAGCCTGGACCCGATCACCACGGCGATCTATCGACGCACGGCCGCCGACTGGCGCGACGCCAGAGTCGGCACATCGCTCGCCCCGGCCAAACGTCTCGCCGCGGCATTCGACGACATTCCAGCCGCACCGGTGCTCGACGTCGGCTGTGGTCCGGGGCTCTTGATCCCCGGGTTGCCGGGCACCGTGATCGGACTCGACCCGGTCGCCGAGATGCTCGACCTGCTTCCCGACCACGCCCCCGAGGCCTTGCCCGCACAGGCCGCCGCCGATTCGCTTCCGTTCGCCACCGAATCGATCGCCGGCGCACTCGGCACCAAGGTCTATGTTCACGTCGACCGCCCTCACCTACCGATGGCCCTCGCCGAACTTCACCGAGTCATCAAGGTCGGCGGGCCGATCGAACTCCAGTTCTTTGCCGGCGATCAGGATCTCACCCCGCTCGAAACGGATTCGATGGGCGGTCGCCGCTTCACCGGCTGGCGGCCCGACCTCCTCCGCACGGTGGTCGAGGGTGCGGGCTTCGATATCGAAGCGCTCACGATCCGAGACGACGACCAGGTTGGTGTCATCGATATCACCGCTCGCCGGGCCCTCACCCTGCCCGACATCATCAGCCCTGGGATGCGCTTGCTCATCTGTGGGCTGAACCCCAGCGTGTACTCCGCTGAGACGCTCGTCGGGTTCGGACGCCCCGGCAACCGCTTCTGGCCGGCCGCGCTCGCCGCCGGCATCGCCACCGTCGACCGTGAACCTCGACATGCCCTTGCCCACCACGGCATGGGCATGACCGACCTCGTGAAGCGGGCCACACCCCGAGCCGACGAGCTCACCACCGACGAGTACCGGGCTGGCCTCGTACGGGTCGAGCAACTGTGTGCGTGGCTGCGTCCCGAGGCGGTGTGTTTCGTCGGGCTCGCAGGCTGGCGAGCCGCAGCCGACCGAACGGCAACACCGGGTTGGCAGGAGTCCGACCTGGGCGGCTCCCCCGTCTATGTGATGCCATCAACCAGCGGGCTCAATGCCCACAGCTCCCTCACCGATCTCACCGACCACCTTCGCCACGCTGCCACCGGACGGCAGTAAACCTCGGGGCAAGCCCCACGCCTCACACCCTCGGGGCAAGCCCCACGCCTCACACCCTCGGGGCAAGCCCCTCGATGGCCTCGTCGATGTCGACACCGGGGAACGGCAGCAGCGCCAACGCAGGTGTGTTCACCCCGTTGTCGACATAGCGCTGGATGTGGGCTCGGCACTCGTCATAGCTGCCATGGATGATCAACTCATCGACCACACGATCGGGGATCTTCTCAAGCGCACCCTGACGATCACCCGCCGCCCACTGCTCCCAGTGCTCACCCAGATCGTCGCCACGACCCATCCACTCATGGAAGGCCCGATAGACCGGAACGTTCAGGTAGGCCGCCGCAGCAAACTTGCCCATCGAGCGGGCCGTCTCGGTATCCGACGTCGGGGCGACGAAGAGCCGGGCGACGATCTCGGCATCGGGATTTTCCTCCCGGACGATGTTCGACACGGTGGCGGCATTGTCGGCCGACAGCCAGTTGATGATGGCGCCATCGCTTTCTCGGCCCGCCATGCGCAACATCCCCTCGCGAAGTGCCGCCACGAGGATCGGTACAGGCTGCTCAGGCACCAAGCCGAGTCGGAAGCCCTTGATGTCAAAGGTGTCGTATGTCTCGGTGACCTTCTCGCCGCCGAGCGCCGCCTTGAGAAAGCGGACCATGTCGCGGGTCTGCTGGAACGGCTTCTCGAACGGGATGCCATTCCAACGCTCGACAATGACGTTCGACGACGAGCCGATGCCGAGCACGAAACGCCCCGGTGCCGCCGATGCTAAGCCGGCGACTGATTGGGCCAGCAGGGCCGGGCCACGCGTGTACGCCGGGAGGATTGCCGTGCCGAGCCGCATCGATGGAGTCCAAACGGCACCCAGCGTGAGCGGGGTGAGGCCGTCGGCGCCCATCGCCTCGGCGGTCCAGAGGTCGGTGTAACCCAGCCGTTCGAGTCGTTCGAAACGGTCTCGTTGCTCGTGGAGCTGCTGGCCATCGAAGGGAACGGTCATGCCGAAGCGCTGCATGCGTCGCATCCTGGCACCTCGCAGCCGACAGTGTCACACCCCCTCGACAAGATGGACCCATGACCAACCAGCTCCTCCTCATCGATTCCCGCCCCGCTTGGCGTCTGGATCAGGCCACTCGGGCCCAGGGGCTGCAGGGCGTCGCCAACGCCCGTGCCGTCCTTCGTTCCATCGATGCCAAGCGGGCCGACGCGGCCACCGATGTCGCACCCGAGATCACCGAACTGGCCGCTCCCCTTGCCGAGCAGCCCACCCTCCCGCTCGCCGACGCTGCCTGACATCGCCGTTTCGGGCCCTTGCCCCCACACTGAGGTCGTGCGTCGTCTCCTGACCTTGGCTGTGTTGTCGCTGCTCGCTGCTGGCTGTGGCGCCGACACCGCTCGCGACGCTCCCATCGCCGCTGCCGACCAACAACATGGGGAGCCAAACGCCATCGTGGATCGAGTGGTCGACGGCGACACGATCGTGGTCGACATCATCGGTAACCGCGAACGGGTGCGTCTCCTCGGGATCGACACGCCCGAGTCCGTGGCCGTGAACCGCCCCGAGCAGTGCTACGGCAAGGAATCCGCCGCCTATCTCACCTCGCTCCTGCCAGAGGGAACCGAGGTCACCCTGGTCCGCGACATCGAAAGCCGAGATCAGTACGACCGACTCCTCGCCTACGTCGTTCGCAGCTCCGACCAACTCTTCATCAACCTTGATCTGCTTGAGCGGGGATACGCCGGCGTGATGATCTACGAGCCCAACAGCTTCTACCGCGAGCTCTTCGAGAACGCGGAGAACGATGCCTTCCGGGCCGGCATCGGGCTCTGGGGCGTGTGCGGTGGCCCTGATGTACCCCTCGGTTAACGTCGCACCGTGACCTCACTCGCACAGGCGCTCGGCCACAACAACGACGACCGGCTCCTGATCCTGTCTGCCGACCTCATGGGGTCCACACACGCGGCGACAGCAGCGGGTCTGAGCGCCCTCCGGGATGGCTGTGCCACGACAGCGACGCTGATGATGCCTGGGCCATGGGCTCGCCATGCGGCCGACCACCTGGCCAACGCCGACGACCTCGATGTAGGCATCCATCTGACCCTCAACGCCGAGCTCGAAAGCTTCCGTTGGGCACCGCTCACCCACGCACCGAGCCTTCTCGACGGCGACGGCGGGTTCCCCCGCACCCCGGAGGATCTCTGGGACCACGCCGACATCGACGAAGTCCGCCGCGAATGCCGAGCCCAGGTCGAGCGGGCGGTCAGCTGGGGGGTCGAACCAACCCACCTCACCACTCACCTCTTGGCGATGCAGCAACGCCCCGAGTTCTTCGACGTCTTGCTCGATATCGCCGTCGAAACCGAGCTCCCGATCCGACTCGAATCAGGCGACGCCGAAACCACCGCCGGCTTTCCGTTCCGCCGTCTCGCCACCGAAGAGGGCGTGTCGATGCCGGATCACTTCCGGCTCGTTCGGGGCGGTACTCGAGCCCATCTCGAGGCCGTGCTGGCCGATCTCGCCCCCGGCGTCACCGAAGTCGCCTTTGCGCCGACGCTGGCCGCCGAGGAGATCCGAGCAATCGACCCGTCCGCAGCAGGCCGCTTCGACGACCTCGCCGTCCTGACCGATCGCGAACTCCCTGCTCGCCTCGAAGGTCTCGGGGTGACCTTGATCGGCTATCGCGCACTTCGCGACGCACAGCGCGCCGCGCGCTGAGTCAGTCGAGCGCCGCCAGCGCGCCGAACGCCACTGTCCGCACGTCGCGCAGGTCGATCAGCCAGGCCTTGTGGTCGCCTTCGACCTTGAGCGACCCGTCCATGAACGCCGCGTCGGCCGTCGTAGTGCCGTCGAGCACGCCGGTGAAGGCGTCGTAGCTGCAGGAGACCACGACATCGGGATCGGTGCCCTTGCCGACGGCGAACTCGGTGACGACACCGCCTTCGATGACGGCATGAAAGGTGACCTTGCCATCGGGAGACGACGACACGGCGCACTGCACAGTCGCCGAGGTGTCACCAGCAGGCGGCAGCGCAGCGAGCACAGGAGCGGCCGCCTCGAACCATTCGGGCGAAAGCATGGCGCTCATGTTTGCACGGACGTCGGGCGCAAACCCGCGAACAGATCGTCTTCGGGCGTGACGGCATCCTCAGGACCGGCGGCCAGGAGATAGTCGTCGAACGGGTGGACCTGCTGATCGACCTCCTCAGGAAGCCCGAACCAGAACGCCGACGCCGGATCGATCTGGGTCGCGTGAGCGAGCAGCCCATCACGTCGGACGTGGGTGAAGCCATCGATCGCGATCTTGGTGGTGATCTGGTCATCCTTGTCGGGACGTTCGAACCAGCTGTCGTCATAGGGCGACTCGAGCCCGAGATCAAGAAAGGCCTGATGGCGGGCAAGGATCCGGGCCCGGGACCACATCGTGTAATAGATCTTCGAGACCGACCAGGCTGCGCCGAGTTCGGGGCGGTAGCTGGCGTCACGAGCCCGTTCGACCGCAGGGAGTGTGATATCCCACACCCGCAGATGGTCGGGATGCTGATAGTTGCCCTGATCCTCCGGATAGGTGACCACCACCTGGGGATGCTCTGCACGAAGGATGGCGACCAGGCGATCCACTGCCTCGTCGTGCGGGGCGACCGCGAAGCAGTCGGGGTGGAAGTTGGCGTCGCTCTCCGGCATACCGGAATCTCGATAGCCGAGCATGTGAACGACCTCGTAGCCGATGATCGCGGCGGCTCGGTCGAGTTCCTCACGGCGGACCTGCTGAAGGTTGTCGATGACCTCCGGACGGTCCATCGCCGGGTTGAGAATGTCGCCCTCCTCGCCCCCGGTGCAGCACACCAGCACCGTGCGAACTCCCTCGGCCCGGTATTTCGCGATGGTGCCGGCTCCCTTCGACGCCTCGTCGTCGGGATGGGCGTGCACGGTGAGAACACAGAGCGGCTCGGTCATGCAGAGGACGATACTCAGCCTCGAGGGGCTACCGGTTCGAGCTCCATCTCGCCATCACCATCGGGGTCAACGAGTACCCAGCCGAAGCGACGGGTCAGGAATTCGCGTCCTTCATCGGGGCCACTCGCGATGACCTCGTCGCCGGCCAACAACCGCACCCGGCCGCCTGGACGGTAGCGGTACCCGCCCCCGCGACGAATGGCGAGCACGGTGAAACCGGGTTCGATGTTGAGCTGGAGTTCGGCGAGTGTCCGACCGTCGGCCTCGCTATCAGCGCCGACCGGTACCTGCACGACGACCTCGTCGGAATCACCGAGCGCGAGTCCGAGGATCGGATGAACGTCCTCGTCCTGCTCGATGAGCCAGACCATCGCTTGGGCCTGATCGCCGATGTCCTCGGCCGCCTGGGCGAGCTGGAGCAAGCCGCGAAGCGGCGACGGGTCGGGCTTGCCGCTGGCAGCCCGCAGCACCCAGAGCTCGAGTCGGTCCTTCATCTCATCGAGGCGATCCTCAAGCTGGCGCACCTCGGCGGCCAGACCTGGATCGCCAAGCACGAGCGCCGAGTAGGCGAGCCCGACGGCGACCTCGGAGATGTCCTTCATCTCGACGAGAACGTCGACCGCCCGATCCAGATCAGTGACGAACGGATCGTCGGTGACGACCGGCGGTGTCCATTTGTCGGCGGCGGCGAGCTCCCGCAGACGGGTAATGCCGTCAGGCGACCCGCGCAGGAACAAGGCATCGCCGGGCATCACGATCAGGTCCCCGCCGACGTCAGTGATCCACTGCCGCTCTCGACGCACGGCCATCACCCGCATGCCGGTCTGCACGGGCAGTTCGTGAGCGGACAGCGGCCGGTGAGCGAGGTGCGAACCCTCCGACACGAGTACTCGGTGCGAGATCTCCTCGGCCTGGGACAAGTCGGCGACCAGCTCGGCCGGGATACCGACCTTGTGGGTGACGATCCGAGCGATGTCGACGGCATCGTTCGCCATGCGCTCGATCGCCGAGATGACCTGGAGAACCGACGACATGCCCTCGGCTTCACGAGGGTTGCGCACCGCAAGGATGCAGATGCCCCGCATGTCCTGGATCAGTTCGCTGAGGGTTTCCTCAAGCCCACCGACCTCCTCGGCCATATCGGGATCGCCGAAGTAGAGCGCCGCGTAGGCGAGGTCGATCATCAGCTCGGAGCTGTCCTTCGCCTCGGCGAGCATCTCCCGGAGATTTCGGGGTCTGTCATCCATCAGAGGTCTCCTGTACCAATCATGCAACGCCCACAGCGACGAGGGCGAGAATCAGGGTGAACGCGCCGACGAAATCGAGCGACGAGGTCACCATCGGGATGCCGTAGGTATCCGGGTCGAGACCGAACCGGATCGCCACGACGGTCGAATAGAACGCGACGATCACGACCGCCAGCGAGGCCAACAACCCGCCGAGTACGGCCACGGCCGTGATCTGCCAGAGACCAGGACTCGCCTGGCCAGTGATGAGCCCGCCGAATTCGGCAACGACGCCGGCGACTGCGAAAATCGGAACGCACAGCGTGAAGATCATCACGATGTCCGAGCCCGCTTGCCCACGCGGAAGAGCGCCGGGACGGACAAGGCCGAGATGAACCTTCGTCGCCAGCCGACTCGACAACACACCACCGAGCGCACCGGCTGTGCCGAGGAAACCGGGCAGCAGGATCAAGAGCACGGGGAAGTCAACGAAGTCCTCGAGCCGCTTCTCGATCGTGATGCCGGCGATGAGATCGAGGATGCCGGCGACGGTGAGAATCGGAAGCGACTCCCGCATGACGGTGCGCAGGATGGTGTGGTCGGTGCGCAACGACCACCCGACACCCATGATGGACACGATCGACACGACCACAGCGATGGATCCGCTGATCCCGCCGCGGCCGGTGAGCGCCGCCGCCCACACCAGAGCCGGCAACGTGATGACATCGCCGGTTGCGGTCACGAGCGGCGCCACGACGTTGTCGAGATCCCACCCGAAGCGGACCGAACCGCTCGCCATGACGAGGGTGATCCCGAGCACGACCACGGAGGCGATCGCGCCGCCCACCGCACTCACGGTGATGAAGTCGACAATCGACATCGTCGGCGACACGTTGAAAACGATCGCAACACCCTTTGCGAGAAGGGCGAGCTCAACCGAGACCACAAGGCTCAGGATCAGCGCAGCGGCCGCGTTTTGGCCGACGACGGTGTCGAGGCGTGGCGAGAGTTGGAACACGCCGGTGTGGATCGACGTGCCGAGGCGACTACCGAGCGCGCCGAAGATGTTGCCTTTCACTGCGAGGGCGGCCGGAACAAGCAGCAGCAGGCCCGGCAGTTCCTCGAGCGTGTCGGTCGTGGTGGCGAGCGTGATTCCCGCAACCAAGCTCGCAATCACCGCAACGAACAGGGCAACGAACGCGTCGCGGTACGCAATGGCGTCGCCTCCGACTGCGGAGACAAGCCACGGCATCGAGCGTCGACGGGTCCGAGACACGCCTTCAGTGTGGTCGTTTCTGCGCCGATTGGGCGCCATGGCACGACGCCTCGGCAGGTTCGCCGGTTGGCGCTCTGCGGAGATTAAACCCCGGCGGCGGCCGCGCCGAGCGTCCGCAACACCGACTGACAGTCGTCCCATGCCTCGCGGAGCACGTCGGCGACTGGACGGACCGCATCGATCCGGCCTTGGACCTGGCCACTCATCGCAAAGCCGCTCTCCATGTCACCGCCGAAGTAGGTGCCCATCATGGCGTCGATGTCGAGAGCTGCCGGCTCGTTCGCCGCCTCGAGCGCCTTGGCCTTGTCCGAGGCGAAGACCCGCATCGCCGGCCGGTGATGGCGATTGACCATCACGGTGTCGGCCTCGGACCCATTCACGATCGACTGTTTCCAGTTGTCGTGGATCGGCGACTCGGCGGACGCCACCATGCGGGTACCCATCTGGACCCCGTCGGCCCCCATGGCCAGGGCTGCCGCCATCGAGGGACCATCGACGATGCCGCCTGCAGCGATGATCGGCACATCGAAACGCTTGGCAATTTCGGGTACCAGCACGAGGGTCGATGCACCGTCGGCATTCTTGAACCCTCCACCTTCCGCACCTTCGACAACCAGGCCGTCGACTCCTGCGGCGATTGCCTTCTCGGCGCCCCGGAGCGTCGGCACGACGTGGAACACCGTGATGCCGAGATCCTTTAACTGTGGTGCCAGTGCCGACGGGTCGCCGGCTGAGGTGGTCACGAACGAGATCTCGTTCCGGGTGACGAAGTCGACCATGCCGGGTAGGTCGCGAATAAACATCTGGGCGAGGTTCACGCCGAACGGTTTGTCGGTGAGTGTGCGCATCGCAGCGATCTCACCCTTGATGGTGTCGAGATCACCCGAGGAAGTCTCGATGATCCCGAGTCCGCCCGCATTGGAAACGGCCGACGCGAGCGGACTTCGTGCGATCCACCCCATCGGCGCTTGCACGATCGGGATCTCGATGCCGAGCATTTCGGTGATTCGGGTCTTCAACGGGGCCTCCTCAAGGGCGGGGCCCGACCGTAGATCAACAACGCCAGCCCGGGCGAGCAGGTCGTCACACCGCATGATGGCCAGGGTCGAGGCGATCAGCTGCTGATGCTCAGCGGAAGTCACGTGACGCCGGTGCGGCGCCAACCGGCAGGGGTTCGAGCTTGTCGGCGACGATGTTGATCACACCCTCCTCCTTTTCGATTCGACCTCGGATCAACAGTGCCGGTGCTCCCTTGGCGATCTGTTTGTAGCGCTGCCAACAGCCCTTGGAGACAACCACGTTGACCAAACCGGTCTCGTCCTCGAGGTTGAGGAAGGTCGTGCCCTGGGCGGTGGCTGGCCGCTGACGGTGGGTGACGACCCCACCGACGAGCACCCGCTCCCCTGACACCACATCAGCCAGCTCAGCGGCGGTGACCACACCCCGCTCGGTGAGATCGCCCCGGATGAACGAGGTGGGATGGCCGTCGGGGGCGACGCCGGTGGCCCACAGATCAGCGTGCGACAACTCCTCGGGCGACATGCCCGGCAGCGTGGGCGCCTCCACGCCGGTGACGATGCCCGGAAGACGGTCGGCCGAGGTCTGCGACATCGCTCCGGCTGCCCACAACGCCGAGCGACGGTCGATGCCGAAGCACCCGAATG
>Ga0181573_10001926_pt1 | contig 19785 bp, 16 predicted proteins | sample 101ome_25_FD_148643 | JGI IMG/M metagenome (GOLD analysis project Ga0181573, IMG submission 148643) | Coastal salt marsh microbial communities from the Groves Creek Marsh, Skidaway Island, Georgia - 101409BT metaG (spades assembly) | ecosystem: Environmental > Aquatic > Marine > Intertidal zone... | reverse complement strand
TCCGGCCGCCGGGAGGCGCCGAGTGCGGGGCCTGTCCTCGTTGTCCAGGAAGTGGAGACTAAACCCCCCCCCCCCCCCCCCACCCCCGGCCCCGGCCCCTCCTCCTCCTCCTCCTCCGAGGACGGGGCCGCAAAGTTGGCTCGATGGAACGAGACACGCGCGACAGAGGCGGCCGACCCCGCGTCAGCGCACGCCCGGCCCGCCCGCCGCACCAGCATCTCGTCGATGTCCCACCCTACGCAAGACGCGGCTCCCAGGCGCGTCGCCACCTGCATCAACACGCGGCCTTCATGACAGCCAACGTCCCCGACCCGCGCATCCCGAAAGAGTCCCTCAGGAAGGGCGGCAAGGCGGGGGTCTAGGGGGGCGCCAGTCCCACCAGTCCCGCCGCCAGTCCCGACACGATAGCCATAATAGCCCGACATGTTGCCAAAGGGGAAGGCGGGGGGACGGCGGACGGCGGCGCGGCGCCGGGCGGGCTGGCGGGTGGCCCCAGGGTCGCCGTCGTCGTCGGTGATGGACGTAGACCCCGTCCACGCGCCTGCTCCTCTGGCAGACGCCGGCGCCGATTCTTGCGAACCCGTCGCATCGCCGCGCTCCCGCGCCCGCTGCTCCCTCAGACGCTTGCGCTGCCGATAGTTGTACGCCGGCCTCGCGCGCGGTGTCTGCGGCAGCAGCTGCGGCGCGGCGATGGCAACGGCCTCGTCGCCGGCCTCGTCGCCGGCCAGCTCGGCGGCAGCTCCGGCGTTGGGATTCACCGCGCTGCCTCTCCCGACGTGCGCGTTCGCGCGACGTCGATCTCAGTCCTGCTGGTCGGAGGGACAGGGAAATAGAACCGCTCCGCTCGGCTCTCGAGAAACCCCGTCGTTCGTGTGGGGGCGATCCTCTTCCCCCTCCTCCCCCGCCGTCGAGGCGCACGCGCTCCCGGCCTCCGCGACTGGTTCGATGTCAACACTTTCGACCTCGACAGTCGCCTCGGCCCGCGTGGCGCGGTCAGCGCAGGCCTCGTGCTCGAGGGCGGCGCCATCTATACGCCCGACGGCCACCGGCTGTCTGCAGCCCGCGCGCGCTGCCGCGTTGTTCCCCGCCGCTGCCGGTAGGCGATCCAGGCCCTCTGTACTGCGCCATACCCGCGGGATGGTCCCCCGAGCGACGAAGTCAAGCGGAAAGAAGCAGTCACTCCTCGTCGTCGGCCCCGGTGTCCTCGGAGGCTTCGCCCTCGGCGAGACGAGAGTAACCGCGGTCAGAGGGGGCCGGGCGCGGCAGTCGACCCGCCGCACCGCCTCCTGTGAACCACGGCGCCGCCGACACCCCCCTTTTCACTCTCATCGGCCATCCAACGTCGCAGTGGAGTACCTGCGGGCCCACCCTGATGCAACAGCCGTAGCGCAGACAGCCACTACGACCAACCACGACCGGCTTGCCTGTGCTGCCGCCGCCGCGGGGATCCCCGCCGACCGGCTGGTGCTCCGCACCAGCGCCGACGCCCCCGCCGCTGACGCCGAGGCTCCACACACCCACGTTGTCTTCTCGGCACCCCCGTCGGGGAGCGAGGACTACCCGGGGGAGGTAGCCGCCGCCCTCGCCAGGTGGGCGGGCCCCGCTGACGGCGGTCGCTTCGTCTTCACGTCGAGCGCAGGCCTCTACCAGGAGGACGGCTGTGGCGTCGTGACCGAGACGAGCCCGATCGCCTCCCTGGGCGAGTCCCCCCGCCTCGACCGGCTCCTCCAAGCCGAGGCGGCAGTGCTAGCCGCGGGCGGGTGCGTCGTCCGGCTCACTGGGCTCTACCACCGGGACCGAGGGGCCCACACTCACTTTCTCAAAATGGGCGTTGTGCCCCGCCCCGGGAACTATCTATTAAATTTGGTGCACTACGAGGACGCGGCCCGCTTGACCCTTGCGGCACTGGACGGCGACAGGAGCGAGCCAGGGTCGGTGTACCTCGGGGCCGACGGGAGCCCCCTCGAGTTCAAGGCAATGACAGACGCGTGCCTTGCGAGCGGCCTGTGGCCCGACGCAACCGGAGTTGAGTACACTGGGGACGAGTCCGTGCCAACTGGCAAGGTCCTTGATGCGTCGTGGACGAGAGAGGCGCTGGGATGGGCGCCCGTCTACCCCAGTTTTGCGTCGCTTGTGGTGGACGCGAGGGGGGAAGACGCCTACCGGAGGGATCCCGAGGGACTGGGGGGGCTGGGGCTGGCCCACGGGCAGGGGCCGCGGAAGTCGCACAAGGAGTGAGGGGCGGCGTCTCGCCTTGAATCTGCTCTCTCATCCGCTCTCAGTCCCGCCCTGCGTGCGACCGCGCTTTCCCGGTCTTCGGGGCGCCCCCCCCCCCGTCCAGCGGTGTCGGCGTCGGGAGACGAGAATAGGTGAAGACGGCAAGAACGATGCCGCCCAATCCAGCGACGCGGAAGGGCGTCAGGGGCTCGTCAAACGCGAAGAACCCGACGATAACCGTCAGCAGGAGGGCGGAGCTCGTTGACAGGGTCTTTATGACGGTCCCATCGGGGGACAGGCGCAGGATGGCCCCGATGAGGAGTCCACCGAGGGCCTGAAGTCCCACGACACACCAGGCAGGCCACGAGAAGCCACGGAAGGGTCCTCCGGGTGGCGGGCCACCGACAAGGCCCGAGCCTGGGGCGGGGCCCAGGGCGTTAAGCAAAGGCCCCGCGAGGGCGGCCGGGAGGGCGGCGGCCATGGGCCAGGCGCCCTCAGGGAGGAGGGTCCGGACGCCCTCATGGGCAGCGGCCAGGACGGCACCAACGGCAGCGCCCCCCAGAGCCATCTGGGTGTTCCTCGTCCACAGGCCGACCCTTGTTCCTCCTCCCTGTCCCTTTCCCCCCTTCATCTGCATCTCCGTCCACGCGCCTGCGAATCCCGACAGCAAGGCTGCTGCGGACACCATCGCCCACCCAACGACAGGCGAGGCACCCGCGGGCGCCCCACGCACGAGCCGCTCGACCAGCCGCACCGCCAGTGGCGCCGCCGACCCCGCCTCAGCCACCGACGGGTCCAACGCCCCCGAGGCCAAAAAGACGCTGAAGGCGAGGCCCGCCAGGCACGCCCAGTGACCGACGCTCAACCGGCGCCGCAGGAGGATGACGGTGAAGAGGCCCGCCGTAAGAATCTTAAGTTGCTGAGCAGCGAGCAGAGTCCCGGCCGCTAGGTGCCGGGAGCTGCCCACCACGAGGTTGTTCTGAACGGCGTACACGGCGGCGGGAATGGCCATTTTCCACACGTCTCCAGTCTGGAAGGCCCCGCGGGCGACGGCGACGCACCGCACAAGGGGCGACGCAGCGGCCTTGCCCCGGCGCCCCACGGCCTCGCCCGCCCATGCGCCCGCAACGATGGCCACCGTCGCCTTCAGCGCCTCGGTCGCCACCACTGAGACGGAAAATGAGTAGGCGGGTAGACCGCGGGCCGCGTTGTAACTCTGGGCGTGGCGCATCATCAGCAATATCGAGGCCGTCTGCAGACGAAAAGCGTGCTGGGGTCTGTCAGTGGCGGGCGAGGAGGGCCTGGGCTTTGTTGAGCGGATGGGACTTCGGAGCGGCCACCAGCCTGAAAACTCAGCGCCACCACGCATACGGCGTTTATAAGGGCATCCGAGGAGGACGAAGACGACGATGCTTTTTCCACGCCGGCACCCACGATGGACGAGCGCCGGCCGCCGGCCATCCTCGTCCTATTCGCGGGTCCCGTCAAGCTGGCGCGGCCGAGCGCGCGGCGGAAGGCCGATCGTGAGTCGCTGGATCACTGGTGAGCGCAGTGGATCGAGAAAGAGGACGAAAAACTCGAACCCGACAAAAGGCGGGCAAGGCCGACGGTCCGACGTTCGCGCGCCCCCGCCACCCTTCCCCTAGTTCAGATCCTCGGCCGCGTCCTGCGCCCCCCCAGCCGCGCCGCGCTTGGCCGCGTCCTGGGCCTCGCGGCTCATCCGGACGTCGGCCCCCGCGGCCTGCAGCGCCGCCTCGCAAGCATCTTGCGTCGGCCCCGCCAACGAAAGCATCTGCTGAAGAGTTTCCCGCGCCACCCTCTGCGCACCCGGGTGGGGGCTGCGACACAGGGCTACGACGCCTGCAATGCAGGGTCGGAGCCCCGGCCCCCCCGTCGGCGGAATGACGTCCGGCAGAGCGTCCGGGGTGCCAGCCGGCGCGCCCATGCACCACGCCGCAAGCCGGTCCCGGCCCCGCGTCCGCTCCGCCTCGATCTCAGGCGACGTCGCGGCAGCCGCAGCCTCGGCGGTGGCCTTGGCCTCGTCTCCGAACCCCTGGTGGTTTTTAGCGTCTTGCGGGGCGACTGCCATCGGAACCGGGTCTGCAAACAGGAGGCCTGACAGCCGCAGGGCGTGCTCTCCCAGTGCAGGCGCGCGGGGCGCCAGCCGGGACCCGACGATGCGCGCCGCGCTGTCGAGGCAGCCGAGGTCTCGGAGACGGGATCGCGCGGTTGGACCGCCGTGGACGGCGAGGCGACCGAGGGAAAGGCAGGCAAGGTCGAGCGTGCGGGCCTTGGCCTCAGGCCCGCCCTCTCCGCTCTCCCAGTCCGTGTCTGGGGGGGCGTCCGCGCCCTGCACGAGGGCCGCAGCGCCCTTCTTCAACATGCCCGCGAGGCGAGCGGGGGCCTTGGAGTCAACCGCCAGCAGGGCGTCGCAGGCAGGGCCCGCCTCCTGGCACCCCGGACCGGCATGGACGCACGCCGACAGGGCGGCCAGGGCGTTGACACGAAGGGCAGCGCCTCCTGTCTCCCCCGCGGTCTCGGCGGCCTCGGCCACGTCCAGCAGCGACATCAAGGTGGCTACCAGACCCTCGGCGTTCGCCGCCCCCGCTGTGTCGAGGTCGGGCGCCTGCGAACGCGCCACGAGGGACTCAAGTGCCGCGCACGCCGCCGCCCGTGCTGGGGGACGACGAGACTCGTCCTTGGCCAGGTCGCACAGGGGCTTGATCGCCACCACGGCGTCGTGCGGAGTGACACCGATGGACGCGACGCGCTCGGCCAGCATCGCCGCGGCCTTGACGGGGCCGTCGCCCTCGGTCAGGGGGGGGCGGCCATCTGTGCCCGCCAGACGAGCTGCCAGACCACTGATCTCTCCCAGCACTTTTTCCGTGCGGCGGCGCTCCAGCTCCTCCTTCAGGCGCTCCTCGGACGAGCCCTGGGTGTGACGGGGGTTGTGGGGGGGGGGGCGTCGGGCGCCCCACGGTGGCGGACCTGGCCCTGTCACCCCCCCACGACAAGGCCGGGCGGCATAGTCAGCATTTCGGACCCCGCCGAAAGGCCGGGCTGGTGTGGCGAGAGCGTGACAGCCAGCGCGAATACGAGGTGGTGAGCAGTATCATTCGCGCGGCCTGACCCGTCCGCGGACTAAGAGGGAGGGCCAGGAAATAGTGAACGCGTCGGCCGCCGCCATGGGCCATGGCTCTCTCATCCTATTTAGCGAACGCAGCGCCCCGTGGAACACCCGATGACGCGTTAGATGATCTCTTATATGGAACTCGCCCGTCCCGCCGTTTGTCCACGCCCGCGTCCGCCACCTCCCCTCCCACGGCCCCGCCCGCCCATCGCGACGGCCGTCAACCGAGAGACGACCGAGATAAAGGGGGTCCAGCGCCCGTTCCTCTGACCCAACGAGGATCTGACGGCAACGAGTTCCGGGGGGGGGGGGGCGGCGGGGGGGGGTTTGGGTTAGGGTTAGGGGTGTGGGGCGCACGTTCGCCACCCTTGCCCTCCTCAGTCGGCGGACTCGGCCGCAGCCTCGGCCTCCGCTGCGAGCACCGGGGCGGACTCTGCTGGAGCGCCCTCCGCCTCGGGCCCAGGGGCGGACTCTGCAGGAGCGGCGTCCGCCTCGGCCAGCACAGTCCCCCCCTCGGGCCTCCGGGGCCGCGTCTTCTCCGGCGAGTAGTGGGAACGGTAGCCCGTGCCATCCGGGAACCGCGCCGGTGGAACCGCCTCGGGCCCGTCCCCTGTCCGCCCCACCCGGGTCGACACCCCGGCAAACTTGCTCATCTTCCACCCCTCGACCGTGACCCCGGGTCCCCCCGTGCCCGTCCCCGTCCGCGCGAGGACATCGAGGCGAGCCCCAGCCCCGCGCGCGTGGCCCTCGGCCGCCCGGGTCCCGACGATGGCCGGCGGACCCATCGCCGTCGCCCGGCTCGCCCGCGCCGCCGCCATCCGTGCGGCAGGATCGGCGGCGTGGCCGTCAACCCAAGCGTGCGCAAAGCGGTTCTGCACCAGGTCCTGCAGACTAGAGTCGGGTCCGTCCCTCCGCAGCGCCTCGACGGGCTTGCGGGACGAGGGAAGGCCGTAGGCATGAGACGCGTTACACTCGCTGGGGAGGGGACGGCCCGTGCCCCGGGGCTGCCGGCGCTCCTTCTTCCCCGCGGTGCGGGCCGCGTCGGCGGCGGCGTCAGCCTGGGCGGCGGCGGGGCCGCCGCCCCACCCAAGGATAAGGTCGCGAACCGTCTCGCGCTTGCCCCGGACGAGGGATGCGCCGAACGAGAGGGACGCGGGTGGGCGGTTGCATAGGACGCGCTTGGGCCGGCCGAGGGTGGCGGCGTCACCGGCCATGCGGTCGGCAATCAGGGGGTTGGCGAGCATGGACTCGCGGACGGTGCCGGCACGGCGAACGTCATCGAGGCGCACGCGGTCCATCGTGCCGGTGCCGCGGGGATCTTTGCGTGCCTGCCTGTGTGTTCAGTGGGGGGGAGGGGGGGGGATAGGGGGTGGGGTCATTGCTTGGGGTCAAGGCAGGGGAGGGGGGGCGAGCCCCACCTTGAGCCTCGATGCCGCGGACCCTACTGCGAGCGATGAAAGACCAGCACGCGATTACGTGCGGCGCGCCTCGTTCGAAGATTCGGGAGGCGGATGGGGCGGAAGAGAGGCCCCGGCGCGCGTCGACGTCGGCCAGCGGCGCCCTCGCGCTTGAGGGGGCGCGACGAGACTTAGTATCGGCGAAATCGGACAAAAAAACACCATGTATCTCGATAAGACGCGTAAAAGGGGCTCTCGAGCTCCAGTAAGGCTGACACGGGACCAAGGCCCCTCTGCGCGCCACTCGCGGACATAGGGACTATTACTCGCCGAGGTGCGGTGCGGCTGGTCAATCCCCGAGGCTGAGGACGTAAGGGTGGCCGGGTTTTGTCGTGTGGGGGTCGGGCGACGGAGGCACGCTTTGAGCGGAAAGGAGGTCCAGCGTGGCCTCCACCAGCCGCCGCCTTCCACCAGCCGCCTTCCCCCCACCACATCCGTCCCACCCGCCCCTCGTCCCGCCCCCCCCCTCGCGGCCACTCTGCACGGCAATGAAGAGGGGCGCAGTACAGTCGTCCCGCGCGGCGTCCACGTTCGCGCCCGCAGCGATCAGCGCCCTGGAGATGGCCTCGTGGGCCTTCAGCGCCGCCACGTGGAGGGTCGTCACACCGTTGTCGATTGCCGCGTCGGTCACAGGTAAACGTCCGCGAAAGTCTTCTCGGTGAACTCCCCGAATGTCATACCCGGCACCCACCGGGGCACCCCCACCGCCGCGACCTCGTCCATGCCCGCCGGAGCGACCATCGCTGCGCCAGCGTCGGGCTGGAGGAAGCAGGCAAAGGTCGACCTCGAGCACCGGACGAGGCCCACCCCTCCCCGCGGCGCCCTCACCCGGTGCGGTGTCGCCCGTAGGAGCCCCCCCGAGGCCACCTGTGCCGCCTCCCCTAGCTGAAAGGCTAGCGCATCAGCCGGGATGACCACACGCGCCTCGACACCCGCCCTCGTCTCGACGTAGAGGCCCGCCGCGGGGTCCGTCCCTGGGGCGCCGGACGGCACCACGGCTCCGGCGTTAGCCTCTCCCTCCTCTCCCTCCTCGGAGTGAAACATGGCAGAGGCGAGACCCGTCAGGCTCCCGTGGTCAGTGTGCCTCCCGCACCAGGACGATCCCGCATCCGCTGCAGCGGACCCCACGTCGGGCGCATCCGGTGCGTAGTAGTGGAGGAGACGCGCCTTGTGCGCCCGCGATGCCCGCAGGGCGGCCTCAAGGCCCGCTCCCTGCGCCCCGGCCCCGGCCCCAGCCCCCGCACCCGCGCTCCCCGCGCCCCCGCCCAGACGGAGAGCCGCCACCGTGGCATCCACAGCACGCGCGACGAGAAACCCCGTCTCGGTCACGACCGCGCCGAGGCGAAGGAAGGCAGCACGGAAGCCCGGGGGGGCGGCGGTGGAGCCTTCCTCCTCGCCCACGCCGCCCGACTCCCGGGGCCACACGTTGGGCCGAAACAGCCCCGGGAAGCGCCGCACCTCCTCTTCGGTGGCGGGGGGACCATTAGGATCGTCCAGGACGGGGTTGGCATAGAAGGACCCTTTGAACGTGTCAGGACGACCGTCCGAGAGGCGCTCTCGGCCCCGGGACCATCCGAAGGACCACAGCGAGGCCGGGTCCTCGCATCGGGCAAGGTCAGCGGGGGGTAACTGCGCGACGGCGCGCGCCATGGGGAGGAGGGCGGCTCGGGCCTCGGGGTAGCCGGGAACGCCTGGGGAGGGAGACGGGGAGAGACGAGGTGGGGCAGATGGAAAAACGGCTCGAGGGTAGAGACGACGCACACGGACGGAGAGGGGCCTCGTCTTCTACCCCCCCCGCCCCTCCACCTCGTCTCACCCGTGACGCACAACGCTCCGAGGCCACCCGAGCCAAAGGCGGCGAGGGTGAGGGAGAGGAGCTCGGGGGCCGCGGGGACAGTCGTCGTCCCAGGGGGGGGCAGGGAGGCGAGCAGAGAAAACGGAATCTCGATCAGTCGGGTGGGGGGGGGCAGGGGGGAGGTGAGAGCGGTCGTTGTCCCAGGGGGGGGGAGGTCATCGTTGGCCCCGCCCATGGTCCCACCAGCGGCGCTTGGGGGACCTCCGTCCATCCCACCTTCGACCGTCCCACCCGTCCCACCCCCGTTGGGGCCGGTGGCCCTCCTGTCGCCCATGGTCCCGCCCCTGTCCCCAGCCGCGCCCCCCCCGCCCCCGCCTAGGCCGCCGCCCCGTCCCGCGACCGCCACCAGCAGCCCCGCCTCCCCCGACGTCGAGGGAAGGCAGTAGGACAGGACCTCAGCGGAGCCCCCCTCTCCACACCGGTCCTCGATCCACCTCCGTCGGGCCTCGTCAAGGAGTCGCTTTGCCGCCAACCCCGCCGAGCGGCGGCGGGTGAGGGGAATGCCGCGCACGAGGTCTGCGTGGCGCGAGGGGGGACGGCGGGTGCGCGCCGCGGCCGCCGCCGACAGGACGGCATTGGCGTCGGCCTCGGCGTCGGACTCAGTCGCATCGACGTCGGCGTCGGCGTCGTCGTTCCCCTGGTTTTCGCCGTCTTCCCTCGCAGCCCTTGCCGGACCGTGACCGCACGTCGCCCACGCCGACATCCACGCCAGGGCCTCAAAGTTCTCCCTGCCACCGAGACCCCACGCAGCGAGGTGGGCGCGGCCACAAAAGTGCCGCCAGGACGCGCGGTGGTGGCAGCACGTGGTGACGGCGAGGCCCCGGCAGGGAGGGAGAGAGGAGAGGCCCTCCATCGGCGCCGCTTCGCCATGCGCCATGTGACGAGCGCAGCACCGAAGAGCAAGATCCGTCGCTGCCCCACAGAGGTGCTTGCCCAATCCCGTCCACGCCTCATCGGACACCGCGTCGGACCCCGCGGGGCACAGATCGGCCACATTGATCCGCACGCGGTGGACGCGGCGGACAGGGGGCACGCCTCCGGTGCACGCCTCGCCCCGTGCCAGTCTGACGTCGGCCGCGCACCGAAAGCGCCCCGTGTCAACCAAGAGGGCCCCCTCGAGCGCCGGACTACCGTCATCTCCCGCGCGCCGCGCAAGCGCCGCGGCCCAGAGAGAAAGCGCGCCCTTTCCTGCCCCAAACTCGACGACGCGGAGGGGTGGGCGAAGAGATCCTGGGGCGACAACGGCGCCAGCGTCGCCGTCAACCGGCGTATCAAGCAGGCCTCTCTCACCCGCGTGACCCACGATTGAGGCGCACTGTCGGGCGGAGCGGCCCGTGGCGGCTCCACACAGTGCTACCAGGGGCGGGGGGTTGGCGGCGGCAGGGGCGTTAAGCTCGCGTGGCGCGGGGGGGGGGCCGGAGAGGCCGGCGCGGAGAACAGCCAAGTCGACAGCGGGAAGGAAGGTTTCGAGGATGAAGTCGCGTCCACCGCGACGGCGCAGTGCCACGACGCGGCGGTAGGCTGTGCCCGGCGCAACGGTGGCCCGTCCAACAGCAGCGCGGCGGGCCGACGGCGGGTGCTGGGGGCCCGCGGCGGCGTCGGCTTCGTCCGAGTCCTCCGACCCGGACCCGGCATTGACTCCGACCGAACGCCACGGCTCGGCGTCGGCGGCAGCAGCGCGGGCCGCCAATCGGGCGCGGCACCCGACCAGGTGCCTGTCCAGATCGGCCACGGCCACCGTGTGCCGGGTGTCAGCAGGGCACAGCACCCGCAGAGGGGCAACGGCGCCGTTGGCAACCTGATGGTTGCCGCAGAAGCGCGAGTCGGGCGCCGCGCGGAGACGGCACCGCCGATTCTTCTCGACCATGAAACGCTCGCACTGGCCATCGGGGCGATCCCGTTTCTTCTGGGCGCGGGGCTGCCGGGCCTGCCGGTGCGCAGGTGCAGCGGCAACGGCCTCGGCCGCAGTGGAAGCCTCGGCGGCTCTGAGTGGCGCTCTGGCAGCGGTGACGGGCTCTGCCGCCACCTTCATGGCGATTTGCGACGGCGTCGCCGAGTTGGCATCCACCGGAGCAGGGAGGGCGCGAGAAGCGCGAGAAGTGCCGAGCGGGCACTTGAGCCGCGCTGCACTCAACCCCGAGTTACGTTGGCCCTACCCGTCCACGGATCGCACTCCGAGGAACTCCACGGGACGAATACCGCAAGCTTGTACCGTCGAGTGACGGTAAAAAGGGTGCAGGCGCCTTCGGGTTGGGCGCAGACGCTCACCATGGCGGGTTTTCTGGCCCCGTTGGCCCCCTCGGAGCGTCATGCTGTCTTTCTTAGCACGATGTCAGGCGAGAAATATAATCTCTTGATCTTCGTTCCGGCCCTCTCTGTCGGCTCCCATCCGCCGTGGCCCGTTCTGACGCCACCTTGAACTCGTCGATCGCAGGCGCCGCGACGAGCCTCGGCGCCCTCGCCGCCGTGTCCCACCGTCGCCCTGGCCGCGCCGAGCTGGCGGGGTTGTTAGGTCTGGCCCTCGGCGTCATGGTGGCGCTGAGCGTGGGCGAAATGGGTCTGCGCAACGCAGCAGAGCACGGAACTGAGAGGGTTGGCCCTGCCTTTGTCGTCGGGTGGGCGGCCTTTGCCGCCCTACGCCGCGCCGTGCCCGAGCCCTCTCCCGAGGGCCTCGCTTACCTCTTTGGGGGCGGCAGCGAGGCGAGGGCCCCCGTCGGGAGCCGGACGCGGGCTCGCCGCAAGGCCGTGGGGACAACGGGTGAGGTCGAAGGAACGGGAGACTCGGACAAGGCCGATCGGACCCGTCGGCTCCTCCGGCTGGGCCTCCTAATGGCCTTCACGATGACGGCGCACAATTTACCCGAGGGGGTCGCCGTGGGCGCGGCTGCCCTGACGGCGGCCGACTCGGGTCTTATCTCAGGCACCCGCATGGCCCTGGCCATCGGACTCCACAACGTGCCTGAGGGGATTGTTGTGGCCGCTCCGCTCTTCGCCGCCACTCGGTCGCGGCTGGCATCCGTGAGCGTCGCTGCTGCGTCTGGCTTGGCCGAGCCCTTGGGGGCGCTGCTGGCCGTTGGGGTGCTGCGGGGGGCCGTCGTGCCGGTCGACATCGTCGTGGGGGCCGCAGGGGGGCTGATGGCGGCGGTTTGCGCTTTGGAGCTCTGGCCGGAGGGGAGGGCTTGCGGTCACCCAGTGAGGCTGGGGGCGGGCATCGTCGCGGGGGTCGCTGTAGCCATTGTCAGCGATGCCATGGGGGGTTGATGGTTGGTGATATATACAGGGGCGTTGATTCGAACGCTCGCTCGCTCTCTCTCCTGCTAGAACCGGCTCCCCGGCCCCCCCAGTCCACCGAGGCCAAAACCCAGCAGCCGCCCGAGCCGCGCGAGCCGGAGCCGTATTCCCGCCTTGGCGCCCGAGATGGCACGGCGGGCGTGGGCCAGGCGCGCTTGGCGGCGGCGACGCCGAGCGCGACGCTTGCGACGCCGGGCGGCCGGACCAGCGATCGACGGCCGGCGGGACTCGACTGTGTCGAGAAAGACCCCACGCATCTCCGCGTCAAGGCCCGGTCCCCGCAACGCGATGGACTCGCTCCCGGAGCCATGGGGCCCCGGGGACCCGGACCCCGACGACGGGCAGCCCGCGACCCCGCCGCCCGACATCCCGTCGACGCTCCATCCCACCCGCCGCATTGTCGTGCTCAACGACTCAGACACTGGCCCCGCCCTCGACGCCAGGGGGGCGAACGCATCGGGATCGGCGGGTGGCGTCGGACCAGAGCCAGAGGAGCCCCCCAAGCCCCCCCCGCCTCCCCCCTCCTCCCCCCCTCTCGCCACCCCTGGGTCCCGGGGGCCCACAGCGCGAAAGGCGCCCCCTACCCGGCCCGTCTGAACGACGAAACTGGAAACAAGCCGTGCAAAGAGATCTGGATACTCTTCGTGCGGAGAGTGCCCCGCGCCAGTGACGAGGGCCAGGTGCGTTGCGGCTCCGTCGGCGGCAAGGGCGGCAGCCAGGGTGACCGAGTTGGACGCCGGGACGATGGCGTCCAGCTCTCCCGAAACAATGAGGATGGGGACACCGCGGCTGGCGGCGGCACGGGCGAGTCGGCGGACAAGGGGAGAGCGCCGCTCGAGGAGGGCGCTGGTGATGGCCTCGCGTAGGGTGGCCCCACCACTGATGCGGGCCCGGGCAAAACGGACCAGGCCGTCCTCCCACCCGATGGCTGCAGAAGGGCGCCGGTAGCCCTCGACGAGGGCAGGGGGAACAATGACGCCGCGTGACAGGGGGCTGGCGTCGAGGAGAGCGTCGGCGGACGACGGCGGCGGGCCGGGTCCCCAAGCTGACGCCAAGCCCGCGACCCAGAAACCCCGATTCCGCACAGCCCGCCGGAGAAAGGGCGCTGCGAGGGGCCAGAGGAGGGGCAGGACAAAGTGGCCAGTCAACCAAAGGGCCGCCCCAGCCGCGACAGCCCCGGCGAAGGCAAGGGTCGTGAGGGGCGCGCCCGCGGGGGAGGCAAGAGCAGCACGGCTGTGCAACGACGTTGACAGGAACCGAAGCGCACGAGCGCCCGCGCCGCCAGCCGCGAGGGCGGCAGCGACGGCCTCAGCCCGCTGCGCTGGGGACCGCGCCGTAGTGTCCAAGGCCCCGGGTTCGACGGGAGCGACGAGGGCGGACGACACCACCACCTGCTCCGCCAGGCGCGGTCCCAGGTCGCTGCTCGGGTCCCAAGGGGGGCAGTCGCCGCTTCCCCCGACGCTCTCTCTCGCGGGGGCTGCTCCCGGCGAACCAACACGCGGAGCGACCAACGCAGGGGCCACGAGGACGAGGGCCCGGATCGTGGGAGGGGTGACGGGGGTCCGTCCGTCGCCCTCTAGCCCCTCCTTGCCCTCCTCACCCTCCAAGAGGGCGAGGGCAGCGGCCACGGCTCCCATTGAATGTCCGACAAGGACAAGGCCATCAGGGTCGGGGATTGACCCATCCGCCCCGGTCTGCCGGGAGGCTTCGGCGCATGCGAGGCCGAGGCGGGCGTCCGCGCGGGAGGTCATGCACCGCGCCGCGTGGCGCCCCGTTGGGCGCTCGGTCAACCCAAGTCCGGGGGCGTCGTGCGCCGAAACTGTCCCTCCGAGTCCGTCGGCAAGGCGCCGCTGCGACGGCGCCCAGCTCGAGAGGTTGGCCCCAAATCCGTGCCACAGGTGCGCGCGGACTCGGGGGGGAGGGGAGCGCCGCGGGAACGGGGGACACCGGACGAGATTGGGGGCGCGGGGGGATTGCGACACAAGGTCAAGACCGACGCGGGGCGCCACTGCGATCGGCGTCGTCGAGAATGGGGCGTCTCCAGGCCCGGCGAAGGGCACCCCGTCGGGCGCGGTTGGGGGAAGGCCTGACGCGGCGCGTGCCGAGGGGTGGGCGGCTGTGTAGTGGACGTCGAACGACACTGCGGGAGAACCCAATAGTCCTGAGAGAGAGAGGCCAGCGGGGAGCCAGCGCGACGAGGCGACTCCAAGCGCCCGCGGGGGCAGGGCCGCCTGCCGCGCTGCCGCCTCGCCCAGGGCGCGGGAGACGCCAACGGCCGCAACGACGGCGGCCGCAAGAGCTGCGGCGAGGCCGATGGGGCCGAGGGGGTGGAGGAAGGCACCAAGAGCAGCGAGCGCTGCGAGGCGGTGGAGCAGGGACGGTGACTGGGCGAACGAGCGGCAGCGGCCCCAACCCGCTGTTTTACTCTGCCCTCTGCCCTCGCCGGTCTGCCCCATCGCACCGTCCGGGAAGGCCAAGGCCGGGAAGGTGACTGCAGACGAGGCTCCCCCCGTCGCACGGGCAACGACAGCCCCGGCAGCCACCAGGGCAAAGGCAGATAGGGCTGCCGTGGCTGTCAGGACGCCCGCCTCGGCGGTCGTGGCCAGGCGGGGCTGGCACCGCAATCCAAGACCAGGAGGGACGGGGGGTACGGCGAAATCGTCCAGCGACGGGTCGCGGCGGTCGTCGAGAGATGGGCGGCGCCTGCGTCGGCCCGGGACAGGGCCGCCACCGGCCCCGGACGAGGACTCCGCTCGCTCTGCGCCGTCTGAACCGGGCGCCCCTGGTTCTGCGCGAGCGGACAGATTCAATGAAGAGCCAGGCCGGTCCCCAAAGACGAGACGGGGGCCCGCGAGGGCCGGGGGGAAGGGGGGGGGGGGGGACCAGTCGTAGCTGACAAAGCAGCTCCTCCCGGACGACAGAAACACTCTCCTGGGTTGCACGACCACAGGGGAGGTTTAATAGCAGACAAAGCAGCGCTCAGGATGGTCGAAGAGGTCCGAGCCGAGCGGACGGACCGCCGAGACCCTGAGGCCGTCGACGTTCCACCTCCCAGCCCGCCAGACGCAACGGGCGTCGCCGCCCGTCGGGGCAGAGCCGCGTCCATCCCGGACCCCGCTTGCCGACGACGCTGGGATGGGCGAGTCGGGGGGCGGGGGGGGGGGGGGGGGGGGGGGGGGGGTAGGGTGAGGGTTGGCGGTGTTGTGGCGGCTTGTGCTCCTGCGGCCTACTCGAAGCCATCTCTCGCCGACGAGGGCAGCTCCACAGTCCTCGAACGCCTTCCAGGATGGCAGTGAGACAGGTCACGACGACGCTATGAGTATGCTAGCTGCGAAGGTCCCACGCGCGGGTCTCCATTCGCAGGGTGGTGCCGTGAGCATCGACGGGACAGCGCGGGTGGCCGCCGTGGGGACGAGACGGCGAAGGCCCGTGTCGCCTCTCTTCTCGATACTCGCGCACACCTGCTGCACATCTGGTGAAAACGCCGCGAGTCACTGCCGCGCGACCCCACGCGTCCACCGGGGAGGTGGCGGCTCCCCTGGCACCGCCGCCGCCGCGTCCGGAGGCCCGGTGCGTCGCTCGCCGCGCCCCCCCTCTGCTGCGTCCGCACCCGCCGCGTTTGACGTCGACGCGCCGTGCTCCACCTGGCCCCTGTCTTACCTCCTCCATCGGGTGCGCCTCTCCCAGACCCAGGGTGCCGCCGGGAGCGAGCGGTCCCGCGGTCCGCTGGAGGGGCAAGCGGGTCCCGCCTTGAACGGGGCGTCTGCGCCATGGCCCACGGACTTGCTCTCAACCGCTGACGGCGACGGCGCCGAGCCGGCGCGCGACGACGACGACCCCCTGACCGACCCCCTCGTGTCCGAGTGCCTCGCCCGGCGTCGCGCCCTCGCGCGGCTGCGGTGGTCGTGGCCGCTGGACGAGGCCGACCCGGCGGGCGCCTGGGTCGAGGCGAGCAGAGCAAGCCAGAGGGGTGCGGAATGAGCGCCGCGAAGAAGGGAGCCGACCTTGCGGGGGGTCGTCACGGACCGGCCGGCGACGAGGATCGTGCCCCTCCTCTCGCAGGTCGCCCCCCTAACCCGCGCTCTCGCCCCACAGGCGGCCGAGCTGCTGACGGAGTCCTTTTTGTCCTCGCTGCCGGCTGGGGGGGTGGCAGGGGTGGCGGGCTTCCTTCGGGTGCAGATTCGTAACTACTGCTACGAGCACGTCGGGTTGGGGCCGCGTTGTCTGTTATTGGGGGCGACGGTGGTTCCGGCGCGAAGGGGGTCGGGGAGCTGGGGAGCCATCGCTGATGCCGACGCCGAATCTGATGCGAACGGGACGTCGGCGTGGGCATCCCGGCCCAGCTCAGGTGCAGCGCAGCCCCCCATTCTGGCGGCTGTCGGGGAGGTTTCGTTCGCGCCCGACACCCGGGCGCCGCCCCCCCCCGGCGGGGCGAGCCTGGAGCCCCCGTCCCCTGGAGGAGAGCTGGGGAAAGGGGGAAACATGCGTGCCGAAGGAGGTCCCACCCCAAACTGCTACCTTTGCAATGTGGCAACGCGACCGGACGCTCGGGGCCGTGGCCTAGCTCGCCGCTTGGTCGCGTGCCTGGAGGAGGCCGCGGGGCCGGGAGGGCCCGGAAAGGAACATCGTTCGTATCTCCATCTCCGGCTGAGGGACGACGTCGGGCCGGGAGGGGGCGGGCTCGGGGTGAGCGCACGGGGCGCGGCGGCAGCGCCTGGACGCTTGTGGCGCGGGGCTGGGTACGCCGAGGTGCGGACGGACGGGTGGGGTGTCCGGTTGTTGGGGGTGGAGCGGCGGCATCTGATGGAGAAGCGGCTAACTGGGTGAGGGCCTTGGTGGTCCCTCGAGGAACACCGCGCTCGACTTGTCTCCTCTTGGTCTCCCGCCGCGCCCCACCCTCGCCCCAACTCCTTTCAGCGCTCGCTGGGAGCGAGCACGATGTCCACTGTCGCCACGACGTCCGGCTCTCGGCCGGTGACGGTCCGTTCCGTCGGGGCCCCCGCCCAGCGCACCCGTGTCACGGCAAGGGCCGAGCAGCCCAAAGAGCGCATGACCTACAAGGCGAGTGGAAAGAAGAGCTCGTTCGAGCTCGACGGGAACTTTGTGTTGCGACGAGCCCGCCGCTGAGTTTGATGGGAGGCGCGAAGGAGGGGCGGCGGCCGGGGGAGGCGGCCGGCGCCACCCCAGATACCGCGATTCAGGGGCTCTTCGGCGCTCTTGTTGCGCCTCGCGGATTTATATGATCGGTCATTTTCGATAAACGAGGCAGACGTCGCGGCGTGTTGTTCCTATCGCCCTCTCGGCCTCGGGCCCGAAAGCGCTGGCACCTCTGCCCCGGTTCGCCGCGCCCGGAGCCGACCGACGACCCCCCCCTCCCTCCCCTTTTCGACCCCCCCCCCTCCACAGGGCGCCGGCGTCGACGTCGCCGCAGGCAACGCCCTCGTCGACCGCCTCAAGGCCCTGAACCCCGCCCTAGGAGGCTTCTCAGGTCTCTATCCATTTGGAGACTCTTACCTGGTGGCGGGCACCGACGGTGTGGGCACCAAGCTCCGTCTCGCCTTCGAGACGGGAGACCACGCCACCATCGGGCAGGACCTCGTTGCCATGTCGGTCAACGACGTGGTGGTCACGGGAGCCGCGCCGATGATGTTTTTGGACTACTTTGGGTGCGGGAGGCGAGAAGGGAGAGATGCGCTTACTCGCGCGTGGCACCGGTCCTCGGGCTCTCTTCGTCACTGAGCCCCCACCCCCACCCCCCCTGTCTCTCCCCACTCCCTCTTGACTACCTCGTCTATCTCTTCCCACTCCCTGCCACTCCAGGCTCGACGTCGACACGGCTGAGATCGTGGTCAAGGGAATCAAGGACGGGTGCGATCTCTCGGACTGCTTGCTGGCGGGAGGGGAGACAGCGGAGATGCCCGGTTTCTACGCAGACGGCGAGTACGACCTTGCCGGGTTCTGCGTCGGATCGGTGCCCAAGGACCGCGTCATCGACGGGTCCACGGTGAAGAAGGGCGATGTTGTGCTGGGTCTCCCCAGCAGCGGGGTCCACAGTAACGGCTTCAGCCTCGTCCGCCGCGTGATCGACGCATCGGGCCTGTCGCTGTTGGACCCAGCGCCCTGGACCGACGGCGTCGCGCCAGGTGCGTCCCTTGGCCAGGCTCTCTTGACGCCCACGCGCATCTACGTCCGGGATGTTCTGCGCCTCCACGATGCGCTAAGAGACACGCCCGATGGCGGACTCAAGGCGGCGTGCCACGTGACGGGAGAGGGGCATCCGGGCAACATCCCGCGGGTGCTCCCCAAGGGTCTCACGGCCAAGTTAGACACGACCAGCTGGACTCCCCCCGGGGTATTCCAGTGGATCCGCAGCGTTGGCAACTGCACAGGGGTGGAGATGTACACGACATTTAACATGGGCATCGGGATGATTCTGGTGTGCTCAAAGGACGCTGTCGCGGTTGCGCAGAGGGCCTGCCCTGACGCCATCGTGGTGGGGGAGATCGTCGAGGGGACCGAGGTGATACTGGACAAGCTCGACTGGTGAGGATCGGTTGAGCAGGGGGGGTAGGGGGGGGGTGGTGCGAGCCGCAAGAGAGGGGACGTGTCGACGTGGCGAATTCGAATCCGCGGCCTCCGATCCAGCGCTCGACCTCGCGGTCGCCGCGGGGCCCGACCACGTCGGTTCGCCCAACACCTCCCAGCCCCCCCTCGCTCGGTCTCTCTTGGTCACATGTCGATGACACAGCGGAGACAAGGCTTGACCGCGTCGGTCCCCGTGCCGTGCCCGTGCAAGAGGTCGAAGGCCTCATTGATGGAGTCAAGGGAACGACGGTGGGTCACGTACTCCGCGCACTTGAACTTGCCCTCGGCAGCGTCCTTGACGAGCTTGGGCACATCAACTCGGCTCTTGAAGCCACCAAAGGCCGTGCCGCGCCAGGCCCGGCCCGTGACAAGCTGGAAAGGCCGCGTCGCAAGCTCCGTGCCCGCTGGCGCGACGCCGACGACAACCGACTCCCCCCAGCCCTTGTGGCAGCACTCCAGGGCGCTCCGCATCACCTCGACGTTGCCAACACACTCGAAGCTGTAGTCAACACCCCCGACGCCAGCGACACCCCCCTTACCCTCGGTCCCATCGCCGCCAGTCATGGCCACGATTCGCGCCTGGACCGTCTCTCCCTCCTTTAGGTCTGTCTTGGGATTTAGGAAATCGGTGGCACCCCAGGCCCGAGCTGTTGCCTCCTTGCGCGGATCGGTGTCGACGACGATGACACGTGACGCCCCGGCCAGCTTGACGAGGGCGTCGACGCAAGCGAGGCCAACAGTACCCGCGCCAAAGACGGCCGCCGTGCACCCCGCCGTAGGACCCTTGTGGCTCTCGCCACAGCAGTCCCCGCGATGGCCCCAAGGCGTGTTCACGACGGCACCCACGCCCGTGGCCACCCCGCAGCCAAGCAGGCAGGCCGAGAGAAGGTCGGCGTCGGGCTCGAGCTTGGCACACGACACCTCGTGCACGACGGTGTATTCGCTGAAGGTGGACGTGCCCATGAAATGATAGATGGGCTTGTCGAGGTCAGCGGTGCCGTCGGCCTTGGCCTCGTGGAAGCGCGTCCCGGAATCAGCCTTCATTTTGCCCGCACCTGTCCACTGCCGCACCGATGCGCAGAGATTGGTCTTGCCAGACCGGCACATGCCGCACTCTCCGCACCACGCCTGGAGGGTTGGGGCAGCGGGGGGTAGAGAGGGTCTCGTGGGGGTGGGTACGGGCGGCAGGGGTCGCCTTTGCCTCGCATCTCCTCCCTCCACCCCCCCCCCCCCCCGCACCCCCCCCCACA
>Ga0181573_10001925_pt1 | contig 19789 bp, 16 predicted proteins | sample 101ome_25_FD_148643 | JGI IMG/M metagenome (GOLD analysis project Ga0181573, IMG submission 148643) | Coastal salt marsh microbial communities from the Groves Creek Marsh, Skidaway Island, Georgia - 101409BT metaG (spades assembly) | ecosystem: Environmental > Aquatic > Marine > Intertidal zone... | reverse complement strand
GACCAATGGCCACCAAAACCACCAACAGGCCCGTCACTGCGATCACCGTGCCACCGAATCGCTCAACCGCCGCGGCAAATCGCCGCGTCATACTCATCTCATCTGTCGCGCCCGCTGCATTGAGCTCTGGTAGCAAGGCGATCAGGGCAGGCACCAAGGTGAAGCTGATAAGGAAGGCAACAACAATGCCTGCCGTCATCATCCAACCGAAATCAATCACCGGCTTGATGCCGGCAACCACCAATGAGGTGAACGCCACCATGGTTGTGACAGCCGTGTAGAAGCAGGGCACGAACATGAGTTGTGCCGCACGCACTGCCCGGATAACTCGGGATAAATCAGGCTCTTTTACTTCGAGTTCCCGATAGCGCACCACCAAGTGAATAGCGAGTGCCAACGCGACGACCAGAAGAACAGCCACGAAGTTGGAAGAAATAACGGTCATGCGCCAGTCTGTGAATCCTAGGATTCCCAGCATGATTAAGGCCGAGAGCGAGCAACTGACAATAGGCACAATCACCCATCGGTAGTCCCGGAAGATCAATGCCAGCATGCCGACCATGACACCAATAATGGCCAGTCCAAACGTCACGAGGTCATCCTGCACAAAGTCGAGCATATCGGCTGCGATCATAGGTACACCACCGACGAAAATCTGGCTTTGCCCTCGATAGGCATCTGCCACAGCGCGGACGCTGGCCACCAGCTCCGCGCGCTCGGCATTAACAGTGCGCGTCGCCTGGTCATAAGCCGACTCCACACCCGCAAGCTCCTCTTCCACATCGGGTGATGCGCCAGACGCTACCTGACGTCGCAATTCATCCCGTAAATCACCCAATCGTTCAATTTCTTTGTTCGGCTCTAGGGTGACTTGAACAGCGGTGAGATCCCCACCCTCGCTGACTAGTAAATTTCGATAAAGCTGGCTTGTCGTAAATTCGGTCAGCGCGAGCCCACGATCCACACTGGGATTTCTAAGCGTCGAGATCGCGTCTAAATCTGAGAGATCGGTGAGTGAAATCGGAGGACTTTCCAACAGAGGAACATCCAGAGCCGAGGTCACGGCTCTGACACCCTTCACTGCCTCTAGATCATCAACCAGACCCGCAAGACCCTCTAGCGATTCGTCACTCAAGAGAGGGGTTGCAGGCTCCCAGGTGAGGATCAGGAACTCATAGCTCTCGTAGCGATCGGTTGCCTCTCTGAAAAAAGCTAAATCCGGATCGCCTTGAAGTAGCAGTGAATCGGATGATGCGTCCAAGCGAACCTTGTCCAGTTGCGACACGGCAAGACCGGCCAGACCCATCATTAAGAGAACGACTAGACCAAAGTGGCGAGAGATCGCCCGCTCATAAATCGACAAACTGAAAACTCCGTGAAAGCTGTCCTACGATGACAGCGATTGTAGCAACTGCCGGTGAAGACCGGAGAAGCTTCCATTACTCATGATCACAACATGATCACCGCTATGAAGTTGCCTTACCAACGCGTTGTGTAGCTGATTCGTATCTCTGAACACGAAATGCCCATTGAGTTCCGATGTAGCTTCGGTCATAGACCAATCAAGCCCCTCAGGCTCGAACCAAAATACAAGATCAGCATGCTGCGTTGCCGGCACAAGGTCCTCTTTATGAGTCCCGCGCTTCATTGTGTTTGAACGAATCTCGATGACTGCAACCACTCTCTGCTCACCTGCAGCGTTGCGGAGGCCCTCCAGTGTGGTTTTTACGGCTGTCGGGTGATGAGCAAAATCATCGTAGACAGCAATTTCATTGGGCGTTCCTAAGAGCTCTAGCCGTCGCTTGACCCCTTCGAATCGACACAGGGCTTCGCAGGCATCCTTCACACTGACACCAATATCGTGCGCGGCAGCAACAGCCGCCAACGCATTTTCAGCATTGTGACGGCCAATCAGTCCCCATGTAATCGCTCCGCGATCGCCCGCGGGCGAGCTGATCTCGAACTTGCCAAAGTGGTTATCTCCAGCCTGCACCGACCACTCATCTGGCGAACCAGTGTCAAGGCGGCTGACTGGTGTCCAGCACCCACGATTCAGGACCTCATCAATCGCATCACCCTTGCTGGCGATAATGTGTCCAGTCGAGGGAATACAGCGGACTAAGTGATGGAACTGTGTCTGAATCGCATTGAGATCGGCAAAAATGTCAGCGTGATCGAACTCAAGGTTGTTCACCACCAAGGTTTGAGGCTTGTAATGAACGAACTTTGATCGCTTGTCGAAAAAGGCCGAATCGTACTCGTCTGCTTCAACGACAAACGGGCCCCGCCCCAGTCTCGCAGACCCCTCAAACCCAAAGGGCACGCCCCCAATAAGGAAACCAGGATTCAGACCCTCGCATTCCAGTATCCAGGTCAGCATGGACGACGTGGTCGTTTTACCGTGAGTGCCGGAGATGGCCGCAACATGTCGGCCCTGCAATAAATTTTCACCCAGCCATTGCGGGCCAGACAAATAGGGTATTTGCTGGTCAAGTACATATTCGACAGCTTCATTGCCCCGAGACAGGGCATTACCGATCACGACCAGATCGGGCGCAGGCTTCAAATGCTCAGACGAATATCCCGCCTGAACAGCGATACCCGCGTTGTCGAGCATGGTGCTCATCGGGGGATAGACATTGACGTCAGATCCCGTTACCTCGTACCCCAACTCGCGCGCTAGAAGCGCCACCCCACCCATGAAGGTGCCGCAAATACCGAGTATGTGTACGCGTTTAGACATCAAGCGCTCCAAAATGCAGCGACAAGCGTATCATGTTCTTTGTGATCTTAAGTCAGCCGCGCAAGGAGACACCGATGTCTGCAGATCAAGCCCCAAACGCCTTTTATGCCCAATCTGGTGGCGTTACGGCTGTCATCAATGCCAGTGCACTGGGGGTCATCCAAACAGCAGCGGCCTATCCCGACAAGATTGGAAAAATCTACGCAGGGCAGAACGGTATTCTCGGTGCACTTCGCGAAGAGTTGATCGATGTCTCACAAGAATCTCCAGAGGCTATTCAAGGTCTCATGACGACGCCGTCGGGCGCATTTGGCTCCTGCCGCTACAAGCTCAAAGGCATCGATGAGAATCGAGCCGAATACGAGCGTTTGATCGAGGTCTTCCGAGCACACAACATCCGCTACTTCTTTTACAACGGCGGCGGAGACTCAGCCGATACCTGTCAAAAGGTATCTGAGATTGGCGAAAAAATGGGCTTTCCTCTGCAGGCGATTCATGTCCCCAAAACCATTGATAACGACCTGCCGTTTACCGACAACTGCCCTGGGTTTGGCTCGGTGGCCAAGTACGTTGCCTTATCAACCCAAGAGGCCGCCATGGACATTGCGAGCATGTGCGCCACGTCGACGAAGGTGTTCATTCTAGAGGTGATGGGTCGGCACGCAGGTTGGATCGCAGGCGCCGCCGGCTTAGCGGCGCATGAACAAGGCGACGCACCGCACATTATTTTGTTTCCCGAGATAGCCTTTGATGAAGCGCGATTCCTTACGAAGGTCAAAGAAACCGTTGAGACATACGGATTCTGTGTGATCGTAGCGTCGGAAGGAACCCAAACAGCGGATGGTCAGTTGCTATCTGGCTCAACATCCAGAGACGCGTTTGGCCATGTCCAATTGGGAGGTCTTGCGCCGAAGCTCGCCAATCTGATTAAGCAAGCGCATGGCTACAAGTATCATTGGGCTGTCGCCGATTATTTACAGCGCGCAGCGCGTCACATTGCGAGTCAGACCGATCTCGATCAGGCCTTTGCACTGGGCAAAGCCGCTGTTGCTCTTGCGATGCAAGGAGAGAATGCGCTGATGCCCACGATTGAGCGTGTGAGTGATGCTCCTTACCAATGGCAAATTGGCACTGCACCGTTAGACGAGGTCGCAAACCAAGAAAAAATGATGCCTAAGAGCTTTTTCAGCGATGATGGCTTTGGTATCACCGCTGAGGCTCGTCGCTACTTCGCCCCCCTGATCGTGGGAGAAGCCTACCCGGAGTACTCCGATGGTCTCCCGGTCTACATCAAACTCGAGAAACACCTGGTAGACAAAAAGCTACCGCTTGACGAGCGCTGGTAACCCTACAGCACGTATCGATCGAAGATCTCGTCCAAAGACTGAGAGAGGAGTTCAAACCCCTCTGGTCTGAGGTGTGGTGATTGGTCCCATAAATCAAGAAGAGCCTCGGGAGACTGATGACCTCGCAGCTGGGTCGCCCTAGGCAGGTAACTCAAGTGCCACGGTTCTATCGACCCCCCCCCGCGATCGGCGTCATAGGGTCGCTCGAAGCCTCTTGATTGTCCGCTGGCAATAGCCTGGTCTAGCCATTTTGTCAGTGCTGAAAAGTAGCCGCTATCACCGTACTCGCTGGGCGTTAATGCAAGCTTCTGACCCTCAGGCAATAACGTCGGATCAAATACATCGAGATCGGTACCCCAATGGTGGCGAGATGTCCCCGGCAAAGCTGAGAACCGGAGTATGCGATGCAACCATTGCTCATCAGAATATGACGCTCGGCTAAGCGGACGGTCAGCGTCATCGAGCACGGGACGTTCGCCTCGCCACTTAGCATTGAAAATAGTCAGTTGCGAGGCGTAAGAGCGATAGCTGGAAGCAGCAACCAGCTCAAAGCCTTCAGCCCTGGCGTCAAGCTGAAGCAACCTGAACTGTCGTGATACTTCGGAGTCCAGCATCGTGCGCTCGTCGTGGGCCACCAGTCCATGCTCGGAGAGCCCTAATGCCAACAATTGGTCCGTCATGTTTTTTATTGCTACCTCACGACACAGCCGCAATTATGCGTTCTCGACGCCATGTTACAAACGCACTCAAAAGCCGCTAGTCAACGGCCCTCAATTCTGATAGCTTCCCGTGCCCAATCGCGCAGGTCAACTGCGCCCCACTACGCATGCGTTTCAACGGAAACCCACATGGCAACTAAGAAGACAACGGAAACCAAGGCAAAGGCCAAAGCAAAAGCGGCTCCGAAAGCGAAAGCAGAGCCCAAAGCCAAGGCGGCTCCAAAAGCAAAAGCGGCTCCCAAGGCGAAAGCGGCGAAGGCAGAGCCCAAAGCCAAGGCGACTCCGAAAGCAAAGGCGACTCCGAAAGCAAAAGCGGCTCCCAAGGCAAAAGCAGCCAAGGCAGCGCCTAAAGCCAAGGCGGCCCCTAAGGCCAAAGCAGCGCCTGCTAAGAAAGCTGAAGCGAAAGCCAAGCCCGCCACAAAAGCAAAGGCAGCACCGAAGGCTAAAGCAAAGTCAAAAGCGAAAGCACCATCAAATGTGGCTCGCGCTGTCGGTGAGGTTCAGAACTTCGATAACTTCAAGCCATACAAGCCATCGCGCGGTGAGAGCTACATGAACGAGGAGCAACTGGAGCATTTTCGTCAGCTTCTGTTGAGCTGGAGAGCCGATCTTGTAAATGAAGTAACCAAAACCGTTGGTCATATGAAGGACGAGGCCGCGAACTTCCCTGACCCAGCAGATCGAGCAACGCAAGAGGAAGAATTTAGCCTCGAGCTACGCGCACGCGATCGTGAGCGCAAGCTGATCAAAAAGATTGACGGTACGTTAGAGCGAATTTCAATCGACGATTATGGTTACTGCGATGCCTGCGGTATCGAAATCGGCGTTCAACGGTTGGAAGCACGGCCCACGGCGACGCTATGCATTGATTGCAAGACCTTGGCAGAAATCAAGGAACGCCAAGAGCTAGGTTAATACCGGGGGGCGCTACGGACTTGATCTATCGAGGACGATTTGCCCCATCTCCCACGGGCCCGCTTCATATGGGCTCCTTGGTCGCAGCATTGGGTAGCTTTCTCGACGCCCGATCACATCAGGGCGAGTGGTGCCTGCGTATCGACGATATCGATCCACCGCGTCACGATACAGCGAGCTTCAGATCCATCCCCCTCTGCCTAGAGAGTCATGGCCTGACCTGGGATGGGCCTATTATTTTCCAAAGCCAGAGACGTGAGGCGCATGAGGACACGTTGTCTAAACTCAGAAGCGGGGGTCATTTGTTCGACTGCCTGTGCACCAGAGCTACCTTGGGTGAGCTTGGTGCCTGTGTTTCACACTGCAGAGATCGCAAAGATATTGAAGGCAGTGTCCGTTTCCATGTTCCAAATGATGCCCCCGACCGAATCAACGACCTATTTCTCGACGAGCAACGTGCGTCGGCTCGACCGAGTAACTTCATTGTCAAACGCAGGGATGGTTTGATTGCCTATCAGCTGGCAACGGCGATCGATGACCTCGATGAGGGCTACACCCATGTGATCCGCGGCGCAGATCTCGTTGAATCGAGCCTCCGCCAAATGATGCTTCATCAAGCCCTCGGCCGCCCGTCACCTGAGTACGGTCATTTACCCATCGTCACCGATCAATCAGGTAATAAGCTCAGCAAACAAACCGGCGCTCAGGCGATTGACACCGATACTCCCAACACCAACCTTCGCCGCGCATTGGCCTTTCTAGGGCAGCCCACTCCCCCAGAAGACATGGATTGCGTTGATGATTTGTTGCATCACGCGACCACCAACTGGCGGAGAAATGCGCTAAATTTAAAGAATCTGTAACTTTTCAACACGATAAGTGTTACCTAGGTGACATTTATGTAAATGTTCGTGTTAGCCTCTTTCGCGATTTCTGGGAGGAAAGAGTTGTAATGCTTACGGTTCTCTTGCTCGACGATGACCCTATCAGTGCCACACATACAGCTGACGATCTAGCGGCTGAAGGACTGAAAGTAATCAAAGCATCCCCCTTTTCGGCGCTGGGTGCGATTAAGACTGCGGAGCGTGTTGATGCTGCGATCCTAGATCCGGGACGCAATGAGGCAGGCGCGAACCAGCTGATCGCCGATTTGCATCCCGTTCCCGTCTTTATCCATGCACAACACGCATCACTAAGATCAGCCGTAGAGCTCATGAAGGCAGGTGCGCGTGATTACTGGGCGAAGCCTGCACCCATCAGAGACGTCCTTGATGGCATTCGACGCGCGTCGCTTGCCACGTCACAAAGCGCGGAAAACACAGCGCCTGCTGTAGAAGCCTTTGTTGGCAAGTCAATGGGCATGCGCGCATTGATGACGATGGCAAATAAGGCAGCTAAAGCGAGCTCGACTGTTTTAATTATTGGTGAGACGGGGACCGGAAAGGAACTCGTTGCGCGCCACATTCATCAGACCAGTGAGCGCGCGAGTAAGCCCATCATTTCGGTCAATTGCGCCGCGATTCCCGAAACATTGATCGAATCTGAGCTGTTCGGCTACGAAAAAGGCGCGTTTACTGGCGCGAATGCACAGCGAGTAGGACTGATTGAAGCCGCCGATGGAGGAACACTGTTTCTCGACGAAATTGGGGAACTGCCACCTTCCGCCCAAGCCCGATTGCTGAGATTCATTCAAGAGGGAGAGATTCGACGTATTGGCTCAGTTGAAAGTGCCAGCGTCAATGTGAGGCTCATCTGCGCAACGCACAGGAACCTGATGGAACTTGAAAATACCGATGCCTTCCGTCGTGACCTGTTTCACCGCATCAATGTGTTGCGACTCGAATTGCCGCCGTTACGAGAGCGTGGCGATGATATTGAAGGTCTTACCAACTGGCTGGTGAAACGTGTGGCCGGACGCCTTGGGGTAGAGCCGAAGGCATTATCAGACGAAGCCTATAACGCGCTGTCAGACTATAGCTGGCCTGGTAATGTACGAGAGTTAGAACACACGATCGAACGAGCGCTTGTCATGGCAGATGGCAATGTCATTGCCATGAGTGACCTCAACCTTCCCAGTCATGCCTCCGTTGTATCAGCATTTAGTAGTCCACCCTCGGAGGAGCCAAAGATTGAAGCTTCTCAATCGAGAGTCGAGGGTGAAACCGAGGCAGAGGAATTGTCGCTCGAAGATTACTTCCAGCGTTTTGTTTTAGAGAATCAAGATGCGATGAACGAAACAGAGCTGGCTCAGAAGCTCGGCATCAGCAGAAAATGCCTTTGGGAGCGAAGACAACGATTCGACCTACCCAGAAAGCGCAAGCGAGGCGCTGCTTAATACGCCACATGGTGCGATAAGTAACATCAGGGGGTTTACTTCGGTAACACTTTTGTAACAAAACCCTAGTGGTCAGACGCCCAAAAAACATTAACCTTCTGTTTTTTAAAGTAAAAATATGAGTGGCATGGCAAATGCACTAAATGTGACAGAGCCAAAATAAGAATAAGCGGCCGAATAAAAATAATATGTGTCACTACGGACCTGGGCGGGGAAGGTAACTTCCCCCAGTTTCTTTTTTTCCCTACACAGTACCTGAGTTGATAAGATCGCGGCTTGTCGCTTTCGAGTCCTCTACTTTGCAAACCATTGATTCCAGCAAGCTCATTGATCATACGGCGCTGTCGCGCGCTGCGGTCTCTGTCGTCGAGCGACTTTGTGAAAATGACTACAGCGCATTCATCGTTGGTGGCGCCGTTAGGGATTTGCTCTTGGGGAAGCGACCAAAAGACTTTGATGTCGCAACCAATGCCACCCCGGAGCAGGTCGTTGCCTTATTTCGCGGGTCGCGCATCATTGGGCGACGGTTTCAGATTGTCCACGTGCGCATGGGTAGAGAGACCATCGAAGTAACGACTTTCCGTGGTCACCACGATGATGGAGCCCCTGAAACCGCCGTTAAATCTCAGAAAGGGCTGTTACTTCGCGATAATGTCTACGGAACGCTTGACCAAGATGCGGCGCGACGCGATCTCACCATCAACGCGCTCTACCTGGATCCAGTCAATAAACTTATCCTTGACGACCTCGATGGAATAGAAGACATCCGACAGCGGCTCGTTCGAATCATAGGCGACCCGGCTACTCGGTACAGCGAAGATCCAGTCCGAATGCTTCGGATCGTCAGATTCGCAGCAAAACTCGGTTTCACTATAGAGGAAACGAGCCACGCTGCGATTAGCCAATGCCGACACCTGCTAGCCGATATTCCCGCCGCGCGCCTGTTCGACGAAACGCTCAAACTCTTTATGGCCGGATTTGCAGCACCCACGATAGAGCATCTAGTAAAGCACGGATTACTGGAGCCTCTCTTCCCTGAGGCTATCGGGGCGATGAATGACCCGTCGTCGAGAAACCTTATTCTTAAGGCGATGGCGAACACGGATGCGCGCATTGCTAGGGGAAAGCCCGTGACACCGGCTTTCCTCCTCGGTGCATTGTTGTGGCCCGCGGTTGCTGCCAAAGGTCGTGACATTGCCAGCGCTGGTGCCCACGAAGGATCGCCCATCAATGCAGCTGGCCAACAGGTACTTGCGATCACGTTGCAACGAGTGTCCATCCCCAAACGCTTCTCGATTCCCATGAGGGAAATTTGGGAGCTTCAGCCCAGGCTCGAAAAATGCTCATCAAAGCGAGTGAAGTCGGTCTTGTCGCAACGGCGCTTCAGAGCTGCATTTGATTTGCTATTGCTGAGATCCGAGTCCTCGGAAGAACTCAAGTCGACTGTGTCATTCTGGGAAGAACAGCAACAGCTGTTTCCCGATGTGGTTGGCAGTTTGCCGGCGACTGAGATTCCACAGCGCAAGCGACGGCCCCGCCGGAGAAAGCGTAGCCAATGACACTAACGGTCATCGCGCTGGGTTCGAATCTCGACAATCCACCTCAGCAACTTAAAGAGGCGTGTTTCAGATTGTCGCGAATACAGGGCCTCACCGGATTACGTGTCTCGAGTGTTTTTACCTCGCCTCCCATGGGTCCCCAGGATCAACCACCGTTTTTTAATGCGGTCGCAACTTGCCTATACACTGAAGAACCGCAGCAACTTCTGGGCGAGCTACAGGCGATTGAACAAGCCATGGGGCGCGTAAAAGTGCGGCATTGGGGCGAGCGTTGTATTGATCTGGATATCATTCAGATGGGCGAGCAGTTACTTCACGATATCGACCTTCTGATTCCGCATCCAGGCATTAGTGAACGCCTCTTTGTCGTGGAACCAATGATTGAGCTGCTGGGGGCTGATCACAAGGTGCCAGGACTGGATGATCTTGGTACGCTTCGCGATGAACTCAAGCATCATTCGATTTCGCTGTGTCAGGACATCGATATCACCGATGAGACAGTGGCCTAGGCAGGTATGTTTTGACAGATGGAACCACACAGCCAATTGACCTTAGAGGTCGAGTGCCACAGCCCTACATCGCGATTGAGGGGCCCATTGGCGTAGGAAAAACAACGCTAGCTCGACAGCTTGCGGAGCTATTTGACTATCAATTACTGCTTGAAGACGCGCACGAAAACCCATTCCTCTCGAAGTTTTATGAAAACCGGCGACAAAACGCGTTAGCAACACAGCTGTTTTTCCTCTTTCAACGCGTTCAGAAAATTGACGACCTCAAGCAACAGGATCTTTTTAGACCCCTGAGGATCGCCGATTTCCTCATCGACAAAGATCCGCTATTTGCTCAGGTCAATCTCGATGCCGATGAATACGAGCTATACAGCAAGGTCTACAACCAAATGACGGTCGACGCGCCAACGCCCGATTTGGTTATTTACCTGCAGGCGTCGGTAGATCGCCTGCTTGAGCGAATAGATCGTCGAGGAATTGCATCAGAACGGACGATTAGTCGGCAGTACCTTGAAGAGTTAAATGAGGTGTACAGCGAATTCTTTCTCTACTACGATGCGGCGCCGTTGTTAATCGTGAATGCCAACCAGATTGACTTAGTGAATCGACATGAGGATTTTGCTCAACTAGTCGACTATGCTCTCGACATCAAAGCGGGGCGGCACTATTTCAACCCAACATTCATCGATTAACGTAACTAAGAGAACCATCAAGGAGCAGCCAGGTCGATGTCCGATCGAATAACCACGAGCAAGCTTGAAGCCATGAAAACCTCGGGCGAAAAGTTTGTGATGGTCACAGCCTATGACTCTACCTTCGCAAGGCTGGTCAGCGATGCAGGTGCGGAATGTATTCTCGTCGGAGACTCACTTGGTATGGTGCTACAGGGCCATGACACAACCGTGCCTGTCTCTCTGGAAGCCATGGTGTATCACACTGAGTGCGTGGCTCGTGCCCGTCCGAAGTCGATGATAGTTGCCGACCTGCCATTCATGACCTATTCATCACCCGACGTCGCCCTCGCCGCCTCTATGGAACTAATGCAGCAAGGCGCTCAGATGGTGAAACTCGAAGGCGGAACCTGGCTCAGTGACACCATTCATCAGCTAGTACAGCGCGGCATACCCGTTTGCGCTCACTTGGGTCTGACACCTCAGTCGGTCAACGTATTCGGTGGCTATCGTGTGATGGGTAGAACGCCCAAAGAAGCAAAGTCGATTCTGGCCGATGCGGTTGAGATTCAGGATGCGGGCGCCAGTATCTTGCTTCTGGAATGCGTACCAGAGGAACTCGCAGCGGACATCTCCTCCAAACTTGATATTCCTGTTATCGGTATCGGTGCAGGGGCAGGCACTGATGCACAAGTACTTGTACTCCATGACCTACTAGGACTGACGGAGAAGCCGGCCAAGTTCGTGGAAAACTTCATGGAAGGCGCTGACTCTATTCAGGACGCAATTGCCGCCTTTGTTCGAGCGGTTAAAGACGGCTCCTATCCGAAAGCACAGCACACGTACCAGTAACGATGGAGATTTTGCGCAGCCTTGACGCAATGCGCGAGTGGCGCGCGTCGCTGGCACCTAATCAACGTGTTGGATTTGCACCCACCATGGGTAACCTACACGCAGGTCACATCGAACTCATTAATGTCATAAAGCAGCAGAGTAATGTCGTCGTCGCCTCTATCTTTGTTAATCCCATGCAGTTCGGTGGCAATGAGGATCTGGACGCTTACCCCCGAACACTTGAAGCGGACCTAGCTAAGCTCGAAGCTTCGGGAACTAACGCTGTATTTACACCGACCACGACTGATATTTACCCCGACGGCGTATCTCAGCATACAGCGGTCGATGTCCCAGGACTAACTGACGTGCTCTGCGGTGCGTCACGACCCGGTCACTTCCGCGGCGTTACAACGGTGGTGAGCAAGCTCTTGGGCATTGTGAGGCCCGATGTTGCAGCCTTCGGGGCAAAAGACCTTCAGCAGGTGCTGGTCTTAAAGAAAATGGTTCGTGACCTCTCGATAAATACAGAGATCAAGGTAGTACCTACCGTGCGCGAGTCCGATGGTCTCGCCATGAGCTCGCGCAATGGCTATCTGAGCCACGACGAACGTGCGCTGGCACCACTGTTTTCACGGACGCTGGAGGAGACTGCTAAACGAGTCGCAGAGTCGGGCTCCGACATTAAGACGGTAATAGCAGAAGGCAAAGCCATACTGACTGAGGCCGGTTTCGTCGTCGACTACCTCGAAGCACGCCATACCTATGACCTATCCGAGGCCTCATCACTGAATCAGGAAACCGCGATTTTCGGCGCAGCGTTTCTCGGCACTACACGCCTCATCGATAACCGGATCGTATAGCGTGTAGCTAGTGAGCGGCCCCCGGCGGTGGCTGCGACGCCGCTGAGCTGGGCTCGTGCAAAAACTCCAGAAGTTCCTCTACCTCACCCGGCGGCGGCGCAGATACGCGACTCACAGTAAACGCCACAGCGAAATTCACGATCGCTCCCACGACGCCAAAGGCGTTGGGCTCGATCCCAAAGAACCAGTTCGGGGGCATATCGCCAAGGAATGAGGTACCGGGGATAAACATAATGCCCTTGTGCTGGAATACATACAGCAAGGTCACTGATATCCCGGCGAGCATCCCCGCCACTGCACCCTCCCGATTGACCCTGCGCGCAAAGATGCCCATCAGTAGGGCTGGGAACAGCGAGGATGCAGCGAGTCCAAATGCCAAAGCGACTGTACCTGCCGCAAATCCTGGCGGATTCAGTCCCAAGTAACCTGCCCCCAATACCGCCGCCGCCATCGCAATTCGGGAAGCCCTGAGCTCAGCCTTCTCGGAAATAGACGGCATATAGGTACTTTTCAAGAGGTCATGTGAGATGGCACTTGATATCGCTAACAGCAGACCGGCGGCAGTTGACAGTGCCGCCGCGAGACCACCCGCTGCCACCAGCGCAATAACCCAGTTTGGCAGCTGGGCAATTTCCGGATTAGCTAGAACCAAAATGTCGTTATCCAGTTTTGTTAACTCATTCGTCTCGGGATCAGCGGTGTATTCAATTCGACCGTCACCATTGAGATCTTCGACCTGGAGTAAGCCAGTCTGCTCCCAGTTCTCAAACCAAGCAGGCTTTTCCTCTATCAGGAGGGCCTGTCCGTCAGACTGCTGCATAGTGTCGACAATATTCAGCCGTGCCATCGCGGCAATTGCTGGTGCCGTCGTGTAGAGAATGGCGATGAATACCAACGCCCATCCAGCGGATCGCCGGGCAGCTGCCACGCTGGGCACCGTGAAGAAACGAATGATGACGTGCGGCAAACCAGCAGTGCCAATCATGAGGGAGGCTGTAAACGCCATCATGTTCAATGTACTGCCGCGGAGGGTTGTGGTGTATTCCTGGAAGCCAAGATCCACCAAGATCATGTCAAGTTTGTCGAGCAGATAGACATCGCTCCCAGTGAGCGTTGATCCCAAGCCCAGCTGCGGCAGTGGGTTGCCCGTTAGTTGCAAGCTAATAAAGATCGCGGGAATGGTGTAAGCAGTGATCAATACCACGTATTGGGCAATCTGGGTGTAGGTGATGCCTTTCATGCCACCCAGGACGGCGTAGAAGAAAACGATAAACATGCCGATACCAAGCCCGGTCTCATAGTCGGTTTCTAGGAACCGTGAGAAGGCCACACCCACGCCTTTCATCTGACCAATGACATAGGTCACAGAGCATAAGATCAGGCAAATAACAGCCACTACCCGCGCCGTATCTGAGTAATAACGCTCACCGATAAAGTCCGGGACTGTGTACTTTCCGTACTTTCGCAGATAAGGCGCTATGAGCAGGGCGAGTAACACATAACCACCGGTCCAGCCCATCAAGAATACAGAACCACCATAACCGTTGTAGGACAGCGCGATTAGACCGGCCATCGATATGAAGGACGCCGCGGACATCCAGTCAGCCGCTGTCGCCATGCCATTAGCGACCGGATGTACACCGCCATCAGCGACATAAAAATCTTTTGTCGACGATGCCCGAGTAGCGATCGCAATTCCGATATAAAGCGCAAAAGTAAAACCAACAACCAAATAGGTGAGAACCGTCAGACTCATTTTTCAGACTCCTTCTCACCGTCCACATAATCGCGTTCCAGGCGCGTCATGACAGAGGAAAATGCGAAGATCAGAGCGATAAAAATGAAGATCGATCCCTGCTGTGCAAACCAGAACCCAAGTTTGTATCCACCGAGCCTTATCTCGTTGAGTGGCTCAACCAATAGAATGCCAAACCCGAAACTGACCACGAACCAGACAATTAGCAGGCGTAACATCAAGCTCCGCACCCTCGCCGCAAATCGCTGCCGTCGCTCTACATTTTTATCCTCGGCCATTCGCTGGATATCTCCCTTTTCCAAACGCATTTTGTTTCACTACAGAAACACATACGGCATTATTGTTTTTGAGGTAAGACGCAAGTTTTGCGTCAGCGCAGTGATAGAAACACAAGGATCCATTGCATGTCTAACGAGGCCCTATATCCCGTCCCACCTAATTTTTCCGACGCGCACATAACGCCGAAGAAATACCACGACATGTATGGTCAGTCACTGGAGGATCCAGAGACATTTTGGAGCCAGCAAGCCAATGAGTTTCTCTCTTGGGACAAGACCTGGGATTCGGTGTGCGAGAGCGATTTATCGACGGGCCACGCACGCTGGTTCGACGGCGGGAAACTGAACGCCTCAGTCAATTGTATTGACCGGCACCTGCCCGCTCGTGCTGAGCAAACCGCCATACTGTGGGAAGGCGACGATCCGGGCGAGAGCCAACACATTAGCTATCAAATGCTCAAGGACGAGGTCTGTCGTCTAGCAAATGTCATGCATGAGCGGGGTGTGCGCGCCGGTGATCGTGTTTGCATTTACATGCCCATGGTGCCTGAAGCCGCCTATGCGATGTTGGCCTGCACGCGGATTGGTGCGATCCACTCGGTTGTCTTCGGAGGGTTCTCCCCGGAGGCCCTTAAAGATCGAATCAACGACGCTAGTTGTCGAATGGTCATCACGGCTGACGAAGGCCTGAGAGGCGGTAAGAAGGTTCCGCTAAAGACAAATGTCGACGCAGCATTAGCTGATTGTCCGTCGGTCGATACGGTGGTTGTGCTCGAGCGCACAGGCGCTGCAATTGACTGGACCGCCGGCAGGGATATCCCATACGGAGCAAGCACTCGCGCCGCGAGTTCCGACTTCGAGCCCGTGTCTATGGATAGCGAGGCACCGCTGTTCATCCTTTACACCTCAGGCTCAACAGGCAAACCAAAGGGCGTGCTCCACACCACCGGCGGCTATTTGTTACAGGCAGCGAGCACCTTCAAGTACGTATTCGATTATCGTGAAGGCGAGGTATTTTGGTGCACCGCTGATGTCGGCTGGGTCACTGGACACTCCTATATCGTGTATGGCCCCTTAGCAAATGGTGCTACCACCGTAATGTTTGAGGGTGTCCCCACCTATCCCGACGGAGGCCGTTGCTGGGAGGTCATCGACAAGCACCAAATCAACACCTTCTTTACGGCGCCTACGGCCATTCGTGCATTGCATGCGCTGGGGGACGATTTTGTTACTCGGTACTCGAGAAAGAGCCTGAGAATCATCGGTTCGGTGGGAGAGCCCATTAACCCCGAAGCCTGGGAGTGGTATCACCGAGTCGTTGGCGATAGCCGCTGCCCCATTGTCGACAGCTGGTGGCAAACAGAAACGGGCGCCATGATGATCACCCCAATGCCTTCGGCTCACGCGATGAAGCCGGGTTATGCCAGCTTCCCCTACTTTGGTGTCGAACCTGCCCTCCTCGATGAGCAGGGGAGTGAAATTGAAGGAGAAGGCGCGGGTTATCTGGTGATCAAGCGCTCATGGCCTGGACAAATCAGAACAGTCTATGGTGACCATCAGCGACTGATCGACACTTACTTTTCGACCTACGACGGCTACTACTTCACAGGGGACGGTGCGCTGCGCGATGCGGACGGCTACCTCCGAATTACCGGACGCGTGGACGACGTACTCAATGTCTCGGGGCACCGTATGGGAACAGCCGAAGTGGAAAGCGCGCTCGTGCTGCACAACGACATTTCGGAAGCGGCAGTGGTCGGCTATCCACACCCGATCAAGGGACAAGGCATCTACTGCTATGTCACACCAGTAACTGGCATAAAAGATTCGCCAGAGTTACGTGCTGAACTGGTGCAACTGTGTGTGAGGGAGATTGGTCCTATCGCAAAGCCTGACGTCATTCAGTGGGCGCCCGGCCTGCCTAAAACACGATCGGGAAAAATCATGCGTCGCATTTTGCGCAAGATTGCTGAAAACGAGCTTGATAGCCTAGGAGACACCTCTACACTGGCTGATCCATCCGTCGTTGAGCAGCTGGTAGCGGGTCGCGAGACAGCCTAATCGTCGGGGTTGATCAAGGCGCGGAAAGCCTCCATCGATACAAGCCATCGCTCAGGCAAAAACACTCAGGCAAAAAAAAGGCCCGCTTCTGCGGGCCTTTTTATGCGAGGCGTGATTACTTAGCCTCATCCTCATCTGCATCATCAGACACGTCTTCTGATGCCTCTACAGCATCCGCCGCATCGTCAGTGGCTTCCTCGTCCGCCACCTCTTCCGCAGCACCTGAGTCTGTCTGAGACGCCTCGGTCGCTTCTTCACTGACAGCTTCTTCAGCAACAGAATCGTCGGCTTCTTCAGCATCGGCTGATGGCGCTTCATCAGCCGCCTCATCTTCCAGCAACTCTTTGATAGAAAGCTTAATGCGTCCGCGCTGATCGACATCGAGACACTTAACCGTGACTTCCTGTCCCTCGGTCAGATAATCGCTGACGTTCTCAACCCGCTCATTGGCAATTTGAGAGATATGAAGCAAGCCATCCTTGCCGGGCAGAATTGTGATGAACGCACCGAAATCGACGATACGAGCGACCTTACCGGTGTAAACCGCACCAACCTCAGCTTCGGCTGTAATGGCCATGATCATGTCAACCGCCGCATCACGCGCCGACTGGTTTTGACCAAAGACCTTCACGGTGCCATCGTCATCAATATCAACCGTCGCACCTGAGTCCTCAGTGATCTGACGAATGGTTGCACCGCCCTTGCCGATAATGTCGCGGATCTTGTCCGAGTCTACTTTCAGGGTCACCATGCTCGGTGCATTTTCGGATGTGATCTCTCGCGCAGAGTCCAGTACCGCATTCATCTGGCCCAGGATGTGAAGACGAGCGTGCAATGCCTGCTCCAACGCCACTTCCATAATCTGCTCATTGATACCTTCGATCTTGATGTCCATCTGCAACGCAGTGACACCGGCCGATGTACCAGCCACTTTAAAGTCCATGTCACCCAGGTGATCTTCGTCACCCAGAATATCGGTGAGAACCGCAAACTGGTTCCCTTCCTTCACCAGACCCATTGCGATACCAGCCACAGGTGCCTTCAGAGGTACGCCAGCAGCCATCATCGCGAGCGAGCCCACACAGACGGATGCCATGGAGCTTGAACCGTTCGATTCCGTAATCTCAGATACGACGCGGATCGTGTAAGGGAACTCATCGTTATTCGGCAGTACAGCCGCCAGACCACGGCGTGCCAAACGGCCATGGCCGATTTCACGACGCCCGGTGAACCCCATACGCCCCGCCTCACCGACTGAGTAAGGAGGGAAGTTGTAGTGCAACATAAACGGGTCGCGACGCTCACCCTCAAGGGCATCAATAATCTGCGCATCACGCGTTGAGCCCAATGTCACGGCACCAATGGCCTGTGTCTCGCCACGAGTGAACAAAGATGACCCGTGTACGTTATCCAGAACATCGACTTCGCATGCAATCTGACGCACCGTGCGGCCATCACGACCATCGATACGTGGCTCGCCGGCCAAGATGCGCTGCCGAACGATGCGCTTCTCGAGCGACTTGAACTCGTCCTTGATGTCGTCCGCGGAAGGACCGCCTTCAACGGCAAGTGCCTCAACAACGGCATCTTTGATCTGACTGACTCGCTCGTATCGTGACGCTTTTTCTATAATGCGGTACGCCTCACCGAGATCAGCGCCTGCAGCCTCTTCGACCTGCGCCCGCAGTGCTTCATCGACCTCTGGCGCAGACCAATCCCAACGGGGCTTGCCAGCTTCTTCAACCAGCTCGTCAATGGCTTTGATAACGGTTTGCATTTCTTGGTGCGCATATAAAACGGCGCCCAGCATCTGGTCTTCCGAGAGCTCTTTTGCCTCTGATTCAACCATAAGAACCGCATCACGGGTACCGGCGACGACCATATCCAGCTTGCTCTCTTTCAAAGCCGAATAGCTAGGGTTGAGCACGTAGCCATCCGCTTCACTAAAGCCAACGCGAGCACCACCGATGGGGCCGTTGAATGGGCACCCTGATATCGCCAGCGCCGCCGATGTTCCGATCATTGCAGGAATATCGGGATCCGTATCCAAATCAGCCGACATGACCGTGCACACAACCTGCACTTCGTTCATGAAACCATCAGCGAAGAGCGGACGAATGGGACGGTCGATGAGGCGCGAGGTCAGCGTTTCTTTCTCGCTGGGTCGCGCTTCACGCTTGAAAAAGCCGCCAGGAATCTTGCCGACTGAATAGGCTTTCTCAATGTAGTGGACGGACAATGGGAAGAAATCTTGTCCGGGCTTTGCTTTCTGTTGAGCCACCACCGTGCAGAGCACAGAGGTAGTGCCCATGGTCACCATGACGGCGCCCGAGGCTTGACGCGCTATGCGTCCTGTTTCCAGCGTGACCTCTTGGCCACCGTACTGGAAAGTTTTAGTAACAACGTTCACTTAACTATCTCCAAAATAAATTGGCCGGCATAAAGCCGGCCTTAAGTCGTTTTTATCGGCGCAAGCCAAGACGCTTAATCAGTGTTGCGTAACGAGATGTGTCCTTGCGCTTCAAGTAATCCAACAGTTTACGGCGCTGGTTAACCATGCGAATGAGACCACGACGTGAATGGTGATCCTGCGCATGCTCTTTAAAGTGCTGCTGTAGCTGCTCAATATTTGCGGTCAACAGAGCGACCTGAACTTCGGGTGATCCTGTATCGCCGTCAGACTGCTTGTAGTCGTCCACGATTTGAGCTTTACGTGCTGCATCTAGTGCCATGATATTTCTCCAACCTGCGTTACTCTGAGCCCACCCGTGCAGGTTTACAGGGGGGCTGATTAATGACTGCTATACAAACAGTCGCTTCGGAGCGACTCGGCCGTCGTCCAGTATCACTCCGATACCCAAAAATGGCCCACCCGCTTCAGCGATGCGCACCATACCACTAAGCGGCGCATTTCGCACTAGGACCGGTTGTCCTTGTTTTAGGTAGAAAGCCGCAGAATCACTGAGTTCGACCCTCTCCAGGTGACCCACAGCAATCTCGGGATCGATTAGAAACTGGTCAAGCGCGTCGGGCCCGTCCTTTTCGGCCACATCGACCAGCGTCTGCAGATCAATCGATTGGCTTAGATCAAAAGGACCGGTCGCTGTTCTTCGCAGAGCGCTCATATGGCCCGGCAGTCCCACTGCCTCCGCTATGTCCTCTGACAGCGTTCGTATATAGGTCCCTTTACTGCAGGACACTCG
>Ga0181573_10001924_pt1 | contig 19798 bp, 17 predicted proteins | sample 101ome_25_FD_148643 | JGI IMG/M metagenome (GOLD analysis project Ga0181573, IMG submission 148643) | Coastal salt marsh microbial communities from the Groves Creek Marsh, Skidaway Island, Georgia - 101409BT metaG (spades assembly) | ecosystem: Environmental > Aquatic > Marine > Intertidal zone... | reverse complement strand
TTCCGAGGAGGGGTCCCGAAAAGGGGCGGATTGCGGTCTTGAGCTCACCTCCTTGATGTGCTTGCGGGCGCGGTACTTCTGGGGGCGGCTCATGTCGGCGTATCCTGGAACGAGCTTCTCGTAGTTGAGGAGATGGTTGGTCGAGTCCTTCTTCGGGTGGGAAACCCTGTGGGCCCCGAAGCCCTTGCCAGTGCCCTGCGTAAAAAGGGAAATCTCGTGTTAGCCCCTTTGCTGAGTGGGATTATCGTCTCGCAATCGTGCGTCGGATAGGGAGCCCGGGCGGAGTAGAAAGCGGACTATCGGAACGAACAGCGCAAGATTCCGTCAATGCCATGAACGTCAATATCGTTCATCCCCGAGAAAGACGCGAAAGAGGTTCGAAGACGGGTCAGGGATGACTCACCGCGACGACGTGGAAACCGGCTTTTTTGGACGCCGATTGGGAAGAGAGCTTCACGGTAAGTTTTGTGGGCGCGACCGCGGAGGTGAAGTTGAGGGCGGTGAGCATGCTTGCGGTTCGAGGGGGTGAAGTAAGGCTGTTTGTATGCGTGTACGCGTCGAGCGAATGGGCTTGAGTCGGTTCGAACCGTGCGAAGGTCGGAACGTGCTTATCGGAATGAAGGTTACGGGGACCAATCGACGCTTTATCTATTCTCGCGCGAATCCGACGTGTCAGGATATTTTCCCGGAGTTCTCGCTTTTACTCGTCAGGTAGGCCTCCCCTCCCCTTCACTCGTCCACCCGGAACAGCCCCGCCTTGTTCGCCAGCCCGTATCTCGACAGGAACGACTGCTTGGTATCTCCCGCCCGCCTGGGAGCCATGTGCTGCGCCGCGTCCCTCCCGCCCCACCCCGGCCCGCCGTCTCTCAGCACGGGCTCGCGGTCCAAGGGCTCCAGCATCCCGCCGCGACCCGGCCAACCCCCGTGTCCCTCGAAGTCGCTCGCGCTGGACGGCCTGCTGCTCGGCGGGCTGTACACCGACGCCGGAGACGAAGTCCCCGAGGACGACAGCGACGAGGAAGGGAACGGCGGCGGCGCGAACCGCGGTGACCGACCCCGGCTGCTACCCGGCCCTGAGGGGCTGCCACCCGGCGGGGGTACCGGCGCGAGCGTCCCCGTCCCGGGGTGCCGACTTTGCGTCCCAATCCCCGCGTCTCCCGACCCCGTCCTTAGGTCTCCCACCCCGGTCCCCGCTCGTGTCCGCCTCGTGTCCCCCGCGTCGCCGTCGAGGAGTCGCGCGAGTGCGTCCCGTTCCTCCGCGCCGATTTTCGCACCCGCCGCCGCCAGCACCTCAGCCGCCGCCGCCCGCTTGTGTTCCACCGCCTCGCTCAGCGCCGTCGATCCTCGCGCGCTCGTCGCGTCGAGTCGCGTCCCCCAGGGTCCCCCGTTCACCAGGCCGTTCACCGTCTTGGAACACCCCCTCCTCGCGGCGTAGTGCGTCGGCGTCCGTTCGTCGACGTCGGCGGCGTTTGGGTCGGCGCCTCGGATTAAGAGCTCCCTCGCGGCGTCCCACTTGCCGCCGCCCGCGCAGTAGTGCAGCGGGACGCAGTCGCGCTCGTCTCGCGCGGCGATATCGGCGCCCAAGGCGCACAGGGACGCGACCGCCGCCGCGTGGCCCCTGGCGGCGGCGTAGTGGAGAGCGGTCGCGAGCTCGGCATCGCGGGCCGTCGCCCTCCAACCGAAGCGGCACAGTGCTTCGATCGCATCCACGGATCCGCTCTCCGCGGCGAGGTGGAGCGGCCCCGCGCCGGTCATCCGATCCTTCGCCAGATTGATCAGCTCGTTCGCTCGGTCCTGGAGGAGGGAGGCGCCGAGGTGGTGACGGTCAGGGCGGGAAAGGCGAGGGCGCGAGATCTGGATTTGGGAAGCGGCGTGGCGGGGAAGGGAGGGGCACGCGACAGTCAGGGCGACCGACCGTCGTGACGAGAAGGTTGCGTATGGCATCGCCATCTCCTTGTCTCGCGGCGGAGAGGAGCTCCTCGATCATGGTTCGCAACCTCTCGAGCGGCGCGCTCCGCCCACTGAACCCTGACCTTTTTGTTATTTTGCTCGTGGGATCTCTGAATGGGACGGTCAGGTCACGATGCGCGACCTCCCCGGCTTCTACTGGGACGAGGAGCGACAGAGATACTTCGCTCTGCAGTCGGAACCAGTAGCACGTAGTCTGCATCAGTGAGTTATCTGATCCCTACCCCCGAACCTGGCCCGCCCCGATGCCCCCCGTCTCTTCCTCCCTAACCCGGCGCCCCAGGAAAAGTCAACATCGCCTCACTCACCCTTCCCGTCGCCATGCACCTCTCAGGCCTCACCTCGGGTCTCACGCGCCGGAAAATAGACATGCGGGCGGTAGGCAAGGCGATCGTCGCGGCGCCCGGGGCGGTCGCGAGCGGAACCGCGGCGGGGAGGCTGGCTCCTCAGGGAGAGGCGGCGGCGGTGCCGACGCGCATTCGTCGCGTGGAGTGGGTCCGTCTCGAGGGGGCGACCACGGGACCACGGGCGATCGCAAGCGTCGGGGCGAGGACCGCTTGAAACTCCGCAAGAAGACAAAGTCCAAGCAGGGACGGGGCGGTGAACCGCGTCCTCGGTCGGGCGCTGATGCCCCCTCGGTCGGGGACCGCGGCGGCGGCGGCCCCACCTCGCCCAGGGTCCGCCCCCACCGCGGCGGAGGGGGCACGCGGGCGGTGGTGCGCTCGAGGGAACGCGGTCTGCCGGCGGGACGCGCGCCCGGAGATCGTGCCGCGAGGCGAGGCGCTCCCGGTGACGATATCGCGGAATCGCTTCGGTGCCACGCCCGGAGCCTGACTTTGCTCGGGACGGTTGATGTTCGATCCTGCGTCGGGTTCCACGCGGTCACCTCATTCGTTCGCGTGGACGAGGGCGTCGAAGGGGACACCGACGCCGTCGACGGCCAACATCCACCGATTCACAAGGGATCGGAGCAGTTTGTGATGGTCGGGAGGACTTGCGTTCAACCGCCCGGGGACAGGGCGAGGTTAGTGTCGGTGACGCGAAGTCGCGGGAACGACCGCCACCGGGGATGGAACGCGTCGGACACGACGCTGCGGATGCACAGCGTCGCAACCGGATATTTTCGATCACACGGCGGTGTGCAGAATCCAACCGTGAATGCCGCGGTGGCACCGGATTATCTCGCCAGGGTATGGCATCAGCGTCGAGCCGAGATCGGTGAAGACGACCAGAGGAGGCCCACGGTTTTTCTTTTTGGATTCATGCACGAGGCTGAGTTCAGCTTGCACAGCTACAGAACGAGGGAGACCGATATTGACGATATTGACGATATTGACGATAGTGCTATGTCGCTGATGCCACGGATGGATGGTGCTACCATGTTTGACTTTGCAGTCTCCCCGTACACGGGACGGGTGATTGCGGCGACGGATGCGGGAGCGAAGGTGATGTTCGACGAGACACACTTTTCCCGCGGGGAGTCCCCGTCGAGTGATTGGAGTGTAAAGGGCCGATCCGACATCGTCGCCGTCGCCGCGGACGTGGACTGGTGGAATGAATCGTCGGGTACTGTGGGTAACCGGGCCGAGACTTTCATCCTGGGCATGCGAAACGGAGGGATGACCCTGTTTGATATCCGGGAAACCGGCCCGATGCGGCAGCCGTTTGGTACGGCGTCCTCCTACGTGACCCACATGCACGCGATGCGAACTTGCCCGGGGCAGGTTATCGTGTCCACCGCAGACGGCGGACTGACTCGATGGGACGTACGAAGTCTACGAAGCCCCGTGGCAAGAAGTTGCGAGGGGTCCCCACGCAACTTCTTCAACACCGTGCGCCGGTGCGGCGTCGACGCGAGGGAGTCGTTTGTCGGCGCCGACTGCGGCGAGAGCGAACCCCCAAAGAAGGGTCACCCGAGGTCCGGGCGTGACGTCGAGGGCGTCGCCCTATGGGACGTGCGTACCGGCGGGGAGGTGTGGCGGTACCGTCGCGAGGTGCGTCGGGGCACCGGTGAGTCGTTCTCGGCGGTTCACGTGGACGTCGGCGCGGTGCCGGACTCTCGGGGTTGGGAGTACGAGGACGGTCCCAGCGTGAGGGTGTACGCGGCTGGCGGCGGGCAGCTCAGGTCGTTCGTGCCCACCGCGTGCCTCGGTGAGAGTGGGCACGCGTCGTTGGACGTGTGGTTGGCGTAGGGAAGGGCACCGAACGCTCAGATGGCTGGGTAGCGTTACGTGGTTACGGTTACACGGTTGAAAGTACCCCAACCGACAAGGTCGCCCCTCTTGCTCGTCTGCTTGTCAGAAAACTCAGACGAGTGATACGTTATCCGATTGCGTCGCGCAGATCGGGGCAAAGCAGCTCGAACGTCCTTCGCGACCCGCGGTCTCGGCGCGTCGCGTCCTGAATAACGCGAAGATCATGTCATCATTCGTGAGGCCCAGCCCCGCGGTCGCCCCCGGCCCCCGCGTGGTTTCGTCTCGTCCAGTCCGATCGAACCGGGCAACTTTTGGCAAACCCCTCCGCGGGCGTGACTCCCTACTTCCCGGCGCGACCCCGCCCGGGGCTGGCGAGATGGACCTCGTACCGCCCGTCAGCCGCGAGGACTCTTTCGATCAGGCGAGGGAGGCCATCGCTTCGGTGTGCGCCAAGCGGGCCAAGAAGGCTGGGAAGAAGGTGCGGAAGTCCTCTGGCAAGGCACTGGCGCAGTTACGCGTCGCGGTCGAGCTGCCCCTCGCGGCGGATACGTCCGTCGCCGTCGCCGCGATGGTGAACGGAGCTTGCGGCGGGGGTATCGTGGGCACGGCGGTGTACGGGAACCCCGATGCGGCGGCCTACGCCTCGTCCAAGTCCGACGGTAAGGTTGAGCACGTCTCCATCGATCAGGCGCTCACGTCGGATGGCTGCGATTTGGCTCGGGGCGACGGAGCCGTCGCGCTCGTCGGCGTCCCGGAGGACCAGATCGGCGCCGCGAGGAGGATCGCCGAGCTCTCGGGGGCGAGGCCGGTCGTCGCCGTCAACGTGGAGTGGGAACACGCGGGGGACGGGGGCGTCACGTTCAGGAACTCCCGCGGCGACGACGCGGGGAAGACGACGGCGGATGAGGTCTTCGCCAACTCGTTCTCCGTGGTGTACTCGTACCTGCCTCTGGCCATCCAGGGGCTCATGGGGGCGACGCAAGAGGGAGCCGTGTTCAAGTGCGTGCGCGGGGGAGCGCCTGAGGGATCGCCGTGGAGGATCCTGGTCAAGGATGACGAGGGGGCGTACCGGCAGGTTGGCGCGATGCAGCGAAGGCCGGAGCAGGAGGACCTCGAATCCGCCCTGTACAACGCGGCGGCTGCGCAGTCTCCGGTGAACAAGGGTATCGGGGTTTTCAGGGGACTGGCGGACAAGGCTAAGGATTCGATCCCGAACCCATTCGCGGGGTTGGGAGGCGGCGACAAGAAGTAAAGGTATAGGTAATTCTTCGCGTCTCCGGGGTTGCACCTATTAAGGCTAGACTACGCTATCTTAGTCGCCGCCCCTCGCACATTCATTTTACTTTCCCGGTGGCGCGAAGTTCGCCGGGTTGGTCGGGTCCTTCTTCCACATCTTGCTCAGGGCCTCGTTGTACTGTGACATCTTCAGCCCCGGGCGTTCCTCCTTGAGCCTGGGAAGCTCCCTCTCCTCGAAAGCCTTGAATGCGGCTTTGTGGTTTGTGGTGAGGACGGGGGCGGCGCCTCCGACGCCCAGCGCACCCATGGCATCAACAGCCGCGTCGATACCGCTGGCGTCAATCTTGTCCGTCTTGTTGTCGTTCTTGACGTCCACCATCGCGCTGTACTCATCCTCGTCTACCGTCCTCGCCGCTGCCTTTTGAGCAGCAAACTTCATCTTGAGCCTATCCTTCGCGGACATGTTCTTGTAGGCCTCGAGCTCAGCCCTGGTCATCTTCTTGGGTGCCGCGTTCTTGGGCTTACCCATGTTAGCCATCTCTTCCTCCTCGAGCTTGGCCAGTCGCTTCGCCTCCGCGCGCTTGGCGGCGGCCTCGTCCGCGGCAGCATCAGCCGCATCCCTACGGGCCGCCGCCTTCGATTTCGCGCCATCGCCCGCCGCGGCCCAGTAGGCGTCGTCCTCAGCTTTCTTTTTCGAGGATGCCGCCGCCGCAGCCTTGGCGTTCTCGCGTTCGGCCTTTTCGGCGCGGCGCTGGCCTGCAGTCCCTCCCATTCGGGTCTTTGTCGTGAGACCCCGTTTTGTTTTGTATTCCAGCTTGAGTAACCAGGTACCACCAACGAGGGTGGGTCGTGGGTGCCAGGGTCTGTGCGACGTGTTCTGAAGATTGTTTCGGCGACGGGAAGCGGGAAGCGAGAGCACAAACATTTTTGTCTTGTCAGATTACAGTCCGACCAACGCCGCTACCAGGCTACCGGAGTCCGCTACCTTCACCCCAGCCTCTTTCATCCCCTCATCCGCAGCCTCCACGGTCCCGGGCAGGCCCACGCTCCTCGTCGCGTCCTTCACGACCACCACCTCGTCGAACCCGCACTTGACCTTGGCATCCACCGCGGTGAACCTGACGCAAAAGTCGTACGCCAGCCCGCACACAAACACCCTCCTGACCCCGATGTCCTTGAGGTACGCTTCGAGCCCCGTCGGGGTGGTCTGATCGTTCTCGAAGAATGCGCTGTACGAGTCGATATGCTTCCTGAAACCCTTGCGCACGACGCGGACGCGGTCCGGGATGGACAGGTCGGCGTGGAACGAAGAACCCGACGTGCCCTGGAGGCAGTGGTCTGGCCACAGGGTCTGGTCGCCGTAGGGCATCTGGGTCGAATCGTACGGGCTCTTACCCTCGTGCGATGACGCGAAGGAGAGATGCCCAGGGCAGTGCCAGTCCTGCGAGAACACCACGACGTCGAATCTGTCCATCAGGGCGTTGCACACGGGCACCACCTCGTGTCCCCCGGCAACCTCCAGTGCCCCGCCCGGGATAAAATCGTTCTGGACGTCGATGACCAGCAGGGCATCGCCGGGAACGGGCTTGAATCCAGGGTCGAGAGATGTGGAGGGAGCAGCACCCTCGCGAGGCTCGATTCCGCTCTCCGAGAGTGTGAGCATCTCGTCGACGTGCGGGGCGCGCCGCGATCTGAGAGGCGGCAAATTTGGGGCTAACAACCCGTTCTCGGTCCGATCTCGAACTGTCAGGTCGAAGCTGCGAAGAGCGGACGGTCGGCAATATTTGAACGTTGAAGTGACAGGTACCGTTCCCGTCCCCCACTTTCGGACGCGCGAGCGCACCGATGGTGCTCACGGAGGATGCGCCGGACGTTGAGCCGTGTCCCTTCGATAGAGATGTCCGGGCGGACAGGATAAACTTCCCGGACGTCCGCGACGCGCTCCCGTTGGAGGACGAACTCGGCGAAGAATTCGACGCCGACAAGGAGAATGAGAACCCGTGCCGGACGGAGAAGAAGCCGCCCGGTCGATTCTCCTCGCCCGAGACCTGGCCCACGGTCCGCGGGCGCCGCCTCGCCCTCGCGGCGCTGGATGTAGAGGAGGTTCGGGCGAGAGACCTCGCGGAATCAGCGGTGGAGGTGCTCGCCAACACCTTCCCGGTGGACATCCTCACCCCTTCGAGCCGATTTCGCCTCGAGCTTCAGACGCGTCAGGGCCCGGACGAGGCGGATGAGCGGGAGTGCCAGAGGTACTTCGACGAGAAAGCCGAGAGCGGGGGCAGAGATCCCGTCCTGTCCACGCCGATGTCAATCATAGAGGGCGAGGGAGGCAGCCCCGGACCGTTCTCGTTGGAGCCGTCGCCCCTCGGCGCACAGTCGGCGTCCAAGAAATTGGACCCGCCGTGCTCCCCCCTTTCTGTGCATAACTCGTCGTTCGAGTCCGTCAAGAATGGCCTCTACGAGCTGTTCTGCAAGAGTGCGGACGCGGATGATGATGAACAGGAGGGAGAGCCGCCGTCCCCGGGACTGAACCCGTGGATGACCGACGAGGAGGATGCCGCCGGAGACGACGCTGACGCCGTGTCCTTTGCGGGGATATCACCAATCACGGGTCCTTCGCCCATTTGCGTCGGTGACCGAGCCGCCCCGGAGGACATCGAGGGCGACGTAATCACGCCGCCACACATCGCTCGGGTCATGTTCGGCGCCGAGGCCATGCCCGACGCACCGCCGCCTCGAGCAAATCGCCGTGCCGTCAAGACAAGGTCAAGGATTGGCGGCGGCAGCGGCGACGACGATGAAGAGGTCACCACAGAGGACCTCTCGGGTCTTCGTCTGAGACTCGCGGAGCTGGACGTGAAGGATGATGAGGAGCTCCAGGAAAATTCTGTACCCGTTGAGCCGGAGACGCCCCCCGTGGTGGAGGTTGTACCGTCCTTCCTGCCGCAGCTGGCTCGGCGTCGCGAAGGTGGAAGTGACGCCGATGTGAGTGAAACTGAGGATGACACCTTCAGGAGCATGTCAGCCTCGGATGCAGCAGATGCGTCCTCATCGGTCGACACACCGATTATTTTAGGTCCGCGAGGTATCCCTTTGATGGGGCACGCGTCCGGTGGGAAGGTGCGGGGGCGACGATGGGGGTCATCAGGGGTGACCTCTCGGCAAAGGTCAAAGACAAAAGTGAGGCAACCACACTGGGGTCTACTGACCACGACACCTCGCGCGTCATCTTCCGCCAGCGACGAGTCATCCAATCACCTCCTCGGCGACTCTGCGGAGCATGTCGAGCACGCGCCTCCTTCTAGCGTGCTTTCGCGGAAGTATCGGGTGGGTTTGGACACGGCAAAGAAAATTTCATTCCTCGACGACTCTGTGGAACGGGTCAGGAGAGTGGACCTGCCAAAAGTCAAGAAGGAAAGCCCGATCCTCAAACTGATAGCAAAGTACAAGGATCCGGCAACGAAAGAGATGGAGGAAGACCCGCTCGCGTTCGCCAAGGAGCTCAAAAGACTCCTCGCTTCCATGTGATGAAATTAGCTACCTCTACGAGATTCATGCTCAGAAATCATCTTGTCGCGCCCTCCAGCTGCGCCAGTCGCTCCTGAAGCCGACGAATTTCCGCTGCCATGTCTCCCCTCGTGGCCCTCTCCAGATCGATGGAGGTCGATTCGTCACTCGTCACGGCGCCGACGGACTCCTCGACAAGCTCATCCGACTCCAGAACAGGCGACGACAACAGAGAAGATGGAGCACGTTTGTGCCGGTGTGGCGACCTTTTCGGCGAGCCTGATCCCACGACCGCGTCCGTCGCCGCGTCGACAGCATCAGCGATGGAAGCGAGCTCAGCCTCAGGAAGCGACATCGACCGTTTGATCGACAATCTATCAAGTGCCGCTGACACCGCAGCAGACTCCGCCGCCGAGCTCACTTCAGCGCGGGAGGAAGAAAGGGCCGCCGCAGCACCCGCAGCAGCCGCGGCAGCGACAGCTGCGCCCATTTGGGTTCTGTCGTGGCCCTGTGATCTGAAGTGCACTTGCGTTGTTGGAAGCTCACCTTTACGCAAATTCACCCTCGGCCACAACCTGAGAATCTCGTCCGCGGTCGGTCTCTCCTTTGGATCGACCGCCAGTAGCCGTTCAGCAAGCTTCGCGTGCTTTGGAAATTTCACCACCATCTCCTCTGGCATGTTCAGTCCCTTGGCATCAGCGATGAGGTGAAGCCGCTCCGATTCCGTAGCCTCCTGCCCGAGCGCCGTGAACATCTCCACAAGCACCACCCCGAGACTGTACATGTCGACGGCTGATGTGTACAAACCAGTGCCCCGCCTCTGCTCAGGGGCGCAGTAGCTGGCTGTACCGACACCAACAGAGAACACGTTGTCAACGGGCACTCGCTTTGCGCCGTCTTCACCGTCCAAAGAAACCTGGACCACCGTTGCGCCATCCTTCTTCTTTCTTTCCGATGACTTCTTCTCCGCGCTGAAGTCATAAAACACGGCCAGTCCGAAATCCATGAGTTTCACCGTGGGCTCCAGTTCGCTCGTGCCGCGATGGACCAACACGTTTGCAGGTTTCACGTCCCTGTGAATAATTCCGTGCGCATGAGCGTACCTGAGCGCCTCGGTGACGCAGCGAAAGATGTGAGACGCGGTGCCAACCTGAACCTCTCCTCGAGGTCGAACTCTGATCCAATCCCTAAGGGTGGAGCTGGGACACAGCTCCATGGCGATGTGCAGGGTATACGGCCACCGCAACGTTCCCGCCGCAGCCGCCGGCGTCCACACTTCGGAGTAGCCAATCCCGGTCTTCTCATCCTTACCACCTCCGGCAAGAAGACGCGCCGAGCCGCCGGTGATCGACCCAGACTCCGAATAGTCCGAGGTCTCTTCCGAGAATTCGTCCGAGTAATCCGAGTCGGACCCTCCGTCATCGGCAACTATGAACGAGTCCCGCCTGGCGAGTGCTCCCGGGGAGAGCGAGGCCTTGGTCGCACCCGCACCCACGCGATGACCTTTCCTATTCGTCGTGGCGCCAACCGCCGCAAGCTTCGACCACCTCGGCTCGATCCACGCTGTGTGGTACTTGACGACGTTCGGGTTGTCCATGAGCGCCAAAGCCCTCGCCTCCCGCAGCAACTCCTCGTGCAGGCCCTCGAGCGCGTCGTTCTTGGCCCAGGGCGGCACCGCAGACTTGAAGTGGACTTTCTTCACCGCAACTGCGCGATTGTCCAGGCGACCAACCGCACTGACCACGCTGCCGAAACCCCCTTTGCCCAGACATCTCACCTCGTGGTAATGAGCCTGGTACGGCGACATGAGCCGCACTAGACCCTGAGGGAGGCCCTTTCCCCCAGACGATGCAATGAGTCTCGCCACAGCCATGGTAGCTGCCGCGCCGGGATCAGAACCAAAAGGGTTCTTGCTGTTGGCGCCGCTCTTGCCGTTGGCGAATGCTGCTGCAGGGGCGATTTCGCCGCTATCACTAGTGTTCGTGGTCGTGTTGTCGTCGACGCGCGGGATCTGGATCTCATCTCCGTCGGCAGCACCAGATCCGCCCAGATCGACGACAGACGCAACCTTCAACAGGGACTTCCTTCCGATGATGCCGTTGAACCTAGCGAAGGCGTGATCTTCGGATATATCGCCGCCTTTTTCGTGCTCCCCGAATGTCACGAAGTCTGCGTCCGCATTCACCGGCTCGCCATCATCGTTTACCTCCTGGAATCGCGACATCCGTCACTCGGTCGTCGTCCCCCCGCTCACGACGAGGAACTTTCCGCGCAAGGGTGCCGTCGCACGCTCGGCGCCGCGCCCAACCCCGATACCTCGAGCGCCTCTTTCCAGGATCACGCGCTCGATGCTTCGACTGGAGGGTCACACACGTCTCGGTAAAGGTTCGCTGCCACACCTCACGGCCCCTTCCCGCCCTGCGCGGCTCGCAACGGCCCGCCCTCTTGCCATGCGGTTGACTAGGACCGCACAGAATCTTGACGGAGATCCAAATCCTCGGCCGGGGCCGTGGAAGACTCACGAAGCAAGCCCACTTGCACTCCAATTGCAAGATGGGTACCCATGGCAAACAGTTACATGTGCGACCCAAACCTATCAGCATACCACAAACAGAAATCACGTATGGACAAATGGTTACAACGGTCAATACCGGCAGAGCGGGGGAATCAACTTGGAACAAACGTGACGGAGGAGTTCTCGTGAGATCTGGGCGGACCCCTCGAGGCCCGGTCCGCACTTGACTGACGCACGTGTCGATTGTCCCGTCCCTCCAGGGCGGGCGAGGACTTACTCGGCGCGCGCGGCTTCGCTTCGAGCGCACGGACGAAACCCTCTGTAGAGGGCCTGCGGTTAGCCGCCGACGTTTCGCGGCCCGCCACTTTTTTGGGCACGCGCCTTTTAGCAGAAGATCTCGGTCGGAGGATAGCTCGCTCGCACCATGAACCAGGCGGCCCGCCAGAACGAGAAGAATGAGAAGGAGTTGCGCGCGATGCTCAAGGAGGAGGGCAATAAGCGGTGCATGACGTGCACGCAGCGCATGCCCAACAACTGCGTCTTCCCCTTCGGAACCTTCGTGTGCAACGCGTGCAGCGGGGTCCACCGCGAGTACCAGTTCCGAATCAAGTCCGTGGCCAACTCCACGTTCAAGCCGGAGGAGATGGAGGTGATGCGGCAGGGGGGTAACGATGCCGCACGCGCCAGGTGGCTCGCCGGCTGGTTCGGCACCGAGCACGAGCATAACTTGCCCCTGCCAACAAACACCAACCAAACAGCACTGCGAAAGTTCATCAGGATGGTCTTCGTGGAGGAGCAGTTCAAGGCACAGGGTGCGCACGCGGGGATTCCCCAGCAGCGACCCCCGCAGCAGCAGCAGCCTCAGCAGATGGGCGGTATGTTCGCGGGGATCCAAATTCCGCAGAGGCCCCCGCAGGTGCAGGCGCCCGCCGCGCCGGCTAACGATCCGTTTGGGCTCGGAGGTTTTGACTCGCCGGCGGCGGCGCCTCAGCCGCCGCCTCAGCAGGCGGCTTCGGATCCCTTCGGGTTGATGGGAGCAGCGGCTGCGCCCGCACCGGCGCCCGCGGCGGGTGGTTGGGACGCTTTTGGGTCCGCACCGGCACCGGCATCGGCTCCCGCGTCCGCTCCTGGTCTCGGAGCGTTCTCCATGCCTCCACCTCCTGGAGGTCTCGCTGCTCCGCCCACGGCGGGAGGTCCGGCTGCTCCACCCGCGGCGGTACCCGCGCCCGCACAACCGGCTACGGCGCCGTCCGATCCCTTCGGGATGATGGGCAGCCCCGCTCAAGCCCCGGCACCTGCGCCGGCGGCGTCCTCGATACCAGCTCCACCCGCGGTGGCACCTGCGCCGGCTCCAGTGGCCGGTGGCTGGGACGCGTTCGGCTCTGGCGCTCCCGCTCCCGCTCCCGCTCCCGCTCCCGCTCCCGCTCCCGCTCCCGCTCCCGCTACCAATGGATGGGATGCATTCGGAACGGGAGCACCTGCGGCTGTCCCCGCTCCAGCAAACTCCGCACAAGGTGGCATGTTCGGTGGTATGTCTGTCCCTTCTGCCGCCCCTGCAGAGGCTGTCCCTGCGCAGCCTCCGGTGGAATCAAAGCCCGCAACTCGCAAGATGATCGAAGATGACCTCTTCAGCGACGGGGGCATGGGCACCCCAAGCGTCATGGGTGGACTGGGCGGCACGGCTTCCAACGGTATGCCCCAGCAGCAGATGGGAGGCTTGGGATCAACGCCTTACGCGGGAGGCATGCATCAGCCCAACAGCATGCAGGGCGGCATGGGCATGCCCCAGCAACAGCAGATGGGCGGCATGGGCATGCCCCAGCAACAGCAGATGGGCGGCATGGGCATGCCCCAGCAACAGCAGATGGGCGGCATGGGCATGCCTCAACAACATCATATGGGGAGTATGGGCGGTATGGGGGGCATGGGGATGCCTCCTCAGCAGCAGCAGCAAAGAGCACCTCAGCAGCAGATGGGCGGAATGGGTGGCATGATGGGAGGCATGCCCCAACAACAGCAGATGGGCGGAATGGGTGGCATGATGGGAGGCATGCCCCAACAACAGCAGATGGGAGGGATGCCTCAGCAGCCCCAAATGGGCGGCATGGGTGGCACGATTGGAGGAATCCCTCAGCAGCCCCAAATGGGCGGCATGGGCGGCATGGGCGGCATGGGAATGGGAGGCATGTCTGCCCCCGCTGTCGGCGTTTCAGATCCCTTTGGCGCCTCTGTGAGTGCCGCGCCCGAGGCCCCAGACCCCTTCGCTTCCCTCGGTGGATCGATTGGAATATCGGCACCCAAGCCCAAGCCTAAGCCCGCGTCTGCTCCCGCGCCTCAGCCAATGAACGGCCAGATGAACGGGATGATGGGCGGTGTGGGAGGAGTGCCTCCGCAGCAGCAGCAAATGGGCGGCATCATGGGAGGGATGCCTCAGCAGCCCCAAATGGGTGGCATGATGGGGGGCGCACCTCAAATGGGAGGGATGCCCCAGCAGCAGCAGATGGGCGGGATGGGCATGTTTGGGGGATCGGGCATGGGTGGAGGCATGATGGCGCCTCAGCAGCAACAGCAGCCGAACATGTTTGCAGGAATGTCTGCTCCGACTCCCGCGGCACAGCAGAAGCCTGCTTACGATGCCAGCAACCCGTTTGCTGGCATGTAAAGTGAAGATCTCTCTGCATATAAGGCTCTCCTTCGTAGTCAAGAATGTGATGATGATGTCATATTACGCTACCTTGAGCGTGCGCTCGAAGTTCTCGATCGACTTGAAGAGCTCCGAGAAGTTCCCCTTGCCGAACCCGCCGCATCCAGCTGCCTGCTCCATCTTTCTCTCCTTGGCTTTCTCGCCATCTACCTCCCGCATGCAGCCGATCCTCTGGATAATTTCGATGAACACCGTCGGCCTGTCTCCCAACGGCTTCGTGAATACCTGGATCAACACGCCCTGGTCGTCCTTGTCCACTAGAAGGCCGAGCTCCTCTACCTCCTTGAACTGTTCCGGAGACAGCGCGTTAGCGCCCACTCTCTTTGGCAGGTCCCGGTAGTACCCCTCCGACGCCGGCTTCTGAAACTCGAAACCACCGCGAAAACCTCCATGCGCGCGCATCTTTCGAACAGTATCGAAGATATTATCCGTCTTAAGAGCCAGGTGCTGCAGACCGGGACCCTTGTTCTGCTCAAGGTAGGTCTGGATCTGGCTCTTTCGCTTTGTCCCAAACGTTGGCTCGTTCACTGGGAGCAGGACGTACTCGCTGTTGTTCGCCAGCACCATCGAGTTGAGGCCACTGTCCACGGTACCGACGTCCTCCGCGGTGAACTCCGCGAATTCGTGCATCCCCGTGAAGTTCGAGATGTAATCGACAGTCTCCAGCAGGTCGTGCACGTTACCCACCGCGTGGTCCAGTCGCTGCAAGCCGTAGCACAGCGGCTCGGAACCCGCCGGCTCAACCGGGACGGGCTCGTATCGCGGAAGGCAAAAGGGACCGCTCGTCGCCACCTTCTTGCCGACGAAGCGCATGACCACGTCACCGTACAGCTCCACCTCGGAGATTCCCTCCGCGGGTTTCGTCCCGTCCAGACAGTCGTCGTACGCCGCGTTCCTCGCGCCGCGTTTCGAAGATTCGCGATGGGCCTCCTCCGCGTCGTCCACAACCACACCGACAGCCTTGACCGCCAGGCCGTGCTTCGTGATGAAGCGAGTCATGTTCTCCCCGTCGTAGCAGCTGTGCGGCATGCTCGCCCTTTTCTTGTCGATGTCCTCGGCGGTCTGCTCCTCTCCTCCGCCGTACGGGGCGCTGAACACGAACACGAGATCGTTCGATCGGAGGACGTAGGAGGCGTACACCGAGTTGCCCGTGGTCATGTCGCTTTTGGCGACCACCTGCATACCCAGCGCAACCGCGAACCTAGACGCGGTGGTGATTGCATCGTGGCACCTGAGTGAGACGTCAGCTCGGTCAGCACACGGGAGGGTTAATCGGTGTCGAGGCGACCCATTGCAACGCGTGACGTGGCCATTGCGATAGGATAAAGCGTGAACGGCGGTGAACGCACCAGAACTCCACGTGATGGAAGCAATGCAGGGGAAAGCGGTCGGACTTTGGGTTATGCCTCTTGAAGTTCTTCGCGCCGACCAGCTTGTGGCGCTTAGGGGCCTCGGAGTTCTCCGCCATCGCGCGCCGGTGGGTCACGCGCCGGTGGGTACGCGCGTGCCGGTTTGAAACAAAAAAGCCTCCAAAATTTTGTCAAAAAAGCAGGGCGGCGGCGACAATCGACCTGAAAACGAGAGCGACCGGGTCACTCTCGCGGACACCACGTGGGACCAGAGTCGCTCGCGGCTTCTCTCGTGAGTCTCACAGGACACCCGGTACTGACATTCAGGGCGAAATGGGCGAGGTGAAGCTTCCCGAGGACGTCAAGGAGCAGCTGGAGAAGTTCGAGGCGGCGGTGCAGGAGATGGAGGAGGGGCTCACGCCGCTGCTGTCGGCGGACCGCAAGGAGATGGAGGCGGCGCTCAATCCACTGGAGCGCGCCAGGGTTCACATCGCGCTGGCCAACGCAGTCAGCACGCTCTATGCGAGTGAGTAAAGCAGCCCAGAGTGCCGGCCCCGTGTTCTCGCGCCACCCTACCCGCCCGGGCGAAACTCCCCCGAAAATCCCGCCTTCCGGCGAACATTCACCAACTCACCTCGCCTCTGCGCGTTTCCCCTCGAATCACAGTGTACATCAAGACTGTGGGCATGGATCCCGCCGATCACGGCATCTCGCGTGAGTTGGAGAGGGTGGACCTATACAAGGGGAAGGTGGACAAGGCGCTGAAGCTTGGGGGTCCGAACACCAAGCTTGACGTGCCCGCTGCGGAGCGCATGATCAACGCCGCTCAGGGTGGAAAGAAGAAGCGGGAGGCCAATGTGGACGAGGCCGAAGATCCGATCGAGGAGGCGTTGGAGACTAAGAAGAAGGGGGACAAAAAGAAGAAGAAGAAATGAGCGTCCTCCACGGGGTGCACGCGGCGACGCGCTGAACTCTGAGAACATGTACAACAGACGACGATTCCTCACTGCGGTCACTTGTACCTCTCGTAGCGATCCTGACGCTTGGCCGGACTCCTCGAGCGGCTGCGGCTGCGGCTGCGGCTCCTCGATCGCTTCCTTCGATCCCTGCTCCTGGACCGGTCCCTGTAGTCCCTGTCCCTGCTCCTGGACCGGTCCCTCCTCCTGTCCCCGTCCCTGTCCCTTCGCCTGTCGTCGTCGTCCCACCTGGACCTCCTCTCCTCCTTCTTCACCCTCCCCTCCACCGCCCGCTGTCGCTTCTTGAGCTCCTCCGCGATCTCCTTCTGGCGCTTCAGCTCGGCCGCCTTCTCGTCGATGAACTTCTGCGGTATGCCACTCGCGTTCTGCGTCGCCGAGACCAGCAGTTCCCAGAGCTCCACCATGAAGGTGTCGGTGTTGACGTCGAGAAAGGTCAGGAGCTGCGAGTGGATGCCCGCGCCGCTGCTGTGAACCTGGTCCATTTCCAGAAAGTTGAATATCATCGCGACGAGCACCTCGTCCTCCACGCCGAGGAGCTCCGTGACGCGGTTCGTGATCCACGGTTTCATCACATCGAACTTGACCAGTCGCAGATCCACCCGGCGATCGAGCTCGGGGGGGTACTTTGCAGCCTTGGACTTCTTCTTGACGCCGACCGCTGAGACAGCGCGGCTGAAGGGCTGCCTGGCCGTCCTGTTACTCGACGACATCGCGACCAAGGCGTCACGCGCTTCGGGGTGTGGACCAGAATTTCAATTCTGCAGTAATTTGACCGCCGGCAGAAATTCATCCTGGCTGCCAGTCTGCGGCGGCCGGATTCCACCTGCACAGTGCCTACCGCGCCCAAGCCCTCAAAGCAAGGCGCACGACCCTGGTACCGCCGCGATCCGATCGAGAATACTCCACCGCTTCTGAGGCGAGGCTTCGATCGAATCCGGATACAGCCTCGGCGCCCTGCACGCGAGGGAGTCGTAAGAGCGGGGAAGTCTCGCGAAAGGCGCTTCCAAGGAGAGGGCGCTCGCTGGATAAGAAAGGTTCCGGGCCTGCGCCAACACAACCGCTTCAGCCATGGACAGCATGGGTCAGGTCATGAGAGCTGCGGTCGGGGTGAGTGCCCAGATATACCCTGCCGACATCTTCGTCGTCGATCGCGTGCCGCAGCCGGCCGTCATGGGACCTCTCCCGTCGTGGATGCCCGCCCACAACCCTAAACCCTGTCGCCCGGGGTGGCCAAACCCAATCGCGGCGAGTCCGTCGCTGACATCCTCCTTCTTTTTCTTACAGGTTGGTTTCTGGATCAACGCGGTGAATATGGCCAAGGAATTCAAGCCACACATCTTCAAGCACGACTGCGATGTGTGCCACCGCACCGGTATCCTGACGTGCCAGAAGTGCGACGGCGTCGGCCACTCACAACGCACCGTCTTCAAGAAGTTCGACGCCACGAAGATCACGCTGGATGACGAAAGGGACGACAGCGGGTACCACACGTGCGCCTTCTGCAAGGGAAGCGGCGTGGAGGACTGCAAAAAGTGCGCCGCGAAGGGCTGGGTGTACCTGCCCTTGATCAACGTGCGCAAGTTTCAGCCTCACCCGATGTTCGAGAACTATCACTGGAACAGGATGAAGCAGATCGCCCCGCAAAGGGACTTCGAGCTCAAGTTTCAGAAGCACAAGTTCACCGAAATGCTAGATGCGGGCGACGCGGAGAATGAGAGACAGAAGGAGGAGGCGGAGAGGAGGGAGCGCGCGGAGAGGAGAGCACGCAAGGCGGCCAAGGCGGAAAAAGCGAAGAAGGGCAAGAAGGACAAGAAGGACAAGAAGGACAAGGACGGGAAGGACAAGAAGAAAAAGAAGAAGGCTGCCGCGTGAGGAGACAACCGCCCTGTCATAACCATGAAATACTTTCAATCACACACTCGCTCAAACCCTCACGGGTTGAACCCGGCAAAAATGAGTAAGATGAAGCTCACGAAAGCGGTGAGAAAGGCGTAGTTGATCGCGTCCGGCACATTGCTCTCTTCCTCAACCGTCCTCCTCGTCCCGGACCCCGCCGTTTTGGGGGAACTACCGGGCACCTTGGCACCCCGAGGTTGAGCCTTTCGTGTCACGCGCGGGTCGTCCCGCGAGAGTTCCTCCGGCGTCCACGCCTTGGCGCGCTCCGGGTCCCTGTCCCGCTCCAAGAGCAGAGTCACCGGTCCGTCCGCGACGAGTCCCGACGTCAGCGCCGACGTGGTCTTTGTCCACGACTGACCATCGGCTCCGAAGAGCACCACCGCGCGTTTACTGCCTGAGAGATCTCCCAGGAGCTGCGCCCTGGGTCCGAACGATACGGTAGACGTCGTGAACGCCCTCACCACGTCGCCCCTGCTGGCCGCCTGAGCGCCAGCCGGAGACAGAGACGCCACGGCAGCCGCTCGACCCGCGCGAGAACCGTCCACAAAGTCCGCCACCCTCACCCTGCCCTCGGTGTCCGGCTCGAATACAATCCCCAAGGGTCGCTCCATCGTCACCTCCACGATGTCGGACTCTCCGTTGGACAGGGTCTTTGGCAGGAAGAACGTGCGCTTGACACGCTTGCCGACCAGGCCTACATCCACTTTCACACGCTCCCCGGGATCCGTCGTCCTCACCGCGTTGTAGTAGTACCCACTCGCATAGTACACCACCTTGCCCCTCGAATCCGTCTCCCACTCCCCGCTAGTCGAAGGATCGGGCTCCGGGTCGTAAGACACCCAACCGTCCTGCTCCAGCGCCTCGTCCTGCGACTTGGACACGGACCCACCTCCGCCGAGGAAACTCCACCCTTCGTCCTCATCCGTGGACCCAGCTGCCCGATGCCGGTTGCCGCGGATAGGGACGCGTCGGATCCAGTTGCGATGAACGAGACGTCGGTGAGGAACGCCGATCCGAAACGCAGAGGACGCCGCCGACATCATGTCTCCTCGCGGCTCGCGCGACTCGAGTGTGACTGGACAAACAAGATTGCGCAACAAAGACGTGGCAGCGTTTGGGCAGCTCTTTGCCAAGTTGGGTTCTCGCCGCTGCACACACATGAAAAAACAGCGGCAATGGCAACGGACAGGCAGTGTCATCATCAACCAGTGTTTAACTTATGTTACAATCAACACCGTAGGCTCGAAGCTCTCGCGTTCTAAACTCGGAGCCCCTAGCTCTTGAAGGGCACGGCACGCCATAATATAGTGTGACTGGAAGTCATTGCCGATGGGTGTACCTGACAGAGAAGCCTCACGCGGCAAATCCTCCGGAGACGGGCGCGCGAGATGGAGCCATCTTGGTCCGTCTATGCTTGCTCCTCGGCGAGGGCGGGGGCATGATCGCCTCCT